>Ga0209348_1001715_pt1 | contig 10554 bp, 26 predicted proteins | sample ETNvirenome_2_30_FD_184065 | JGI IMG/M metagenome (GOLD analysis project Ga0209348, IMG submission 184065) | Marine viral communities from the Pacific Ocean - ETNP_2_30 (SPAdes) (version 2) | ecosystem: Environmental > Aquatic > Marine > Oceanic | place: Pacific Ocean | collected 2013-06-22 | reverse complement strand
CCTATGACTTACCACAGAGTCCAATATTGATTATTGGATTCTTTGGAATCCTATTCACTCTTGTATTACTATACTTTGTAAACAGAGCATATTTTGAAAGTCCTCTTAATCGTGATAGAAAATGACCACAAAAACATACCTTGTTCCTATGAGCATTAGAATTGAAAACAACAAAGTCCTATGTAATAAATTTGGAAATGATTTTCTTGATTTACTAGGAGATTTAGGTTGGGATTATCAACGAATGAGTAAGAGTGGTAGAGAAACCTATGATGAAATGATGCAAATGATAGGTGTTATTGAAGAAGGCGAAGTTTACATGGAGATATAATGGACATACAACACAAAGTAACATTAACAGACACAGAGATTGTATCTCTAGTAAACTTCATTGAATATTGGAATGATGTTCAACAGGCAGATCAGGACTTACTTGATAACATAGCAAGAAAATTAGATCAAATAGTTATTAATCACAGAGAGAAAGTTATCAAGGCACAAAGTAAAAGACCAAAGGAGGAGTGGTAATGCAGTTAGACAACTATGATCTATCCACAATTCACTACGCATTATTCTATTATATGGATAATGCTAACCTTGATGAGGATGAAATGGAGTGGATAAATTTACTCAGGGAAAAAGTGGATAGCATAATGGTATCACAGATCAACTATGAAAACGAATGTGGGTGACAATAATATATGTGTCACAATCTAAGTCGCATAGGGTATAAGATGCCTTATAATAAAGTATATACAAAGGAGACTTCAATGACCAGTATTCAAGAATTGACCACAACTAAGGGAATGACCGACATTCAAGAGTTTGTTGATTATGTCGATTCATTCTATGGTCAGAATGACCCACTCTATCCTATGATGAGTAGAGAGACAAAGCAACCACTTACTAAGATGGACATTCACAGGGCAACAGCAAACTATCTTGCAATGTGTCTTGATGAAGCAAACAAGTTTTGCACATGGGGGGATGGAGATTCTCTTGATCGTGAGAGAGTCAGAGACATTCTACTTGAGGAGTACAACTACAAGTTTGTGGGGGAGTAAGATGAGTTACACCAAAAACGAAATTGCACTTGAAACATTGATCTCAAATGTCAATAACTTTTTCTACTTTGTAGGAGAGGATGACGATAAGATTCCATATAGTAAGACAGAGGTTAGAAACAGACTCAGTTTATACTGTAGTGAGTTCGTCAATTCAATAGAGGTAGAAGATGAAATTTAATGTAACAGATATTGAGTTTGACTTTGATGACGATTATGCAGAGGAGTCTAAACTCACATTTGAAGAAGAGATCGAAATTCGTGACCTTGCACTCGGTGTCTGGGAAGCAGATGATGAGAATGATATGATGGATGAGATCACTTCAGCAACAGGTTGGTGTATTAAAAACATTTACTACGACATCCAGTTGAAATAGTGGCACACTACCCTTACCATAGGACATGGTATGGACTATAATAATAGTATAACAAAGGAATTTCATTATGAACTCTACAACAGTTTACACCGAACCAGTAAACAGAATCAAGCAGAGAGTTCTGTTTGATAATAACTTAGATAACATTTCTTGTATATGTGCTAATTGGGAAGAATTTGTGATTGAGATTTCAGAGTGGGGAATCTACAAACTTGGTGGAGTTGACTTTGATACTCTCACATCAAATGATATTGAGAGATTAGATCAGTTCATGTTTAGTCAAAATGGTTATGAAAAGGAGGACTTTTAAATGAACAATTACGTTTTTACTGTTACACAGACAGGAACTATTGATGTTGAAGCTAACTCAGAAGAGGAAGCAAGGTCAATATTAGAACAAAACATAGGTCACTTTTACGTTGTTACAGATCGTGGCGAACAACCCGCAAATGATAGTTGGGAAGTTGGCGATTTAGATGAAATGGATGATTACTATGATGTCGAAGAAGAGGAAGTGTAATGAAAAACATTCACTTGCAACATCCAGAGGACAGTATTCTTACTGGCGATCTATCAGCACTCAACGTGTTTATCAATCCATCTCACTTATCAGTTAAGTTTGATGGAAGACCTGCCATTGTATGGGGTACACACCCCCAAAATGGTAAGACATTTGTTGGTACAAAGTCTGTATTCAATAAGAAGAAGATCAAGATCAACTACACAGTAGAGGATATTGAGAGGAATCATGGCGATAGACCCGAACTGGTCATGGTACTTACCGCTTGCCTTGAGAACTTGTATCCTACAAACTACATCTATCAGGGAGACTTTATCGGATTTGGTGGTGGACAGATAGAGTTCACACCGAACACAGTTGACTATGTGTTCCCAAAAGTAGTAAATGAGACTATCGTGGTTGCACCCCATACAGAGTATTATGCTGATAAACAGGGTGGACTACCCGAAGCAATCGGAAGACCACTTATCAGAAACATCACACCAAAGGATGATTACTTTGAAATGTTCCCTGATGAGGTAGGTAAGTGCTTATATGTTCAACCAAAGGCATGGGTAACTGGTATGGTCAATCATCAAAGACTCAATACCTTTGAGCAGATACGTCATAAGGTATTCTTTGCGAAGCAAATGGCACAGGCGGTCACTTTCGCTGAACCTGATAAGGTAGGTATTATAACACAGATGTTGAACAGTTGCATCAAATTGGATTTACCAATACTGGATGAGGAGTTTGAGAATATATGTGACCCCAGACTTATCAGTTTATGGAAGTTGGTCAAGTCAATCAAGGAACAGGCAATGAGTTGTTGTAGAGATGACAGTTGTATTGAGTCATATATCAATGGAGAGTATGTAGGAGGAGAGGGTTATGTAATACATAATCATTGGGGTACATATAAATTAGTTTATAGACATTTATTTTCACACGCAAATTTCAACAATCTAAGGTACAACTAAATGCAAACATCAACATCTTACACACCAATTCCTGTAACTCTCACAGAGGGAGAGATCGGAATCATTCTATGTAGTCTTGAGGACTATGTAAAAAACCTTGATGAAGGGTCAAAGGAGGTCAGAGAAATTGACCAAATCTTTGAAGAGTTGGAAAATGCGGTGGATGACCACTATAATGAAAAGGATGGATTTAAGTACGGAGGAACATTTTGATGTGGGGGTTACTTTTTATCATTATAATTAGTATTATAGGTTTTATGCTAATTTTTTATGACCCACACAGGTAAGGTACATAAGTATTGGAATCAATGGTATCATATCATAGAGGAAGATGCACCCGAACTCTTAGATGAGTTTATCAGAGACACAGCAAAAAGGTATGGAGTATCCCGATCATATATTGAGAGTGAGTTCATAACTTGACTTTTAATAACTTTATAAGTATAATGTATAGTAAGTAATTACATCAAAATGGCAGAACAATTAACTGAGCAGCAAGGTCATCTACAATCAATTCTATCACAGCAACAGGATTTAGCAAATGAGATTAACCAATTAAATGCTCAATTAACTTCTAAGAAGGAGTTATTCAATAAGACTCAGGGAGTGGTAGAGTATCTACAAACTATTGGAGTTAAATTACCAGAACCCGAAAAACCCGCAGAAGAAACAAAAACGGAGGTAGTAAAGTAATGGCAACTAAGTATTGGAGAGTTGAAAGTTTAGCAACAAATGGTTGGAATATCACAGACCCACGATTAGATATTAAGTTGACTAAAGATCAAGCAAGTGTAAGATTAGAAGAGTTAATCGCAGAGGGTTATAATCCTAACAGACTCAGGGCGATTCCTGATGCAACATAACGAGGGGAGCAGCGACCTAAAATGCCCTATATCCCCGAAGTCAACGACTATGTAGTCTGGACTACAAAGTTGGGAATGATACATGAGGGGTGGGTGTATTTTAAATCAACACCAACCCCACCTAAACGTGGGTGGAGTACACCCCTTGATTATATCACGATTGAGTTGGGTGTGAAGGAGAAACATGATTATAAGGAGGATAATCCCCATAGGTATGTTCATGTACTTCTATGTTGTTATGAGCATCAATGGGAAGAGTTGAGGTATGTAAAGAGGAGGAAAGGTCAGAATGAAGGAACATAGTAGTTGCGTACTGGTAACTGGTGGTTTTGACCCGATTCATGGTGGACATATTGATTACTTTGAAGATGCAAAGTTACTATCAACAACTCTCATAGTAGGAGTGAATAGTGATGAGTGGTTGAGAAGGAAGAAGGGAAGACCATTTATGAGTTGGGAATCAAGAAGAAGAATCATTGAACAAATGAACATAGTTGACTTTGTGATTGACTTTGATGATAGTGACGATACAGCGAATGATGCCATCAAGGAATGTTTAAAAGACTTTGATAAGGTTATCTTTTGTAATGGAGGAGACAGAGGGAAGGATAATATACCAGAGTACGAAAAGTATAAGAATAATAAGAGAGTAGAGTTCAAGTATGATGTAGGAGGTAAGAAAACGGAATCATCAAGCGAATTATTAGATGCTTACAGCAATCCAATTACTTATAGAGTATGGGGTCATTATCGTGTATTGTATGAGGGAAAGGATTATAAAGTTAAAGAGTTAGTGATTAAACCACATTCAGAGTTGTCAATGCAACGACATGAACACCGAAGTGAGACATGGAACTTAGTAAGTGGAAAAGCAAAACTTAGACTCATCAAAGAGGGTAAACCAGTAGAGCATGACCTATTATCTACCACAGTTATACCTAAAGGCACATGGCATCAAGGTTATAATGACTCAAATGCCCCTGCACATATTGTAGAGATATGGAGGGGCGAAACTGAGCATCTTACAGAGGAGGACATTGAGAGAAAATAGTATCGTGCTGATACCAAATAAGATAAAAAAACCATTTTAAATATCAAAATAAATATAAAACTGTTTATTATTTGGATTCTCAATAACGTGTTCTTATTGAGTCTCAATAGGGTATTAATATTCTCATAAAGCATGGTAAATGGTCTGATCTTATGTGGACTTAGCGAGCATACCATAAGAAGTCAAGGGCGAGAACCCACAGGTCACGGAATCCACACAAAAATCTAGTCGAGATTATAATTCTTGACATCTAGTCGAGATTCTGCTACAATAAGCATATACAAATCTAGTCGAGCTCATGTATGATTACGAATACACATATAATCTCGAAGAGGATTATGACTATCAACTAGATCTAGACGAGGAATACCCTAGAAACACACAAGATCTCGTCGAGCTCGCATACACACATTATGCGTAACTAGATAACACACATCTAGACACACATAATATAGTGCGTACACACGCACATCTAGACGCATATACGTGTGACAGTCAGAAAACTGGCTAAAATATCGTAGAATTTACAGAAATCCGAAATCTTTTGTATATTTCTATACTTCTATTGTGCCAACACCTTTTGACAGAAAGTCAACCCGCCTTGTGCCACTAATAAAACTGGCACACTAGGGGTTGTTCTCAATAAGATTCGTTATTGAGAATGTTACAGAGTATGACTAAAAATATTATAAGGCAGGGTCGGTGACGATGTTTTGTTCAGGCAGTTACCCCACTGCTCACTTTATTAAATTTTTCTTAAGGGAGTAGAGTAGCGTAAACCTTTCCTTTGAAATTATCTCGGTTGGGGCGGTAACTGATCTCTATCCCTTATAAACATATAATAAACCAATTAACATATCAATGCAACCATTTGGTGCCACTTTAATAACTGGCACACAGGTGGTTGCTTTTTGATGTGAATCGTTTATATTGAGTGAGTACAAAAGTTTTTCACTTATGGAACTTTACAACGAAGATTTACTTTTCAGTTCGCCCTTATTCGGAATGTCCTTTTGGATTGACGATCAAGGGTTATTTTGCTCTGCACCTGAGTTCAAAGATGGGTCGATTGACCTTGATAATGCGATTGCGGTTTATGACTGGGAGAACTTCAGCGAACTCTCAGAGTATCATCTCTCACATTTAATGCACGTTGTTCAAATGTGTACTTTGAAGAGAGACTCTCAAAACATTGAGTATTATGCGGGAGTGTTTGCAAAATGAATAAACATTATATCGTAACTCACATTGATTACGACACCAAATTCAAATCTGAAGATGAGATTGCGGATCTGGATTTTAAGATGGTTAATGCTTTGGGGATCTGGTGTGCGTATGGTAAGGAGGAGCATGAGAGAATTAATTGCTTATGGGAGAAAGTTGAGCAATATATGGGGACTCATTTAAAGAGTCTTGAGTATGAGAAGAATAGACCACACGCACTTACGTCATTCATGTGACAATTAAATTACTGGCACACAGGTGGTTGTTTTATCACTTGTGTGCATTATAGTAAGTATGTAAACCAAAGGAGATTTAAAAATGTCCACACTACATCATGAAGATTTACTTCTTACAATCTTTGACGAAGTATGCGAAGCGTTCCCTTATCTTGATGAAGATAAGCAAATTGAAATCGCAAACCGAAGATTTGAGGAGTTATGCCAATGATCTGGGGAACTAATAAAAAAGGATTAAATATTGACCTTACAGAAGGTCAATATCAATACCTGTATGATTTGGTTATGACCGCATACGAATTAGATATCCCAGAGCAAAAAGATTGGGATATGCAAACTTATGATAACTTAGTTGATAATGTTTGCAATGCTAGGGAAACATATTTAAGAGAAGATACCAAAGGAATGTGACAGTCAAATCTCTGGCACACAGTTTAACCATTCTGTTCAAAAATGGTTTATATTAAAAAAGTAATTAAAGGAGCATCAATGCAACTAACACCCATTGCATCAAACATGACAGAGGTTGAAACTTCTGAAGCACGTATTCTATTCAGTTACAGGACACCTGTAGCAGCATACATCTTTGGCGAAGGATACGTAAAAACTGACAAATACTGGTCAGTTACTACATCAAGGCACATCAACAAGTGGGGAGCAAAGGATGGCAAAGAAATCCCACAGGCACGTTTAGATTCGTTGGTGTGAAGATGTACCCATTAAGTAATGGAGTCTATGAGGAAGTCGTCGCCCTGTATGAATCGGGCGACGGATTCACATATTTTGACTTAAAAAACGATCTCTATTATCAGTTATTTTATGGTACTGAAGAACCTTAACATTCATTTAAGATTTCAAGGGTTGATTAATTCCCTTGATGCCTTATTATTATATTGTATTCAATCAACAGGACTCATTCAAATGAACCTTTCTCCAAAATCTCAAACAACAAGACTAATCGAAAGAATAGACACAGTTGAAAAATTCAGAGACATTGCAGAGTTATGCGAAGATTTCAGATCATTCGTTGACGAAATCTCAGAGTGGGGAGTCGATCACATAGGAGGAGTCGATTTCTACGGAGTCGGGTTTGAACTTAACGAAGAGTTAGACATTCCCGAACTTGATAGGTATTTCGGTTCTTTCGGATGTACACCAGAGAACCCACATCCTACCAGTAGATTCTTTAACGATCATGTGCAGATAATTCATTATTAATAATCTCTTAAGATTTGAGGGTAGACAAACTACCCTCTTATCTTTTATAATAAGTACATACAAACAATTCGGTGTCGATCACTATGTTTAACACAACTGGACAAGTCCACTACTCAGGAATCCAAAATGAGCATGACTCAATCAAACTACTCAATGAGTGGGCAATCTATTCTGAAGAGGTCAAGCACTTCGGAGGAACTAAGCAAAAAGAAGATGCAAAGGCAGGTAATCAAGGAATCAGCATCAAACACAAAAAAGGTCTTAAGTCAGGTTCTTTTGATTGGGTTAACACTTCAAACTTACTTCATTTTTCACATTTAACAGAATATGGTCATTTTGATACTTTTAACACTTGGGTGCGAGTCATCAGAAATTCAAAAACTGATATTCAACAGAACACTGTTGACGTAGTAAGAGACGAATTTAACAAGGTCTGCCACATGGGTTTAAAGACTATCGGAGCAACAGACCTTCAAAACTTCGTAATTGGTCAGTTATTCAATGATCTTGACTTAGTAATTAACGACAGCAAGGCAGGTGTTTTATATCATATGCCTACCTACGGACTAAGATCAGTTCAGTTAATTGAAAGAGGTTTCCAAGTTGAAGCAGTACCAAGCGACAAAATTTCAACCAGTCGTAAGTTAGTCTTAAGAAGTGGAGTTTATACAGTAGATACAGGTTTAAGACTTCGCTTAACTTCCAACAACGGAATTAAAGCAATGCTCGGAATCAGCAAGTCAAATAAGACTAGCGTTCCAGTTCTTAAACTACAACAGGATAACGTAGAAAGGTTAGTCAATTCAGCAGATCCACTTAAGATTTGGTTCTACAAGTCTTAAGATTCATTTAACATTTGAGGGTAGACAAACTACCCTCATTCGTATTATAATAAAGGTATACAAAACAAATTTCAAAATTATGTTAGTTCAAAAATTCGTAGAAGTTCCAAATACAATCATCAGAGAACCAGTATTAAATGACTTTGGTTATGACGTATGCTACGACATGGCACAGCAGTATGGTCATGCTCAGTTAGTGTGGTATGCTCTTAATGGTAACAGAGTGGTTGAGGGAGAGTACACGGACAGGGACTAACCCATTCGTGCGTTCGTGCAATCAGCAGCGGTTGGGGGGTCGCCCCCGCCCCCCCGTTTATAAAATGGCAAGGTACCATTAAGCTATAAACGACCCAGATCGAGAGTGTAATAACGGACACCTTTAAAAATTTTTTCGCTATATAAAATCATGAAGAGGATTTCATTGTATGCAAAAAAATTTCCAGGAAAATTTTGGGTCTATAGAGGTTGATGATTACACTAACGATTACTATGTTAGGATACCCGAATGGATCATCAATGAAATGAACTGGTACGAGGGCACAGAAATAAATATTAAAGTCGATGGAGACGACATTATCATCAATGAACGAGAATAGCACCTATCACATTTACTACGAAGAGAAATGCCTCTTTAAGAATTTAAATGAGGAAGACTTTCATTTTATATGGGGTAAACTCTACACCTCATATCACAGAGACGAGATAACATATACTTACATTGAGGAAAACCCTACATTAGATAAAGAACTTTCTGAATCATCTTATTGACTGACTGCTATATACGTGGTATAATGAGTTTGTAATTACACGTTATTATGGCTAAAGGATTTACGGTCAAGGCAAAGTCGCCCGTTGCGAAAAAAGCGAAAGCGAAACCAGAGTGGGACTATGATAAAGCAAGAGAGTTGATTCGAGGAAAATCAGTTGTCTTTTGTTTACCTGGTAGAGGAGTATCATACACATTCTTAAAGAATTTTGTACAATTATGTTTTGATATTGTACAGGCAGGAGCACAGATACAGATATCTCAAGATTACAGTAGTATGGTAAATTTTGCACGTTGCAAATGTTTAGGTGCAAATGTACTGCGTGGTGCTGATCAAGTACCTTGGGATGGTAAGTTAAAGTATGATTATCAGTTATGGATTGACTCTGATATTGTTTTCAGTACAGAGAAGTTCTATCAATTAGTATTAATGGATCAACCATTAGCATCTGGTTGGTATTGTACAGAAGATGGGAATACAAGTTCAGTTGCTCACTGGATGGACGAGGATGATTTTCGTAAGAATGGTGGAGTGATGAACCATGAGACTCTCGAAACTATGAGTAAGAGAAAGAAACCTTTTACAGTTGATTATACAGGTTTCGGTTGGTTATTGATTAAGCATGGTGTTTTTGAGCATGAAGAGATTAAGTATCCTTGGTTTGCTCCGAAGATGCAAGTCTTTGAGTCTGGTGAAGTACAGGATATGTGTGGCGAAGATGTCTCGTTCTGTTTAGATGCGAAAGAAGCAGGTTTTGAGATATGGTGCGATCCAAGAGTACGTGTAGGGCATGAAAAAACCAGAATCATCTGATTATCGCTATCGTATCCGTCATAATCAGGAAGTATTAGGAGATAATCTGACAACTGAGGAATATTGTGATATGATGGAAGATATAGCACAAAAATATTATGAGGGAAAATTTCCGAATCCCCTCTCGTTAACAACTGAAATTTGCGATTAATGGCTAAAACATTTAGTATGGGTATTACGATTGAATCGAAACCCAAGAAAACCCGACAGGGCAGAGGACAGCACAGTAAATACTCCGCTACCTCTCGTAATAAAGCTAAGAAGAGATACAGAGGTCAGGGCAAGTGAACTGCTGGCACTGCGGAACTGAGTTGATCTGGGGCGGTGATCACGACATGGAGGACATTAATGATGGAGAAGAGTCTGATTACGACTTCGTTTCCAACTTTACCTGTCCGAAATGTCATTCTTATGTCGAAGTATTCCATTATAACGGTCCAATAGAGGATGAATGAATACAATCTCGGACTTCATACCTACCTAGCACCCAGTAATGTGTGTGAAGGAGTTGGAGTTTTTGCTTTACACGACCTTCCAGAGGATTTTACGATCTGGAAAGTCACCAGAGAGCAGTGTGAGAAGTATGGATGGAATCAAATACCAAAAAATGTTCATGATTA
>Ga0209348_1001714_pt1 | contig 10555 bp, 23 predicted proteins | sample ETNvirenome_2_30_FD_184065 | JGI IMG/M metagenome (GOLD analysis project Ga0209348, IMG submission 184065) | Marine viral communities from the Pacific Ocean - ETNP_2_30 (SPAdes) (version 2) | ecosystem: Environmental > Aquatic > Marine > Oceanic | place: Pacific Ocean | collected 2013-06-22 | reverse complement strand
TCCGCTTTTATGTATCTTTCGCTTGTAGTTTTGCTTTTGGTGAGCTTAAACTCATGGAAGGATCTGCGAAAATCATATCGCTTATTGCAAGAGATGAGAATCAGCATCTGGCAATAACACAGAACATTATCAACAATTGGAGAAAGGGTGATGACCCTGAGATGAAGGAGATTGTAAAAGAAGAAGAACAGTGGACATACCAAATGTTTGATCGCTGTGTCAACGAAGAAAAGGTATGGGCAGAGTATCTGTTTAAAGACGGTAGTATGATTGGTCTGAATGATAAATTACTTCATCAGTATGTTGAGTGGATTGCAAACAAGAGAATGAAATCTATTGGTTTAAAACCAGTATATGACATTCCAGCAAGAAACAATCCATTACCTTGGACACAGCACTGGATATCCTCGAAGGGATTACAGGTTGCACCACAAGAGACAGAAGTAGAATCTTACATTGTAGGAGGAATTAAACAAGATGTCAAAAAAGACACATTCTCAGGATTTAAACTTTAAACCAAGACAATTAAGTGTTTCCGAACAAGAAGACCTATTAGATCACTTTCGCAAAGCAGGTGAACTTGACATTGAGTTGTTTGGTGATTATGATGCGTATGAGAGTTTTAAAGATCAAGACTAAATAAAAAAATCATATGATTATATTATGAAAAATATTTTGAGTCCTGTGCGTAATGTCAGGGAAAGTTATTGTAGATTCAATCAGAGAACCATTACTGAGGTACAGGTTCAATTTGCTGATGAAGATCCCACATGGATACCATATGAGACCTTATTAGCGATACAAAAAACTTATGGAAGTAGATTATGAAAATCCTTGGATCTATCAAAAACAACCTTTTTTATCTGAGAATATTGGTAATTCTTTCGGCTTCGTCTATCGGATTACAAATCTATCAAATGGTAGACAGTACATCGGTAGAAAATACTTTGTCCAAAAACGAAAGCCTAGAGGTGGTAAAAGGAGAGTTACGTCTGAGAGTGACTGGAAAAAATACTATGGAAGTTCTCCCGATCTTAAAGGAGACATTAAAGAACTGGGAAAAATAAATTTTAGAAGAGAAATATTAAGTCTTCATGAAACAAAGGGTCAAGTAAATTTTGAAGAGACAAAACAATTATTTCTTCATAATGTACTGACAGAAGCACTTGACGATGGGACACCAATGTATTATAATAGCAATATATTGGGACGCTATATGCGAAAAGATTATGGAAACTTTCAATCGTGAACTCAAAGATACAAGGGAGTGGGCATTGGATCGTATTGTTGAACTCTGTTCTCGTGGTGATTTTGAGGAGGTTGTGAACGGAGATGCGTTACGACAAGAGTTTATGGAGTGGATTGTGGTAGAAAAAGATGAGTTAGATGTTCTTTCGATGGAGTATTTGGATGACTATTAAGTATACTAATTATCAAATGTATCTTCGTAGACATATTCTATCAACTCTTATGAATCAGGGATTTGATAACAACCGAGCAATATATGAATGTGCAGATGAATATGTTGAAAAATTTATTGCACCTCACACTGGTATCATAGAGCTTTACAAAGCATCACATGATGTGATAGAATACTATAAAACATATTTTGATAAATAAGAGTACGTTCAAGTACTTAAAATGGTTGATAAGAAATCCGAAGATAAGGTGAAAACCGAAGAGAAACCAAAAGGTATTCTCGGTAAGATTAAAGAAGGTATCGACGACAAGGAAGAACAAATTGCTATCCTTAGTACATTTGTACGATTAGCAGTTTTAATTTGGGCAGGTGGAATACTAACTCTGGCATATGTCAAGTTACCAGAGGCACTTAAAATTCCAGAACAAAAACTTGATCCAACTTTCATAGCTTCGGTCTTCACAGGAGTCTTAGCTACTTTTGGGGTTCAAACATCGACTAAGAAAAATTCTGCGGGTGGTGGATCAGCAAATATCTCTAAAAAAGATATGGAGTTTCTAATCGCAAAAGCATCTGAAACTGCACCAGCACAGACTATACGAATCGAACAAGCACCAGTATCAATCGTTCCAAACGCTACTCCACCTAAAAAATAAGGAGGTTCATGATGAAAAAATGGTTTGCCCTTGGATTGGGCGGGATTATAGGATTATCCCATATAGGATTAATTGGTATGGTAAGTCGTAAGAATAACTTACCAATTATAAGTCCACCAGTAGGACCATATTCATCATATCAGGCAGAGGTTAGTAAAGAAGGATATAGAATAACTTACAAGGCAAATGATCCTAAGACGATGTTTATCACAAAAGATATCAAGAAGAAGGGTGGTTTCTTAGGACTAGCAAATAATACTTCGAAGGTTGTTGAAGAATATGTAATGGATGGTCAAACAAATCAAGGTGGTGCTGTTTCAAATCATAGATCTTGGATGGATCAACCACCAGGTTTGACACAAGAACAAGCAAATGAGATAACTGCTGCACGAAAAAGCGAAGCCTGTATTAAAGCAGTCGGATCTGCGGAAGGTACAGGCAGAATTGTCGGGACAAGTGTTGGTGCTGCTGCTGCTCCTACTCTTTCCTCTATCCCTTTTGTTGGTTGGGTTGCTGCTGGTTGGGTAGCAATGTTCAGTGGTAATCAAGGTGCAGAGATCGGTGGTAACATGGCAGAGGGTTTAAATAAGAACTGTTGACTTGTTAATTTAATGTGATAGAATACGACTATGGAAACACATAGAAAAACTTTGCTGCATCTTCTGAAAGAGAGAGCATATAAAAACGGACAATTTACTTTATCATCTGGTAAAGAATCGGAACATTATATCAACTGTAAACCTGTCACATTATCGTGTGAGGGTAATGCATTGTGTTCTCATTTAATGATCGAACATATAGAAGAAAATTCAGTTGCAGTTGGTGGTCTTACACTTGGTGCTGACCCATTAGTTTGCGGTATCGCACAGAAAGCATACTACTCTGGCAAACATATTGATGCTCTGATTGTAAGAAAGAATCCAAAAGGTTATGGTACAAAAGAAGTTATTGAAGGCAACAAACCACCAAAGGGTTCGATTGTCACAGTATTGGAAGATGTAACTACAACAGGTAGTAGTGCAATCAAGGCAGTAAATGTTCTACGTGATGCAGGTTACATAGTAAATCGTGTTGTTGCTATTGTGGATAGGCAAGAAAATCATAAGGTATGGGAAAATAATAATCTTGAATTTATATCACTATTTAAATTGGAAGATATTGTTAATGAATAGTGTGTAAACTGACACATGGTTGCGTAAAAATACTCACATGATATAATAAATATTAATGTACTGGAGTTGAAACTATCATGTCCCATTACGTAATTGGTTATCACGACCAACTTAATAATCATTATGAAATTTGTGAATACGCAGAATCTGCATATGAAGCAATCAAACAAGCAAAAGAGGATTTGCCAGGCATGAAGGCAAGTCCTCTTTCTTGTGAATACTGTATATTGGAGGATTAATTATGGCATATAATGTCACTGCTATTGATACAGAAGGAAATAGCACTACATTTGAATGTGAAGAGGATGAATATATCCTTGATAAAATGGAAGAAGAGGGTATTGAAGCACCCTATTCTTGTAAGGCAGGTGCATGCTCGACATGTGCAGGAAAAATTGTGGAAGGAACTGTTAATCAAGAAGATCAATCTTTCTTAGATGATGAACAACTTGAAGAAGGTTTTGTTCTCACATGTGTTGCCTATCCAACATCTGATGTTACAATCGAGTTGGGAAAGGAAGAAGAACTTTACTAAGTATAAATACTCATAGGTATAAAGGAGTTATGAAAAATCTACCAATCAAATCAACAACTATTTTGTTTGGAGTAATCTGCATAGCAATATTTACATCTATAAATTACGCTTGGGTATGAAAAAACTAAACACAATCATCTTGAATGTTACAATTTACATTCTCGACTTTCTCTATCGAGGTAGAGATTTTCAAAGGTTCTGGGTGCTAGAAGTCATTGCAAGAGCACCATACTTTGCTTTCATTTCTGTGTTACATTTCCGAGAATCGTTAGGATTACGAGGTGAAGAACATATATATTTGATGAAAGAGCATTTCTATCAGGCACTTAATGAAACGGAACACTTGGAGGAAATGGAACTTCGGGAGGGCAATAAGCACTGGATTGATAGGTTCTTTGCCAAACATCTTGTTTTATTTTATTTTTGGGTCATGGTTGTTTACTATCTTGTTGATCCTATTGACGCTTATGATATCAACATGAAAATTGAGATGCATGCATTTGAAACTTATACCAAATATAGTGCATATCATCCATTAGATACTAAGATATCAGAGATTGCCGAAGACGAATATGAGCATTCCAAAGAATTACAGAAAGCAATGTTAATGATTGCATAGATAATACTAATCACGGTCATTAGTTTATGTTATCTACACAATATCGTCTTCGCTTAGAAGGCATTTGCAAATCAATTGCAGCAGGAACAGAAGTAAGTATTGACGATATGATATGGGCACAAAAATTGGCAAAGGCAAATACATCAGCAAGAGGAATGTTGCAGACAGCAAGGAGGTTGGCGACGAATCCAAATGATTCTTTTCTGAATAATTTGAACATCGGAGACCCTGATTCAAGTAAACATAAAAGAGGATTTACTGATGCTGATGATATAGTTGATTGGTTTAGACCTGATAGACCAGATGATTGGAGACAACGTGACTGACATATCAAATAAAGATTCAGAACAAGATGTAAAAATTGCTGTTCTTGACAGTACTCTTGAGAACGCAACTCGTCGTATGGAATTAATTCATAAAAGAATTGATAGAACAGATGAGAGAATCACTAAATTGAATGAAGATGTAAGAGAAAGAATTAGAGCACTTGAAAAATGGGTATGGGGTGCAGGTGCTGTGCTCACTGCCTTTGTTGTTATAGGTGGTCTTGTTGGTGATTTGGATATTATTCCTGATAGATCTGAGGTGGAGATTACAAAATAATGTGGAAGAAATACTGGAAATTTAATGATTGGGTTGCCAAGAAAGTACTTGGTGAAGAGGTTGATTCTTTAAAAGAATTTGAAGAAGTTCCAAAAAGATGGAAACGATTGAGGAAAGAACCATTCAAATATATTAAGACCACAGGTAAAGAAATTTTTGTTACAAATTTAAGACACATTTACAAATTTTATAAGTTTATTAAAAAGATAATTCCATGATAGTTTGGAGTATCATATGGATGATTGTAATACTTCTCATTTCTGTTAGTATTGTGATATACTACATAATGAGATATGATCACTTCTTTCCGAATGATTAAATATATTGCAATACCATTAATATTAGTAGGGTGCACAGCACCGGTAACTGATCCACCTGCACACGCAGAGATTGTCACTTATCGTGAAGAGTTGCATGGTGAGGTTAACTTATATAATCCTGATCAGTGGATGCAGATGTATGGAATATACGAAAGAAATCGAAGAAGAGAAATAATGGAACAAAATATGACTGATCCTAAAACATCTATAAATAGTGCACTAGAAGATTTTTGGGAGAGACAAAATGGGAGCAATGACTCCACCGAGTCGGAAGAGTTGTTATAACTTCCGAGTGATCGAAATCAATCGTGTAGTTGATGGAGATACAATCGATGTAACAATAGATTTAGGATTCGATCTATATAAAAAAGAAAGAGTTCGTATCGCCGGAGTTGACACTCCTGAAAAAAGAACTCGTAATTTAGAGGAGAAGGCACTTGGAATCGACGCTACTAACTGGCTTAAAGAAAAATTGGAAGGTGCTATTGATGGTGATGATGATCTCGTCATCCGTACTGAGCTTGATGGCGGTGTCGGGAAGTACGGGAGGTTATTGGGATGGTGTTACATCGGTGACTCCAACTTGTCTCTCAACGAAATGATGATCGCCGAAGGTTATGCTCACGCATATGATGGTGGAACCAAGAATATGGATCTAGAAGCATTACGTGAGATACGTAGATCAAATGGAACTTTAAACGAAGGTTAAAACTATGCAAAAAATTATTAACGGAATCGCTATTGCAAGCGGAGTTGTATCACTTACAGTCGTAGGACTTGGTGGTTATGTATTCATTAGAAAGGATGCTATTGTTGATGGTGTCAAATCAAAAATAATCGAATCAGTAACTGGTAAAATGGGTGATATGCTACCAGGTATCGTTGGTAGTTCAATACCAGATGCAACAGGACCTGCACTTCCTTCTGCACCGCTTCCTAAATTTTAATGGAACCAATTGGACAAATACCAAATATTAGTATTCAGCAAATAGGAGGAAGAACTTGGTTATATAAGATACCAGTGATTCCAAACAATCACCCACCTGTAACTTTACAGTTGGGTTTTCCTATTGTTGAATTACCAGGTTGTGTAGAGACACATAAAGATAATAAAATCGATTCATCAAGGTTACCATTAGATAGAGATTTGGTAAATGATGATCCAAATGGAGTTACAATATTATGTCCGAATGGTCAGTATCCATCATATGATGCGATGAACTATGAACCCGAACAGGTAATTCCGACTTCACCAACACCACCCCCACCAATTAATCCACCAGCACCAGAGATTCCTCCTACTGGTGACTTAGGAGTTGAAACAGAAACACCTTGTCCTGGTCCGAATCAACTGAGAGTTGGTGACGTTACACAGTCAGGTGATGAGAGAGTCATAGGACATCGACTTCTTGAAGATGGTAAAACCTGTGAGACATTGTATGAACCAACTACCGCAATTGAAAAATATTTACCACCACTTAATCAAGCATCAACTGTGACTTCACTTGCAATCGTGGCAACAGCAGGAGCAGCAGCAACACCATTATTAATAAGAATTATACGACCTGTTGTTAAAAAGATATGGGCAACGATACAAAAGAAATTAGGTAAAGAAGTAAAAAGACCTTCGATGTCAGAGGTCAAGACAAATAAGTATAGAGAAAAGAAAGGATTACCACCTATTAAGAAAAAGTAATTACTTAGTTTTCCCGATTGATATAGTCTTCAATTTTTTAGCATCACTATTTGGATTTGGATCTGGTGTAATTGTATGATTATGAGGAGCAACGACACCTGGTGGATTTACTAACACTACATCAGCACATACACTGTAATATGGTGACTGTGGATGAAACATAATACCAGCTTTCATTAATTCACCACAATTTTTTAATCTCGCGATCTCAAAATCTAATCTTTTATTTGCAGTGTTTTGTTCCATAAATGCAATGTTTGCTGCCGCAGCATCCTTACATTGTTGCTGTAATTCTTTATCTAATGGTCTTGACCAAGTGGCAGAGAGTCCGACTGATAGGTTATAGTTATCTTGCTGTCCTGTTCTTGTTGGAATGTGATATAAAATTTCGCCTGGATTGTCTGGAATATTGTCATCATCATTATCTGCATTGTTGTACACTGGATCAAGGTACACACTTTCAAATGGTTTTTTATATGAAACACTACCATTGAAGTATGGTGTAATATTCATGGTAGGACCTTGACACTGTATCCCACCACCATAAGTGTTTGTAATATATGGACCTTGTAAAACCTGTATTGCCTGGTTGGTAACTGAGCCTGAAGAATTCGCAATCGGGTTTGCTGTTGCACTTACACCACCAACATCAGTAGCAAATGAAGGAGTTGCTGTGCCTAACAAACAAATTGAAATCAGTTTGAGAAGGTGCTTGTTGTGTTTGTGACGCTTTGTATCTGGGTGGTTCTCTGTATTATTGTTTGCGTTTTGAGACCTGGTCCAGAATAACTTTCTGTAAATTGAAACGCTGCGCCTGGTGTGGTTATCGTGAAGTTTGGTTTGTTGTTTATATCCAAGTTTGTCCATGTTGATGTCACTCCATTCAGTGTATTGCTATTCCCTGTTTGAGAGGGTGCTGATATAGTATCGCCATCGTGTGAAATATTTGTGCCTGTAATAACATATTGATATCCTGTATCATAATTCATCGAATTTATGGTCTCCGTCACCGTACTTGTAGTTTCGGTGGTTGAAGTCATATTTCCTTGGGTGAAATTAGGAACCACTGGCACAGCAGTCGCAGTCCTCGCACTCGCAAGGACAGTTGCACCCACAATTAGGACAAGTATCTTTTTCATCTGTCATTATAGCACAAATTATTGAATAGTCAATGATGTTACAACCTGTCCAATCGCAGATGTTCCAGCACCACCAGCACTTAGATCACTTATACCACCAACACTATCAATAGTTCCTGCTAATTCAGAAGTTTGATTTGTTGTTGTATCAGTAAATGTATGAGAACCAGCAGCAGTAGAGGTTTGATTTGAGTAGTTAGATACATCACCAACTGATGGTCCACTAGAATCAATTGCATCTCCAACAGTGAAGTTTTCAGTGAATGCCCATGTTGTTGCATCGGTAGCAACAGCGTAGGTTCCATCAGCGAAACTTGCAGTTCCGTCAGTATCAGCAGTCATTCCACCTAATGTGGTTACATCTATATTGGTTCCACTCACTGAGTATGTACTTCCAATACGCTCAACCTGAGTTCCTGCTGCATTTACATTAAGTTGAATACTTGAAGTTATGCTATGGGTAATATCTGCAAATGCAGGTGAGCTAAATCCTGCTAACATTAATATAGGTAATAATTTTTTCATGTAGTTTTTACCTATTACTTACTGCACTATTTAGTTTTAAAAAATGTGTGTGGAAAACACTACTATATAATGAGTATACATAATATAGTTTTAAAACATACAATGGCTGAACTGAATGAACAACAGACACACTTAGCATCTCTTTTAAAGCAAAGAGAGGAAATAGTGAATGAAATTAATGAATTAACTGCAAAGGCAGAATCAAAAAAGGAATTACTTCTTAGAACTCTTGGAGCAGTAGAATACCTCACACAAGTTGGAGTAAAACTTCCACAACCAGAGGAAGCAAAAATGACAGAGACACCCGAAGTAGAGGGTGAAGTTGTCGAAGGGGAAGGTGATCTACCTGAACCTAATGTAGAGGGTTGACAAATAATATAAACACTGTTATATTATATTTGTTGGACGCAACATGGGAGTGACTGAATAAACTTACTGGCAACCGCTGGTTAAGGTGATGAGTCAGAGGTGGTGCTCGCTGTCCGCAAGGGCAGAACTACTCAACCAAGTAGGACTCAGGCAACAACGTATTTACTACTGTAGTAATGCCCGTTGTTTGTTGGTATACAGGAATCCAACCTCCCTCCTTCTTTACAATGAAACCATGAAAATATTTTTAGATACCGCAGACACACAACTTATCCAAGACGGATACAACACGGGACTTATAGATGGGATTACTACTAATCCAACTCTAATTATGAAGAGTGGTAGAGATCCAGAAGAAGTATATCAAGAACTGATTGACATGGGACTAACCGATGTCAGTATGGAAGTTGTAGGAAATAGAAAAGAGATGTATGAGGAAGGACTCAGACTATCACAGAAGTTTGGTAAGTATGCAACTATTAAAGTTCCATGCACACCAGATGGTCTTGCAGTGTGTAGAGAATTATCTAGACAATTAGTAAGAGTTAATGTAACTCTGATCTTCTCAGTTACACAAGCAATACTTTCTGCGAAGGCAGGTGCAACTTATATCTCACCATTTGTAGGAAGAGTTGATGATAATTCTTTTGGTGGTCTATGTCTCATTAAGGATATTGCAAACACCTTTGCAAAACAGAATTGGAAGAAGACAGAGATACTTGCAGCATCGATTCGTAATGTAAGAGATGTTGGCAGAGCATTTGAATATGGTGCGAACATTTGTACACTACCACCTGCTGTATTCAATAAAATGTACAATCATATCCTGACAGACAAAGGGTTAGAACTCTTTGACAATGACTGGAAATCCGTACAAAAGTTAGGGGCTTGACACAATCCCGAAGAAAGTGTATACTAAATAACATTACATAGAACAAAGGACTCGAAAGATCGTAACCCTGCGTAGAATGTAAAACACTCTTGTCGTGAGTGTTTCCATCCGCAGGTTTTTTATTGCCTTGCGAGATACTTTTAAAAAAAATGATTAAATCAACAATCGCTGCAGTAGCAGCATCTCCATTCCTATTCGCCGGTGCAGCTTTTGCTGGTCCATACGTTAATTTGGAAGCAACAGGTTCTTACCCTGATGGTGCATATACATCTGGTGGACTGGAAGCAGTAGTCGGATATGAGGGAGCAACAGAGTCAGGAATCGGTTGGTATGTTTCTGGTGGTCCTACAGTAACTCATACAGAATCTTCTGACGAGTTCGGTGATGTAGAATTCATTGGATACCTTGGTGGTTCTTATGATAAGTTCTACGGAGAGATCTCTGGAGTAACTGCAGAAGACGATGTTGACTGGTCTGCAAAGGCAGGAGTTAAGTTCACTTTCTAAGTTAAGTAACGACTTTACAAAGACCTCTACATAGTAGGGGTCTTTTTTTATATAATGAATTTACTCAAACATCCGTTGTTTCAGATCAATATGATATTGGTTT
>Ga0209348_1001711_pt1 | contig 10561 bp, 8 predicted proteins | sample ETNvirenome_2_30_FD_184065 | JGI IMG/M metagenome (GOLD analysis project Ga0209348, IMG submission 184065) | Marine viral communities from the Pacific Ocean - ETNP_2_30 (SPAdes) (version 2) | ecosystem: Environmental > Aquatic > Marine > Oceanic | place: Pacific Ocean | collected 2013-06-22 | reverse complement strand
TGGTAATCTGGATAATCCTCTTTATCGTTCATTTTTATTATTTTAATAATAAAATAATAAAATCAATTTTATACAGCCATTTTAACTTTAACACTTGAATCAGGTTTATATCCAATTAATTCTATATCATCCCATTCAAATAAAGTAATATCATTTTTTTGATTATTTACAATTAATTTAGGAAACGGTTTAGGGATTCTTTCTTTTATTTCTAAAGCTTTATCTATATGATTTTTATAAACATGTGTATCCCCCATAACAACTTTAATATAACCCGGTTTATAATGAGTTAAACCTGTTGTATTACAAAGAAGATGAACCAATAGCGCACCTGTACACGTATTCCAGTTATTTGCGAGAAAATAATCAGAACTTCTAATATAAATTTGTAAATTCAGAAAATTACTATTAGTAACATGAAACTGATACCAACACATACAACTGGGTAGAGCAGCTGTCTGATTATTATTTGGATCCCACAAAGATATAATAAGTCTTCTACTATGAGGATCAATTTTTAATGTATCTATAAGATTACTTAATTGATCAAATCCAATACCATCATAATTAGTATTACAATCTTTATATTCTCCTCCAAAATGACGAAAATTAAATCCATAAGTAGAACCCATATCGCCTTCCGGTAAATGATGCAATCCTCTCTTATCAAGAAATTCTCTACTTGTATTCTTATTCCATATATTAACACCTTTATTTACGAGAATATTATTATCTGTTTGGCCACGAATATAAAACATCAACTCTTCAAATATACCTCTTAAAAATTGTTTACGTGTAGTTAACAAAGGAAATGTATCAGTGAGATCATATGTAAGACTTTGAGAAAATACAGATTTTGTACCAACTCCTGTTCTATCAACCTTATCTTCTCCATTTAGTATAATATGATATAATAATGTTAAATAATTATGTTCTTCTTTATTTTTCCATTCCCATTTAGTTGAAGAATATGCTATATACCTAAAATATATATCATTTTCATTATAAATTCTACTAACACTTATAGGTTTAAATCTTTCAGGAATAGCAGGAAAAAATCTATCACAATTATACATTTTATAAATTTCTGTTACATATATTTTATCACAAAAACTACTATTAATAGCTGTATTATATAACTTAGAACCACCTATAATAAAGATATGTTTTCCTACACAATCAGTTGAAATATTTGTATATGTTATAGCCTCTTCAAAACTTTTAAATATACCATGTGCTCTATCATCTTCCAGTGTAGTTGATACAATAATATTGATACGTTTAGGAAGAGGTTTAATAGGAAGTGATAACCATGTATTTTTACCCATAATAACAACATTATTCATAGTCATATCTTTGAACATATTCATATCTTTTTCCAAATACCATGGTAATTTATTGTTAATTCCAATACCATTTTTATTGTCATGAGCAACAATAACATTAAACATTTTAAATTTATAAATAGTTGTTATTTATAAATCAATTTTAGTTTTTTTAATAGCCTTTGAAAAACTATTTCCAAACTCTGGTCTATCATTTCTAATTTCTTTTTTTGAAACGTTAGAAAACATTACTTTCTTTTCTTCTGTCTCTAATTTATCTTTATTTTTATAAAAATGTTCCTGTTGTGATAATTTATCTGTTAAACTTTTTACCTGATCTTGTAAATTTTCATTTTCTTCTTTGATATTTTTATTATCCTTTTGTAAAGAAACAATTCTTGAAGTAAGATTAGTCACATTATTAGTTTCCCAATTTTCTAACTCTTTAACTTTTTTATCTAATCTTGCCGATCTCTCTGTATAATATTGACCTATTAATACATTTTTACCGTCTTTATCATAATGAGGTGTAATTACTAAAAATACAGCAAAAATAAATATTGTTATAAATATTACAAACCATTTATTTTTTTTAATATTTGCTAATAGTTCTTTCATTTAATATCAATATATTTTCATTTAAATTAAAATTGAAAATAATATAGATTATCTAATAATATAAATAATGATTTCCGAAAATGGTTTGTTTGAGTTAATAAATAAATATATGAAAGAGTATGGACCCGGGAATATACAATTAGAATCATTCAACCATTTTATCATGTATGGTATTGATAAAATTATCAATCAACATTATAAAGTTGAGAATGACAATGATAAATTCAAATATATTGTTGAATTTAAAAACCCTATTGTTGAAAATCCATACGTAATAGAAGAAGACAGAAGTGTAAATATGGTAACTCCAAATGATTGTAGATATAGAGATTTATTTTATGAAGGAATTTTGTGTGTAGATATACATGAAAAAAAGATTGATAAATCAAATATAATATTAGAACATAAAATTCATAAAAGATATATTCTTGGTAGAATACCTGTTATGTTACATTCTATCAAATGTAATTTATATAATAAATCTGAAACATATCTTCAAAAATGCGGGGAATGTATGTATGATAAAGGAGGTTATTTTATTATAAGAGGCAAAGAGAGAGTATTAGTTGCTCAGGAAAGAATAAATTATAATATTCCTTATGTATTTGAACAAAAGAGAACTTCTAAGTATTCTTATGTATGTGAAATCAGGAGTATGGATAAAATAGGAAAATCATCAATGGTTCTTATAAAATTATCTAAAACAAATATATTGTATGTTACAGTACCATTCGTTAAAGAAGATATTCCACTTGGTATACTATTGAAATTATTTAATTTTTCTGAAGAAGAATTATCTGTTATTCCCAAAGATTTTCTAATCAAAATAAAACAAACTTTTGATAATTATACAATAGAAGAAGCAAAAGAATATATAATAGAAAATTCTATTCAAATTATACCTGATGATCACAAAGAAGACTTTATAAATAATCTTATCAAGAATGAAATATTCCCACATCTAAATTTAACAATACATTCTAATAAACAATATCTACTTTACATGATACAATTACTTATTTTAACAATAATGAAAAAAATAGAACCAAATGATAGAGATCATATCTCAAATAAAAGATGTGAAGTAGCAGGTATTTTAATGTATGATTTATTCAAATCTTTATGGAAAAAACTTATAAAAAATTTAGAACAAATGCTGATTAAAAGATGTGATGTATTAACTCTATTAAGCCGTATTAATTACATAACTCAGGGTTTTCGTCAGTGCTTTTCTACCGGAAACTGGAGTATTCACAAAAACACATATGTCAGAACAGGTGTGTCTCAAATATTAAATAGACTTACATACAGCGCAACAATATCTCATTTAAAAAGACTTGTTATACCTGTTGGTAAAGAAGGTAAAAATACTAAAATAAGACAAATTCACAATAGCCAATTTGGTTATATTTGTCCTTCAGAAACTCCGGAAGGACATTCAGCAGGAGTTGTAAAAAATTTTAGTTTATTGACAAGAGTTAGTAATCATATTAAACATGATGATGTATTATCAATAATTAAACCCATTGTAAAAGATTGTAGTAAGGGTTCTTTTAAAATAATGTTAAATGGTATTATTATAGGTTTTACAGATGATCATAATCATATTACAAATCAATTCTTAGAATTAAGAAATAATAATTTATTGCATAAAGATATTAGTATATCAAATAATGAGATAAAAAAGGAAATACTTTTATATTCTGACGGTGGAAGACTGTTAAGACCTCTTATTGATGTTAATAATTTTATTACTGATGATGATATACAAAACTACACGTGGAACCAACTTGTTCAATTGAATAAAATTGTATACATAGACAGTTATGAAATTGAAAATAAAGTCGTTAGTATGTTCTCTCATAAAGAAGTATTACCAAACTCTGATTATGCAGAAATACATCCATGCTTAATGCTAAGTGTGTGTTCCTCAATTATACCTTATCCTGATCATACACAATCTCCACGTAATACTTACCAGAGTGCTATGGGTAAACAAGCAATAGGTATTTACAGTACAGCAAATAATCTAAGAACGGATACAGTCGTACATGAATTAATACATCCACAAAAACCTTTAGTATTTACCAAACCTTCTTCTTATATGAATTTTAATGAAATGGGATCGGGGTCTAATGTTATTGTTGCTATATGTTGTTATACCGGATTTAATCAAGAAGACTCTGTTATTTTAAATAAATCATCTATAGATAAAGGATTGTTCAGAAGTTATGTTTATAAAACAATTACCACTACAGAAAGACGTATTAATAATAGCAGTTTTGAAAAAATATGTATACCTGACTTAGAAATAAGAAATAAAACTAATTGCTATACAAAATTAGATAAAGATGGATTAATAAAAATAAATGAAAAATTAAATGTAGGAGATGTTATTATAGGTAAAATAACAAGTAAAAATAAAAATCATATAACAACCAGTACAGATGTAAGTATATCTGTAAAACAGGGAGAAACAGGTGTTGTTGATAAAGTATACAAAATAAGAACACCTGACGGTTATGATATCATTAAAGTTAGAATTCGTAGTTTACGTATTCCGGAAGTCGGTGATAAATTTGCAAGCAGAGAAGCTCAAAAAGGAACATGTGGAATGGTATTTCCTAAAGAAGACATGCCTTTTACTTCTTCGGGTATTGTACCCGATGTGATTATCAATCCTCATTGTATTCCAAGTAGAATGACAATTAATCAATTATTAGAATGCATAGGGGCAAAATCATCAGTGATAAATGGTGAATTTAGAGATTCGACTGCATTTAGTAATAATAGCACAAATATTATCAACAAACTTCAATCCGAACTTGAAAAATGTGGTTATAATAATACGGGTAATGAAGTTTTATTTAATGGTTTTACAGGAGAAAAAATTAAATCTACAATATTTATAGGACCTACATATTATCAGAGATTGAAACATCTTGTTAAGGATAAAATACATGCAAGAGATAGGGGTCATGTTCAATCGCTTACAAGACAACCTTTAGAAGGTAGATCAAGAGACGGTGGATTGAGATTTGGTGAGATGGAAAGGGATTGTATGATTTCACATGGTTTATCAACCTTTCTGAAAGAGAGATTGTATGATATGTCTGATCCATATACAATAAGTGTTTGTAAACATTGCAAACAAATTATAGCACATGAAAATAAGTGTCATATCTGTAATAAATATGATATAGCAAACAAAAAGATACCTTATGCATGTAAATTACTTTTTCAAGAGTTAATTACTCTTGGAATAAAAATAAATATAGAATAAATATAGAATAAATTTAATTAATATGATAATTAATTAAATTAGTATCTCAAATTCTCTCAAACGGTAAAATAATTCATTTATCTCATCTTCTCTATTTAAGCTATTCCTTAATGAAATTTCTATCGCTTTATCTCTTGCTTCCATAAGTACACCATATAAAATTCTTAATTTGCTAAAATCTGTAAGAGTTTCTCCGGTCCTTATTTCGGTTAATGCCAAATATAATCTACGTAACTCTCTTATAATAAATATTTCTTGATGTTGTGCATAACCTAATATATCTATTACCATATGTCTCACTGTTATATTTTTTAGATTTGCTATCTCTCTATCTCTGGGTGATTCTATATACGGACCCCGCATATCCAATAAGCGAAGATCGTTTCCACGAACTCTAAAATTTGATCGTCGTGGTCTTCTAAATTGATTATTTGCTACTTCTTGTCTAATATTTTCTCTAGGTCCTATTATATTAGAAAGTTCATCCATTGATATATCTTCTCTTACACGACTACTACTCCCACTTGCACTTGCCATCCCACTACTTGTATCATTTAAATCCTTAATAGCACTTTGAAGAAATGGTATTATTGTTTCTCTTTTTGTGTATTTACTTCTTCCCTTTAATTTGAGTATTCCTGCTATTTTTCTCAGATTACTTACTGTTAATGCTTTTAGACTTTTTAATGATAATGTTTTTATCTGATCTACACTTACCATTGAAGTTCTAAGTTTCTCTTGAAATGTAATAAAATCTTTATCACTACCGGTAATGTATGTATCAGAAGTGTCACTTTCATTTTCTTTAAACTCATCTATCATCTTTCCGAATTCTATACCTGTTCCTCTTTTTCCTGGTATGACTCTTAAACTATATATTTTATCTATAATTGAATGTATTGCAAATACTAATTCAAAATTGTATTGTGAGTATGTTGGTGAGTCACGGTCTAAACCAAATAATATTTTTAATAATAATTGTTTATCAACAATATTTTTTAAATCTATATTTCCTTTTACCATTAGAGTATTAAATATATCAATTAATTTATCGCTATATATTACCTTTATTCCTTTTGCATATTTTAAAAATACAGATTCAGAAAAATAACGCCATACATGTTCTATATTAATACTAAAATCTTTGTCATGTACGTATAATAATAATTGATCAATAGCTTCTTTATATTTTTTTATTATAAATATTCCGTATCTTCTATGTACTTCACCGGATAACCTTGATCTTGGTATGTTTCTATATAGTTCACGTTGATAATAATAAATTATATGAATTAATTTTAGACTTATTTCATATAAATAAATCTTTCTATCTCCTCCTGTATTTTCCTTATATTCTTTCATAATATGTTTTAAATTAAAATCATCATTACATAATAAACTCTTCTTACCATGTCCCCCTAAAGCTTGTATAAGTTCACCTGATGATAATTCTTCTCCTACGGGACCTCTAACGCGTCCACCCCGTGATTCGGCCGCTTGTAACCATGTTGCTCCATCTATGCATTTTTTTCTGTGACATAAACCAAAACCATCCGGTATATCTGTTAAAACAGAAGTATCCTCTCTTCCGTCACATTTACCACATTTATATAATTTATCTGTTATGAATGGATTAGAGCAAGGATTATTTTCAAAGTCATCAAAATCAGGTTCTTCAGGAACAGGTTTATCTTTAATATATTTTATACCTGTTGGACTATACATTTTATACTTTCTACTTCTTTTTTTATTGCGACGTTTTGTTCTTTTACGTTTCATTTATAATAATATTAAAAATTATTTTTATTAAAAATGTTTAGTTATATGAATTGTTATGATCAAGTTATTAATAATACATTAACTCCTGAAAAAATATGTTATACATGCGGTGTATTCTGCGAATTAGGTTTAGTTGTATTCTCTTTAATGTTTGTATTATGTTGTTTTACCACATGCTGTTACACAAAAAAGAAATCTAAAGAAATAATAATTGATACCGAATTACCCCCTCCATATTCATAATTTATAATAATAGTTTAAAGATAATGTAACTATAAAAAATGACTAAAGTATCTGGTAAAAAGTCTGCAAAAGCAGCAAAGGGTAAAACCTCAAAAGTAGAAAAGAAAACTCAGCAACCGAAGAAAGAAGCCAAGAAGAAGGAAGTTAAGAAGGAAGTTAAGAAGGAAGTTAAGAAGGAAGTTAAGAAGGAAGAGGTTAAGGAAGAGGTTAAGAAAACTAAGAGAGTTGTTGATAAGGAAAGTATTTTGACTGATTTTGATAGTCTTCTTGGGAGTATTGAATCACAGATGAATACTCTTAGGGAGTCAAAGGCCAAATCTCCTATTGCAATTAAGGATTTGAGAGGTCTACAGAAACAGGTGAAACAGCTTAAGACTGATGTAAATCGTCAGATCAGGAATAAGAAGAAATCTTCTACAAATAGGAATATTAATTCAGGTTTTATGAAGCCTGTTACTGTTTCTAAGGATATGTGTAAATTCACAGGATGGAAAGAAGGTGAACTCCATTCGCGAGTTGATGTTACAAAGTTTATTTGTAATTATGTGAAGGAGAAGGATTTGCAAAATCCGAAGGATAGGAGACAGATTATTGCAGATAATAAGTTGAAGAGTCTTTTGAAATTGTCTTCAGATGAGAAAGAACCTCTTACTTATTATTCTTTGCAGAGACACATTCAGCAACATTTTGTTACTGCTTAATTGTACTTTATTTTTTTAAAAATGAATTTAAAAAAATATTTATAGATAAAAACAAATGTCTTATTCAAGTGTAATTAGAGATTGTATATATGATATGGTTACAAATTATAATAGTGAAATTAGTAAAAGATATGATATACCTGTAGATGAATTAATGAATATATTTTTTACAAATGATATTGATAAAGTTACAGATAAGAGTGATGAAAAAGTTGTTGATAAGAGTGATGATAAAAGAAAAGAGTTGTCAAAGAAAAGTAAAAAAGAGTTACAAGAAATGTGTAAAAATATAGAGATTAATGAGAAAGGTAGTAAAAAGGAATTGGTAGAAAGGTTAATAAAAGGTAAAAAAGAAACAATAATAGATAAAATAAAAACTACTATAACAAGTATTATAATAAAGAGGAACAGATTTGATAATTATGAACACGAACCAACAGGATTTGTATTTAATAAAACTAATAAATGTGTTATAGGAAAGCAATCGGATGATGGTAATATTTTGCAGTTAGACGATGATGATTTTGAAATATGTAAACAATATAAGTTTAAATTTGATATACCTGAAACTATAGATACGAATGTTGTTAATTATGAAGAAATAGACACGGGTGAATGCGATGAAGATGATATTGATGAAGATGATATTGATACTGATATTATTGACGATAATTAATTTTTTTAATTTATTATAATTGTTATAATAAATATGGCAATTAAATGTAAAAGAACAGGACGTCTTAGAAAAAAAACGAAAAGCGGTAGAAAATGTAGAAAAAAAAAAAATTGTAAAAATGGAAATCTTAAAACTCATATAAAAAGGAGACAATGCAAAAAAAGGAAATCAAAAAGAAGATCAAAAAAAAATTGTAAAAAAGGATTATTAAAAAAACCTACAAAATCAGGTCGTATATGCAGAAAAAAAAGGAAAAAAACAAAAAGAAGTATAAAATTACCACCAAGCAACTGTGTAGGACTAAAAAGAGACACATGCAAAGCCGATCCTAATTGTATCTATAAAAAAGGAAAGAATAATAAACATCATTGTGCGGCGACATCTAAAGGATATGGTGCTTATAGTGGTCCTGTTACTTTAAATAAATCCAAACCCAAACCTTCATCTAAATCTGCAGTCGTATTAGCAACTAATATAAATACGAATGATCCTGTAAAGCCTAATGAATGGGCATGTACAAATCCGTACGATGCAAGCGATTATACAAAAGAGGAATACAATAATTCATGTAGTAAGGGAGGTATACCTAAACAAGGATATGAAAATTTACCAAAAAACAAAGAAGATTGTATGAGATTATGTACAAAATAAATTTGATTTTATAAAATAAATTATATTTTATAAAAATGCAAGTTATTACACGTAGCGGAATTCCCGAACCTATAGAATTTGATAAGATAACAAATAGAATAAAAAATTTAAATGAAAAAGGCAGCAAAGCTGATCCTACTTTTATAACACAACAGGTTATTTCAAGAATAAGTGATAAAACAAAAACAAAAGAACTTGATGATCTATCTAGTATACTTTGTATAGAAAACTCTTTTAGACATCCTGATTATCTTAAACTTGGTGCTAAAATATCTATAGATAATCATCGTAAAGATACCAATTATGATTATATTACTTGTTGTACAAAACTATATAACAATAAAGATATATTAGGTAATCATTCCCCAATTATTAATGATCGGTTGTGGAATATCGTCCAAGAACATTCTAATACAATTGAAGATATTATTCAATACGAAAGAGATTTTCTAATTGATTTCTTTGGTTTTAAGACACTCATGAGAGCATACTTACTAAAAGTAAACAAGATTGTTGTTGAAAGACCACAACATCTCTTTATGAGAGTTGCTCTTGCAATTCACGGCACCGATTTTGATAAAGTAAAAGAAACTTACGATGATATGTCACAACTTAATTTCATACACGCAACACCTACTTTGTTTCATGCCGGAACACAGTATCAACAAATGAGTAGTTGTTTTCTACTCACAACTCCTGATTCGGTTGATGGTATCTTTGACACCATTAAAGATGTTGCTAATATATCTAAATGGGCCGGTGGGATTGGAAAAAGTATTTCTGATGTTCGTGCAAAAGGTTCTTATATTAGGAAAACATGTGGATATAGTGATGGTATTTTACCTTTAATGCAAACTGAAAATCAAATTGCAAGATATATAAATCAAAGTGGTAAGAGATTGGGTTCATTTGCAGAGTATATAGAACCATGGCATGCAGATATCCTATCATTTTTGAATGCAAAGAAAAATCATGGTAATATGGATGAAAGAGCATTAGATTTGTTTTATGGATTGTGGATACCTGACTATTTTATGAAAATGGTTGAAAAAGATGGAGATTGGTATTTGATGTGTCCTGATGAGTGTCCTGGATTAACAACTTGTTATGGAGATAAATTTGATCAATTGTATACAGGGTATATTAATAAAGGTAAATATAGGAAAAAAATGAAAGCAAGAGATTTGTTTTTTGAAATTACAACATCACAAAAGGAGACAGGATTGCCTTATATGTTATATAAAGACGCCTGTAATGATAAATCAAATCAAAAGAATCTAGGAAC
>Ga0209348_1001710_pt1 | contig 10563 bp, 10 predicted proteins | sample ETNvirenome_2_30_FD_184065 | JGI IMG/M metagenome (GOLD analysis project Ga0209348, IMG submission 184065) | Marine viral communities from the Pacific Ocean - ETNP_2_30 (SPAdes) (version 2) | ecosystem: Environmental > Aquatic > Marine > Oceanic | place: Pacific Ocean | collected 2013-06-22 | reverse complement strand
GAACATGAGGAATATTCCTGGTAGCTCATTTGTTAACAATACCGCTAAGCACGGTAAGTATCTAAAAAGGGGAGTTTTATACTCTTTACGCCATATAAAAAAGACTGATAAGGGATTTACTTATATTTTTGCTGCTAATGGCGAGGAAAAAGAGATTAATTTTGAATCACCTTCTCAAGCTGATAATTTTTTGGACAACTTTAAAGTTTAGTAATAGTCACCATAGACGTCAGTATCGTTAACCGTCATATCAAAGACGTCTTCTTTACTCACCTTATCTATATTATATTCAATATATTCTTCTTTCTTAGGTTGAGTAGTTGGATTTTCTCCTCCAGATAATCTACCTGCAAAAGTATCTTCATATATCTGATTATTGCCAACTATTTTACCAATAGCGGAATCACCTATAGTAAACGTAGTACCAACTATAGCTTCACCGATACCTTCAGTTAAATTAGCATCACTGAAAGGTATACCAGGTTCAAAGCTAAAGTCGAAGCGCTTAGCCTTTACTAAAAATATATAATGACCAGCGAGAGGATTAATTTGTGCTATATCTTCGTCTATCTTCTCCGTAACTTCAAAATACTTTGGTTGTCTATTAGAAGGCCTATCATCCCCATATTCTGATAATTGAAATATATCACCTGCTTTAGGTTCAACTACATCATACTGTGTCTTCCAAACTTCTGATAATGAATCTTTAAATGATGCCTCAAAGGAAGAGATGTGTATATAAGCAGTTATTTCATCATCACTCATAAAACCGAACTGACTCAAAGTTATAGCATTTTCATTTAAATTAACCCCCATAACAAATTCTATTGGTTTAGCAAATGTTTTTGTAGGTTGTTCGCCATATAAATTATCAGCAGAAAGAGTATTAAACGTATTAACAAAATATTTAGTTTTTATACCAAATTGGTTTATTATCTCTCTCCACCAGTTACTAAAGAGTAAGCGCTCTTGGTACTGATTGGACTTATCAGTAAACCTCCAGCAAGTTTCGTCATTCTGGACTAAACCAGGGTAGCAATTTTCATAATTTACACTCATTTTGTTAACATAAAAGTTTTAGTTTTGGGACAATAGTAAAGCTTAATACCGGTTTTACCTAACATCTGTTCTTTATCAGCATGAGGTACTATACTATAAGTTTTACGAATATAATCAATATCAGCTTTATTACATACAGCTGACCCAGAATTATTTTTAAGATTTTCTATTTTTTGATTTTTGGATAAATCTTTCTTAAATGTATCAGGTACTAGATTCAAATGCTTTCTTCTATATGTCTTATGAACATCAGTAAAACCATTACCTCTATGCCTATGCTGTTTTTGATTAAAGAATTTCGCGAAATCGTCCATATTTATATTTAGGCAAAAAAAAAGCTGCAACACAAGTTACAGCCTTTTTTAAGTCGGTTTAAATTATTTAATTATGCGAATAACGAAGCACCTGGTGTACTAGTTGCTGTTGTTTTAACTTTGTTAGAACCAGCGCTAATCTTGTCAGGATTTCCCTTTTTCTGATTCACTAAAGAATGACCTTCGTCAGTTCCTTCTGAATCGTCTTGTTTGTTAATCTTACCACTTGCAGCTTTACCAGTTGGTTTACCTGTAGCAGTTGATTTTACTTTATTTGAACCAGCAGTAACAGGAGTTGGCTGACCACCTTTTTGGTTTACTAATGGATGACCATGATCTTCAGCATCAACAGCTTCGTCAACTGTATCGTCGTCTTCATCTTCTTCCATTTCTTCCATTTCTCCATATTCGCCGTCCTCCGCTTCAGCATCGTCGTCTTCTTCGCCGCACGCTGCTTTAAGAAGATCACAAAGCTTTTCAGCCATGTCGCGATCTAATGTTAATGTAACTTCACCGTCTTCAGCTCCGTCAGTTTCTTCAACATCAGTTTCAATTCCTAATGCATCCATTTCTTCAGCAGCTTCGTCGCCCATTACTTCTTCAAATAATTTATCAAATATTGACTTCATACTATTATTTATATCAGCACGGTATCTTTTTTCAAGCTTTTCGTCAAATTGTTCTGCAGAATATTTTTCTGGTGAGTAAAGATTGTCTTTTTTATCTTTTTTCTTCATTGTCTTAGGGTCAATTGGCTCTTTTAGACCATCTATGTCATATACTGGTTCGGTTGTCCCGCTGTTGCCAGTATGCTGAATATCTTGCGCATCTTTAGTATTCATATCTACAGCACCTTTACCAGGTTTAGTACCCATTTCTTTAGTACCACCTTTAATAGGTCTAGTAGCGGTGGCTTCTTTAATTATGGAATCTTGATAAACATCCCATATTTCGATTAGATTATTTTTTCTGGACATGTAAATATTTAATAGAGAATGGACAAAAATAAACAAGTTTATATGAATAACCCTAATCTCCCTGCAGAAGGCTCGGTATTTGAGTATACGCCTGCACAGATTAAGCAATTACAAAAAGCAGCTAAGAATTTATTATATTTTGCAGAAATGTTCTTTTATATAATATCTTTAGATGAAGGTAGACAAAAGATTAAACTTCATTCAGTTCAAAAACGAGCTTTACGTAAAATGAGAGATAACAGATTTTTTATATTGCTAGCATCTCGTCAGATCGGTAAAACTACAATGATGACAATATATGCATTATGGATAGCATGTTTTAATAAAGATCAAAAAATTCTTATTGTTGCAAATAAAGAAGGCACAGCTATTGAAATAATGCAAAGAATAAGAATGGCATATGAAGAATTACCTAATTGGTTAAAACCTGCTGTTAAAGAATACGGAAAGACATCAGTTACTTTAGCTAATGGAACGCGGATAGGTATATCAACTACTACCGGTACTGCTGCTCGTGGCCAATCTGTTAACTGCCTTATTCTTGACGAGCTTGCATTTATTGAACCGCATTTAGTTGATGAGTTTTGGAAATCCGTATATCCAATTATCTCTTCTTCAAAAAAATCAAAGATTTTTATAGCATCAACAGCAAATGGGACAGGTAACTTATTTTACAGACTTTATGACGCAGCAGAAAGAGGAGAATCTAATTGGGCTAGCGATAAAATTTTATGGAACGAGATACCAGGTAGAGATGAAGCTTGGAAACAAGATACCATAGCATCTATTGGTTCTATGGAAGCATTTAATCAAGAGTTTAATTGTGAGTTTTTAGATTCCGGCGAAAGCTCTTTAAATGAGGAGTTATACGCGCGTCTTATACAGGGAGCAGAAGAACCTAAATTTTCATTTGACGAAGGCAGTTATTTACTATGGGAGGAAGCATTATCAGACCGTATATATATAGCAAGCGTAGATACAAGTGAAGGGGTGGGTGCAGATAGCTCGGTAGTTCAAGTATTTGATTATACTGATCTTACTTCTATAAAGCAAGTAGCTTCTTACTGCAATAATACTATATCACCAGTTAATTTTACTGAAAAAGTGTACGAAATACTACAACATTGGGGCAACCCTTTAGTATGTATAGAAAGAAATAATTGCGGAGCACAAGTTGTTGATAATCTACGTAAAAATTATCAATATGAAAATATAGTCTCTTGGGGGGCTTCTACAGCTGGTAGAGCTAAAAGTCAGCTCGGTATTATAGCTCATACTAATACAAAATTAAAGGGTGTTACTAATATGAGATATTGGGTAAATGAGCTTGAATCAGTACAAATAAAAGATGCAAATTTAATAAGAGAGTTAAAAGATTTTATTAGATATCCTAACGGTACTTGGGCAGCTAAAAGAGGCGCCGGGTATCATGATGACAGGGTAATGGCATTAATATGGAATCTTATTATTTTAGAAGATGAGATTGTTACAAGGTATTTCGAAATTTCGCAAATGGACAGAAATAATAAACCTCAACAGCTAAAGCAATTTGATTTTGGGATTAAATATTTCATGAACCCAACATCAATATATAGTAATGAAGGACGAGAAGATAGTTTTGTCGATACACCGCCTATTATAATAGGCAATGCGCAAAATCAACATTCAGATCTCGATCAATTATTTGATGCTGGATTTAAACCTTTACAATAGATATGGCAATAAATCAGTCACAGTTTAATAAGAGTAGATTAGATAAATTTCTAATGGTTATAAGTTTACCCGAACCATTACAGGAAATTAATAATAACTATATAGGAGCTAGTAAAAGTAGTATAGTAAATGAGAATTCTTTACAATTCTCCGTATATGGGGCAGTAATTCCAAGTGTTAGTGTACCGGAAGTTACGTTACCTTATGCTGGTCAAACCTATAAAGCATCATCAAACACTAGAAACCCTTATGAAAATGTAACTGTTAATTTTACTATTGATAATAAATTTAATAATTACTGGGTTATATATAAATGGTTAGATTTATTAAATGATGATAGAACTTCTACCTTCGATGCGGCAGATTTGTCGAAAACTCCTGTAGTTGCACCTAAATTTAAAAATAAAGATAGGTCCTCAAATCCACCTGAGTTATATCAAACTACTATAACTTTATATGGTAAGGATGAATTCGATAAGAATATAGTGAAATTTGACTATACAAAAGCTTTTCCTGTCAGTTTGGGTGGTATCCAATATAACTATAGAGAGCCCGGCGAGATAGAAACTACTTTTGAGTTTGCGTTCTCTCAGTTATTAGTCGAATTGGTATAATTTTTTACCCGGGATGCTATAAATAATAGTATGGCACGTACAATTCAATCACCAGGTGTAGAAATTAATGAAATTGATTTAAGCTTGAGACCCAATCTACCCGTTGGAACCTCAGTGTTAGCTGCGGGTTTTGCTGACAAAGGACCAACAGATGAAGTTATTCAAGTAACAAGTTTAAGCGAGTTTGAGCAAATTTATGGACTACCAACAACTCCCGCGGAGAGATATTTTTATCATTCAGTTAGACCTTTGTTTAACTCTCCAGCTAATATTTTAGCATACAGATTACCTTACGGCGGAAATGCTGGTGAAGGTTTTGGAAACTCTTATGGTGCACTAGCTTATCCAGTTAGCGCAGTTGCACTTTCTGGTGGTAATTTAGCTCATAACACACAAACAACTTTTACACAACCTACTTCTACTAACGCCAATGGTACAACAAAAGATATACCAGCAGTTTACGTTTTAGGTAAACCCATACATTATGAATTAACGCAGTCTCAATACTTTGCCATTGCGCAAAGAAAGGGCGGAGTAGATGGTTTTGAGTGGTCCAATACTATTCAAACAATATTTAACGACTTTACTGATTTAGGTGGCGCCGGTGTTATTGTTCTTAATAAAGGTCAAACAACTGTTAATAATAAGTTTGAAGGCTTTTATATTGGAATGACAGACAACTCTAATTTAAATGATGCGACAGATTTTGATGCTATTCAAACTGTTCAATCTATAGCTGCTAGTGCAATGGCAACCGGAGATTATATTACATTGCCTACTCCAAGACTTAATTTTTCACTTTCCGCAGCAAACGATGCTACTACAAATACATTTGGTCAAGAAAATGACAGTGTATCTGAGATTATGGAAAATCTAACTGAGTTTGATATTTCTACTCCTCATTACGACGATACTTTATCGCTAGGAGTATTCAAACTAAGACAATCTGTATTTGCCTCTGATGTAATTAAACTAGATTATATCTTATCCGAAAATTATACAGGATCAATTGATTATCACAGACAAATACAAAGCCAATTAGGTGGTTCACCTCAAAGCTTCTTCTTAGGATCAAAAGAAGATCAGTCTCCTAATGTTGAAGTTTTAATTAATGAAAATCTCTCTCATAGAAATGGTGAGACTTGGCTCGATGTTAATGGAGATCCTCTTAATAAAGTACGTATAGCTCAATCTAGATATGCAGGTAGTAATGCACGTACTGAATTTGATAGTTTATCTAGCGATTATGTTCCAGCAGAATATGGAACTACTGAAATTATAGATAACGTTTACCAAGCTCTAACAGGAGCAGCTACATCGTTAGGTGCAGCTGATAGTCTATTTACTTTGGGAGCTTATGCAGGTACTAATTTAGAAGCTACGCAGAAAGATTTAGGTTCTATACCTTCAAAAATTGATAGACTGCTAGATACAGTAGAGAACCCAGATCTATTTAACTTAGATATAACAATTGAAGCTGGCTTAGCAACTATTAATGCTGGTAGAGAAGAAAATGGTGATAGTAAATACTATGATGATATTACTAATGTAAATTCAGTATCAGGGTTTTATAAATCAAATATTTTAGAAATCTCTAGCGAAGCACAAACTTATAGAGATAATTGGAAGACAATTTATAACAGATTTAATGATTTTGCTGAAAAGAGAAGAAAAGATCACTTATTCATTGCTGACTTACCTAGACCATTATTTGTTCAAGGAGCAAACTTCAAGACATTAGATGATCCTGACAAGAACTTCTCGTTAAATATATCTAAGCCTGTTCAAGCTTTCACATCAGTTCTAAATAGTAGTTACTCTACTACATATGCTGGGTGGAGTAAAGTTTATGATACAGTATTAGATGATCAAGTTTGGGTACCTTTCTCAGGTACTGCAGCAGAATTAATGGCTAATACAGATGCTAATTTCCAACCATGGTTTGCCCCAGCAGGCTTTACAAGAGGTAAGGTTGGAAGTGTGAATGATATAGTCTTATATCCGAAACAAAAGCAAAGAGACCAACTTTATAAGAACTCTGTTAATCCAGTTGCGTTCTTCCCTCAAGATGGATTTGTTGTTTTCGGTCAAAAGACTTTACAAGCAGCACCTACAGCATTTGATAGAATCAATGTAAGAAGACTATTCTTAAACTTAGAAAAAGCTACTAAGAATACTGTTAAATACTTCTTATTTGAACCTAATACGCTTCTAACAAGAACTCGTATTATCAATACTTTGACACCTATTTTTGAAAATGCTAAGAATACAGAAGGATTGTATGATTACTTGATCGTTTGCGATGAAAGAAATAATACTCCTGATATTATTGATCAAAATGAATTAGTTGTAGATATCTACTTGAAACCAGTAAGAGCTGCAGAATTTATATTGGTTAACTTCTACGCAACAAGAACTGGTACAGACTTTAATGAAATTATTGGTTAAGGATTAAATATAAATAATTATGGCAGACGTTAAACAAACAATACAGGACTTTTACACACAAGCGCAAGTAAAAGATTTTGCAAGAAATAATCTTTTCAGAGTTTTAAATATAGACTTCGGAGACGGGAGTGATGTAACGATCGGTGAAGAAGATTTAGTTTACGTTACTACAGCTACTTTACCAGGTAAGTCGATTCAAGAAGTAACAGTACCATATATGGGACTAGATTTCCATGTACCTGGTACAGTTAAATATAACCAATCTGAAGCATATACTTTACAGTTTAGAGCTGATGAATCATATAATTTATATCAAAAATTTCAAGATGTAATTAACGATACATTTAATGATGCTGATTCTACTGGTAATTATTTTACACCTAAAGCTAGCTCAGTTATTGATTTAGTTCAATTAGATAAAGAGCTTAACAGAATTTCCCAATACCAATTAGTTGGTGTTAGTATAAGAAGCGTTGGGGATGTTAGTTATGATGTAACTGCAGTAGGCGACGTTCAAACATTCGATGTTACAGTAGCATACCACTATTATAGAAAGACTGCTTAAGTTTTTAAGTCAGTTCAAACTGAAAGCCGTACTTGATACGGCTTTTTTTTGCTTAAATATTATATATGGGTATATTAAATGCAGTAAGCAATGCAGTACAAGGTATTTCAAACTTAACTAAAGGTGCTTTAGGCGGTTCATTAGCTCAGCCTAATGTTAATCTTTTTGGTTTAAATATTCCTGGAGTACCGCTAGTAAGTTTTAGAGATGCTTTTATTAAATCTATGGAATCATGGATTGGGGCTATACCTCTTAGAACTCAATTTATTGTATTTTTCGATACATTTCCTGCAGGTCTAAATTCAGATATAATTCGAGGTCTTGAGCCTTCTGATGGTGCAAGAAGAGATTTTGATATAGATAGAGCAAAAGCCTTTATCACAGCGTATCCGTATCAAGGTATTAACGGTTGCCTTTTTGCTCAAGGTGTTAATATACCGGATGATACATTACAAACAGATGTTGCTCCTATTATAAATAATAGAGGTTTTATTCCAGGTAGAATAAGCGGTAATAGAGATGCATTTGCCCCACTAACTATCGAATTTAGAGAAACAAATACATCTTTTATAGATAGTGTTATTAGACCTTGGGTAATATTATCTAGCCATGCAGGGCTGGTAGCCAGAGATAGTGAAAATAATCCTGAATTAGACCCTAAATGTAATATAACTGTAGTACAATATACTAGATCGTTTCAAAAGGTATCTCAAATACCAAGAAAAGTTTGGCATTATTATAATTGCGTACCAACTGGGGTATCTACAAGAAATCTAACTTATGATGCTGAATCAATGGAGCAATATCAGACACAATGGAGCTATTCTCATTATGGGGTAGCTGATAACTTATATTTGCCATTGCCTGATTTAATTGATAAATTATTTTAATGTTAGAAAGTAAAGTACCTATCAGTCTTAAAAAGGGGACTGTATATTTTAAAGAATTTTCATTTTATGAATATAAGAATATATGTAAAATGCTTATATCTAATGATGCTGAGGATATAGATCATTGCTTAAATGTTATTATTAATAGGGTAGAGAGCAGTTTCCCTCTTAATATTATTGATAAGTTTGACTGCTTAATAAACATAAGAAACTCTATTTTAGGTAAAGAGCTTGGATTAACCCTTGATGACAGACAGTTAACATTTAATTTATCTGAGCAATTACTCGATAAATTTGAAGAAGCAGAATTTACTTTTGGTGACTGTACGTTTAAAACTCCAAGCTTTTTTACGCATTCCAACATACAATTAGCAGTAGCTGATTATTTAAATAGCTATAAAGATAAAGATATTAGTAATGCAACTCTAGAAGAAAAATTAGATGTGTTAAATACATTAGATTTACCCATTATTAAGCTGGTAAATGAAATAGAAAAAATCAGAGAAGAAAATAACATTACTATTCTTGGTGATACAGTTTCAGTTAATATATATGATGTAAATATTCTAATGTTTCTAAAAAGCATTATTACAAGCGATTTAATGGATTTATACTCTTTTGAATATCAACTACTAAGACATCTTAATTTAAAAGGAAAAGATTTACAATATTTTACTTACCCTGAACTTAAGATAAAGATTAATATGTTTATGAAAGAGAAGGAGGAAGAGCAGAGTAGTAGCAATTCTAAACCTATTGAGTAAATATTTTTATGTCTGAAATTACTAGTATAATCGATGAGATCAAAAAGTCTAAAAAGAGTATTGAAGTTTTTGTACCTTCAATAGGTAGTACCGTTACTCTAAATCCGATTACACTTGCCCAGCAATCAAAAATTATAGAAACTGTTTCCGATAATGTTAATATAACTAACAATCCTATTTTAGCTCTTTTAGAATTTAATTCAATTACTTTTAATATTCTTAAGAAAAATATTGTTGAATATCAGCCCATTTTCAATACTATTGATAGAATTAACTTTATAATTGCATTAAAAAGCCATCTCGACAGTAAGGTAGTTATAGATGAAGTTGAATTTGATCTACCTAAAATATTAGAGAGGAATGAAACTTTAGACTATAATATACAGGGTGATACTTTAATTTCTGATGAAGTATCAATTGAAGTTTCAGTGCCATCTCTAGAAGTTGATAATATAGTTAACACATTACTTTTACGTAAATATAAAACTTCTAATTCGCAAAACAAAAAGCTATTAAGTGACGTTTATATATACGAAGCATTAAAATTTATAGATAAGATTTCTATTGGTGAGCGGTCGCAGATAATTAAGAAAGATACTAAAAGTTTAGATCTTCTTAGGGAAATTGATATAGTAACTCTAAAGCCAGTATTTGAGTATATTAATAAAGTTAGAGCTTTAGAAGAGACATATGCGAAAAATACAGTAGATAATAATATCCTAGACCTTACGCCCGATATCTTTATATCTTAGTTTGAGATATAAATATATACATGGCAGATAATATTGCAGAAGCAATCTCTCTTTTAACTAAAGTCTCAGCAGATACAGCTAAAAGGTTAAAAGCTTTAGAAGACGGTAAAGGTACAGTAGCGCAAAAAGCGTCTAACGTACCTCGTAAAGTTGTAAAAAAAGCCGATCCAGTTATTGTAACAGATTTTGGTAAAAAGGCTGAGAAAGATCTAGCTAAACTTGGCGGGGATGCTGATGCAGAAAGAGCAAGAACCGAAAAAGAAAAAAACAATAACGGCAATCTTTTAAAATTATTAGGTTTAGCAGGTGCTGCAGCCCTTGCATTAAAATTTTTATTTGACGGTGAAGGATTTACTGGTTTAGTTCAAGGTTTTCAATCTGCGGTGAAAACAGTAACTAAATTTGCAGATAAAGCAAAAGGGCTTGTTGATGACATTGGTAAGAAAGTCGGTACCTTTGCCGACGAT
>Ga0209348_1001709_pt1 | contig 10571 bp, 15 predicted proteins | sample ETNvirenome_2_30_FD_184065 | JGI IMG/M metagenome (GOLD analysis project Ga0209348, IMG submission 184065) | Marine viral communities from the Pacific Ocean - ETNP_2_30 (SPAdes) (version 2) | ecosystem: Environmental > Aquatic > Marine > Oceanic | place: Pacific Ocean | collected 2013-06-22 | reverse complement strand
CCAGTCATGCTTACAGGAACCTCCACAATATTTGCTGGATCTGTAATTAGCTCCATAATTGGCATGCCGTCTGTTCCTATCTCGTTAGTAGATCTATAAAATTGTGGCGCAGAAAACCTCCCGTCACCTAAATCTTGTTGAACAGTGAACGCTGTAAAAACATTACCTAAACTTCCATCCTCTTGCACTCTTGCAACAGTTATTTGTTTTGGCGTCGTTACTTCTAAACCATGATCTAAAAATCTAGCTTTAGCTGTTTTCATCATTTGATTAAAAACTTCCATTTCATTCTCATTCGCTTTTAAATCAGCCATGTAATTCTTGTTTGCAATATCCATGAATAAAGCTCTGTTAGAATCAAATATAAATTTTCTATCCGTTATTGCTTGAGCATCACGTTGTAATTTAGCAGTTACTCTTGCCTGAGCCATTTGCTGTGCATTTTGTTTTTGTGCCGTGTTTATAGCACTCATGTCTGCAGATAGCTGTGCACCAGAAGCTGCTAGTGTATCACCAATACGACCCATCGGTGTTGGTCTTAATAACCCAAAACCAAATTTAGCTAGTGCTCCTCTTCTTTCACTTTTAAAATCTGCAGGTTTGTATAGCTCATCTATTTGTGCATCTGTTAAACCAGGAGTTGCAAATTTTTTAAGGTGTGATTCTTGATCAAGTAAAAATGGCAAATAATAATCTAATGCATTAACAGGTTTCTGCACTGGTTTTTTTGGTATACCAAAAGATAATTGTGACGGAAAAGCTGCTCCTGCTGGAACATTTTGTTCTTCATCAATATCTATTGGATCTCCGTAAATTGTTTCGTAATTTGTTACCATTAGCCGATTATATCAAAGCCTGAACCGCTTGTATCTCCTCCGAATAAATTAAATGTCCCTAAACCAAGACCTAATGCACCAAGTAATGGATTAGTAAACGTAGGCTGTTGCATTGTTATTGCTTGACCAGATGAAGGAACACCTCTTAGTATATCACTAAAGAATCCTAGTCGTTTTAAACCCTCTTGTTGCGTTTCTTGGTCTTGTCTAAATTGTTCAGCAGCTTTAGCTTGTTCTAACGCTTGCTGTTGTTGACCTATTCCAAATAATGCTCCTAGGCCTCTTTGTTCTAAACCAAATTGATTTGCCGCTAGTCCTGCGCCTTGAGCACCAATACCAGCTTGGAAACGTCCAACATTTGCAAATTGTGGTGCAGCTTTTAATCTTCTTTGCGCTGCTGATTCAAAAGTGTTCATAGCTTTTGCTTGTGCTTGTTGAAAGTTTTGTGACAAGTCTTGAAATATTCTTCTTGACTTAATGTCTTGTAAATTTTTTGCCAGCTCTGCTTCTTGTACAGCCATTCTTGATCCACCAAAAGCACCAGCCTTTTGCGCTTGTGAAGCTAAATTTTGTTGAGCGATAGCTGCTTGCTCATCCATTTGTTTTAATGCTTCATTTGTAACATCTTGTTGATACTGGTCTTTAAACTGTTGATAATTACTTGTGCTTGGATCAAACTGAGCTTGTGCTGCTTGTAATGATGGTATGCCCATTGTGGTGGTTTGTACACCAGCTCTAACTGTGTCTAGAGCTTCTTTAAAAGCAGGATCAAAAGACGCTGGGCCTGTTCTTGCACCCGTGGTTGGATCTAAACCAAATGATTTAGCCATTTCCGCAATAGTGCCAGTTTGTAATGGCTGCATACCAACAATTTGTTGTTTTGGTATACCTCCAGGCAACGGCTGTTGCGTTCTATCAAAAGCTCCTTGTAAAAGTCTTCTTGTAAAATCCTCCAAGAAAGGAGGCATTCCTGATCCTTGAAATACAGACATTATATTATACCTCTACCCTTTGATGATTCAGGGTCTAATTTGTTCATCATATTGTACATGGCACGTGGGCCACCAGCGTTTTCTACTGCTTTGGCAGTAAATACAAACTCGCCGTCGCTTAACATTGCAGGAATTTTGTCATCTTTTGGTCCACCTGGACCATCTATCATGCCTAGTCTTCTAGGAAAAAATGCTGTTATACCTGGATTATCTTCAATTGTGTCCATCATTTCAGGTCCCGACATGTCAGGTGTTAAACCTGGTACACCAGTAGCTTGTCCACCCATGTTCATTGTAGGGGGCATAACTTGTCTTAGTGGTGTTTCTGGTATCATTCCAGAAACCATGTTTATTTGATTAAATGGATTATTAGCAGATGCACCCATCGGACTATCAGGTGAACCGAATTGACCCATATCTTGTTCTGGTGGTCCACCAGCCATTAATGATGCTATACCACCTGTTTTACTAGTTACAGGTACAGCTTTACCGCTCTCATCTGCTTCTGTTCTTATTGGATTACCTTTTTCATCAAACTTATCAAAAGTTTCACCTGTTCTTATGTCAGCAATTAAATTACCAAATTGTTCTGTTTTTAAGGGGCTACCGCCAAACTCTGATCCAAATTTTCTATCAGTTGCCAACAACCTATTCATCATGTCGTTGTACATTTTCATTTGAGTATCTTTATCTCTCATGAATTGCTGATAACCTAAGACACCAGCTCCACCACCTAACAATAACTTTGCAAGATTAGGTAAACCACCCGCTGTTGTGTTACCAAAAAACTGTTGTGCACCTAATGAAGGAAAACCTTTGCTAAATAAAAATGGTGTTCCGAGAGCCGCGGTCGCTAAAGGGTTGCTACTAGCAAAACTGCCAATATCTCTTATACCTTTGGTAACTCTATTTACTATACTTTTTAGTCCTAACATAATCTCCTATTGCAATTTATGTGATTGTTTATGGCAAGAAGGCTAAGCTTGAATTAAAAAGCCAATTAATTCTATATTTATAGGCAAATTATTGGTATATGACAATAGATAAATGGAGGAGATCCGAATGCAGAAAGAAATAAAACTCAAATTTGACGCTATTAGACCTTTTGGTCCCACAGTAATTAAAGGTAAAGTTCCCGATTTTTTATTAAATATTGTAAATAACAAAGCTGATGAGTTACTTGGTGATCCTAAATTAGCCAAACAATGGGATTGGTCACCTAATTTAGCTGGCAATGTAAAACAAGAAGTTCGTATGCCACCAGAGTGGATAGACAAAGAAGGCCAACAATTAGTTTTTTTAATTGGTGAGATGGTAAAACAATATCTTAGTATACCACCAGCTAATGAAACTTTAGAGGCTGAAAAAATAGATAAAATGGTAATAGAATCAATGTGGTGCGTGAGCCAATGGTCTGGAGACTTTAATCCTGCACACATGCACGATGGTGATTTGTCTGGTGTGTTTTATACAAAAATGCCAGAGAGCATAGATAAAGAAAGAGCAGCTGAGGATCATTACCCTAGTGTAGGTGATATTATTTTTATGTGTGGTGATCCAAAAACTTTTAGTGGACATAAATTACAGCATCCACCTGAAGTAGGAGACATATTTATGTTTCCATCATGGCTTACACACATGGTATACCCATTTAGAACACCAAATGAAGAAAGAAGATCTGTGTCTTTTAATTTACGTTTAGTGCCAAAAGGTGCAACTTTAACCACGGATGAACATAAATAAAATACCGATGGTAAGAGTTACCTGGCTTGATGCTAAGGATACAGAAACAGGTTGGTTACCAATAAAAGAAATTATAGATGCACCATTGGCCGTGTGCCAAGAAGTAGGATACATGATAGTAAATAATGATGACAAAATTGTAATAATGCGATCTTGGTGTGTAGATAAGGATGATAATCATGGTGGAGGTGCAATAGCAATACCTCGTGGTTGGGTTAGAAAAATAGAATACTTAACAGTAGAATATGCAACACAATAGTAATACAGAATTTGTTATGTATGTTGATAATTTTTTAACAAAAGAAACTTTAGAGTCTTTACAAGAAACTTTTTTAAAAATTAATTATAGTGAAGTAAAAAATCCAGAGGGTCAAATTTATGGTTATAGACATACCTTTCCTCATAGTTTTCACACAGACCCTTTGTTAAAACTAATTAAAGATTATTTTTTTCCTAACAGGGATTTAGAGCCAATATCAGTAAGTGCTCATCTTAGACAAAATAATAAAGAACCTTTGTTTCATGTTGATGTAGAAAAAGGTAACGTAGCAAACTTCTTGTTGTTTGTAAAAGGAGAGTCTTTACTTAATAATGGCACAGGTTTTATGTCTGGAAAATCTTTAAGTTCTCACATAGGTTTTATAGAAAACAGAGCACTATTTTTTAATGGTAGTAAGATACCACACTCAGACCTGCAATCTTTTGGTGACAGTTCTAAAAGATATACTCTTAATATTTTTTATAAAGATAAAGAATAGTGAAACCAATTAAAGCTTACGCTAGCCACATATACGGTGAATCATTTTTAAATTTAAACGATAGTTATATATCTCAACTTAAAGCTACCATAGAATTAGTGAGAAGAGGTAATGTAAATGGTAGAGCTGTTTCTAACCAACAATTTGGATGGCAATCAGAAAACTTACCTCTCACAGGTCCTTTTGAATTATTAGTAAAAAATATTGAAAATGGTGCTTATGATTTTTGCAGTAATCTACAAAATTTTAAATTTAAAAATGTTAAGGTTAAAGCATTATGGGCAAACATAAATTATAAAGGTGATATCAATTGGCCACATAAACATCAAGGTGATTTAGCAGGAGTTTATTATCTGGATACACATAAAAATTGTGGTAATTTAATTTTAGACTCTTATCACTACAACCAACATTGTAAAATTTCTTCTTATCTTAAAATTTCTGAAGGGATATGCATAACACCTAAAAACAATAAATTAGTTTTATTTGACTCAAGTTGTCATCATTATGTTACTAAAAACAAAAATGACAAAATTAGAATTAGTATGAGTTTTAACATAGACATTGATAATGACTGATAAAATTTTTATAGGAACCCCTTGTTACGGTGGTATGATAACTGCTGACTATTTTAAAAGTTGTATGCAACTTGTAGCTTTAGCAGCATCAAAAAAAATAGAGTTACAGTTTGGAACAATAGGTAATGAATCATTAATAACCAGAGCTAGAAATACCTTGGTGCAATTGTTTATGGATGGTGACTATAGTCATCTTTTATTTATAGATTCTGATTTAGCTTTTAATCCAGAAGCAGTGATAAGAATGCTCGATTATAACAAAGATGTTGTAACAGGTATTTATCCTAGAAAAACTATTGATTGGATTAAGGTCAAAAGAAGATTGAAAGAAAACCCTGATATATCTGAGGATGAGTTACTTGCAGCCTCATTACAATATAATTTAAATGTAAAAAATCCTGATAGAATAGAAATGCAAAAAGGATTTATAGAGGTTATGGATGGTCCGACTGGTTTTATGTTAATTAAAAGAGATGTGTTTGTAAGAATGGCAGAGGTTTATCCAGAGCTTAAGTTTGTGCCTGATCAACATATTAATCAATCTCACGACAAAGAATTTGATTATCACAAAACATCTGATTGGAATTACACTTTTTTTGACACCATGATAGAACCACAAACTAAAAGATATCTGTCAGAGGATTATGCTTTTTGCCGTTTGTGGCAAAATATGGGAGGAAAAATATACGCAGATATTATGAGTGGTATGACTCATTACGGAAATTATGCATTTAAAGGAAATGTTGGAACACAATTTAAAGGAGCAAAATGAAAAAATTTTCAAATATTTTAGATAATGACAACTTAAATAATATAAAAAAGATATTAACCAGCGATGAGTTTCCATGGAAATTTAGCTCAAGTGTATCTTATAGTGATGACCCGAGTGATTTATTTTATTTTATGGGGTCTTGTTATGATTACAATCAAATACTTGACCATAGAACTTACAATTTAGTATTACCTTTAATTCATTTTTTAGAAGAAAAAATACAACAAAAACCTTTGTTACTTTGGCGTATAAAGATTAATGCTTATCCTAGATCTCATGTTTTACAAGAACACACGCCACATAAAGACTACATAAAAAAGGGGTTAAAAGCTTTTGTATATATGGTAAATTCTAACGATGGGTATACAAAAATTGGTTCCGAAAAAGTAAAATCTATTGAAAATACTGGTGTTTCTTTTGAAAGTTCGCAAACCCACAATAGCACCACATGCACAAATGCAAAATTAAGACTTACAATAGCAGTAAATTATTGGTAAAAAAAGACTATGCAACTAGTAGATCTTAAATTTAGACCAGGTATTGACAAGCAAGACACCGCCTATTCTGCTGGTGATGAACGTAAATATGTAGATTCTGATTTTGTAAGATTTCATTATGGTAAGCCAGAAAGATGGGGAGGTTGGACAAACTTACCAAATCCTAATGTCACGGTTGTGGGAGTTGTTAGAGATACTCATTCGTGGATAGGTTTAGATGGCACAAGATATTTAGCTTTAGGCACAGACAGAAAACTTTATATTTTTTCAGAAGGTAAGGTTTATGACATAACACCACTTAGGGAAACACAAGCTTTAACCAATCCATTTACTACTCAAAGTGGGCAATCTACGGTCACTGTTGCGGATACAGGACACAATGCTGAAGTCGGAGCTTTTGTAACATTTGACAATGGTTCTTCTACAAATGTGGTTGATGGTATAGATTTTAATAATGAATTTGAAGTATTGACAGTTCCAGATGCAAATAGTTTTACAATAAACGCTGGGACAAACGCCACAGGTTCAACATCTGGCGGGGGCGGGTCCGTTACCGCTACATATCAGATAAATCCTGGACCTACGTCCTCAACATATGGTTATGGATGGGGCACTGAAACATGGGGTGCAGGCACGTGGGATACTCCTAGGTCATCATCTAATGTTGTAGTTGCAGGAAGAAACTGGTCTTTAGATAATTTTGGTGAAGATTTAATTGCAACTGTTTTAAATGGGGGCACATTTATTTGGGACACATCAGGAGGTTTATCTGCAAGAGCAACGGCATTGTCAAACGCTCCAACAGCATCTAGGTTTAGTATTGTTTCCACGGACACAAGACATTTGTTAATTTTTGGAACTGAGACTACAATAGGCGATACAGCCACACAAGACGATTTATTATTTAGATTTTCAGACAGAGAAGATGCAACAGATTACACACCTGTTGCTACAAACGAAGCGGGATCTTTAAGAATAACAGATGGTTCTAGAATTGTTGGTGCCGTTAAATCAACAGGTCAGATACTGGTATGGACAGATACATCATTACACGGTATTCAATTTGTTGGCACACCATTCACATTTGGTCTTAGACAACTTGGTGCTAATGCTGGTTTAATTGCACAGCATGCAGCTATAGAGGTTAATGGTGTTGCTTATTGGATGTCAGATAACGCATTCTATCTTTTTGATGGTGTTGTCAAAAAAATGCCTTGTTCTGTACAGGATTATGTATTTGATGATTTAAGTTATACAAATAAAAATGACATCGCTGTTGGTTTAAACACAGCTTTTAATGAAATAATTTGGTATTATCCTTCAGCTAACGCTACACAAATAGACAGAGCTGTTGCTTATAATTATTTAGAGGGCACTTGGTATACAATAAACCTTGCAAGAACTACATGGCTTGGTGCTTATGTGTATGAAAAACCCATAGCTACAGAATATAGTTCATCTGCAACTGCAAACGCTACAAGCATACTAGGTTTAACTGCTGGTGCGTCATCCATATTTGAGCATGAGTCTGGCAACAATCAAGCAGATGGCACTGCTATTACAGCTTTTTTAGAAACAGGATCTGTAGAAATAGCAGACGGTGATCAGCTAATGTCTGTTAATAAATTAGTGCCTGACTTTGACAACTTAGCTAATACGATGACAGCTCAATTAACATTAGAGCAGTATCCACAATCTGCAGCTAATGTCCAAACAAGTGGATCTATAACCAGCACAACAGAAAAAATAAGTGTAAGAGGCAGAGGTAGAGCTGTAAAAATACGATATACAACTAACACAGTAGATGATACTCCTTGGCGACTTGGATCACAAAAATTAGAAATAAGACCAGACGGTAGAAGATGATCAATCCACTATTTAGGCCTCAAGAAAATCAATTACAAGGGGATGCTTTAGTTAAGCGAATGCAAATGCGAATGCAACAAAGAGATGTAAAAACACCTGCTTTTTTAGCTTACTTTAAAGATGTCATGGATACTAAAGGATATCCTACTAAAACTATGGAGGAGTATGGAGGTCAGTTTCCCTTATCAGGTTTATTAGAGCAAGCAAATCCAATATCTGGTGCACAGCAAGCAACACCTGGCAATCCGTTTGGACAGTTATCTCAAGTAGACTCTGAAGAAGAATTAATTCAATCTGGACAGTTTTTACCAGATATACCAAAAAACATTGCTTCTCCTGGTTTACCCCAACCTACAGATCCTGCAGGATTACAAGAAGCTCTTCGCACTGTAGATCCGATTGTTTCAGGTGATAATTCAATTGCTTCAACACAACAAGTGCCTTTTGACAGAATAGGTCAACAAATGATAAATTTTGAAGATATGTTTGGACCTTTAAATACTCGTTTAAATAAGATAGAAGAAGGTATTGCAAGTTTGTTAGATAATAGAGGACAAGGACTAAACATGAATAACATGCCAACAAGAAATTTAAATAATTTTTTTCAACAACCAATAGGTAGATTTCCTTTTAGGAGTTTTTATGGCTAAAATTAATATTACTAGATTACCAAATGCTACAGAAGAATATGATCCTAGTCAGTTTGACCAAATGATTAGATTACTTGAACAAATAGTTTTTTTACTTAACACAAACTTTCAACAAGATTTAAAAGAAGAAACAGAATCGGAGACATTTTTCCTTGGCTAATACATTTAAAAGTTCAATGGTTGATATTACATCAACAGATTTAACAACCATATTAACGGTGCCAACAGCTAACCCTGGTGCTACACCACCTGTGCCTCCTACAACTGACGTGATTAAATCTATTTTAATTTGTAATGATTCTGGAAGCACAACATTGGTAGATTTAGAAGTCGTTCGATCATCTGCAACGTTTGAATTATTTAAAGCTAAAAGTGTAGCTACTAACACTACAACAGAGTTACTATCTCAGCCTCTTGTTTTGCAAGAGTCTGACGTACTAAAAGCACAGGCCAACGCTGCTAATCAAGTTCACATTATTGTAAGTTTTATGGAGGTTACAAAAGGTCAACTTTAGAAAGGAATATTATGAATTTACAATCGCTATTTATTACACCTGTTATGATAACAGAGGTTACGGGCCACGGTCACTTAATAGATAGACTTTATGAGATAAAAGCTAAAGACGAAAAAGGTATGCCTAGATCCAACATAGGTGGTTGGCATAGCAGTGATGAACTTTATAAGGATGAAGAATTTAAAAGCACTGTCGGAGATATCCTATACAAAGCTAAAGAATGTTTTGGACATTTGGACGTGCAGGACAAATATGTTCCTGAAATGACAGGTTTATGGGGTATAATTAATCCACCAGGATCAAGAAACAATGTTCACACACATCCTTATAATTATTTATCAGGAGTATATTACCTAAAAGTGCCTGAAAAAAGCGGAAATTTAGTGTTTCTAGACCCTAGACCGCAAGCTGAAGTATTATCACCACCAAAGAAAAAAAATGCCTCTATACACATAGCTCATAGCGTAGATTATGAGCCAAAGCAAAATTCATTGATTTTTTTTCCATCATGGTTACAACATGAAGTGAAAATAAATACCTCTAATGAAGATAGAGTTATTTTAAGTTTTAATATAAACTGGAGAGAAAATGCCGATAGTTAAAAATGCAGAACAAATAGGTACTATGACTCTTGAAGATGGTAGAGTCATACCAAGATATAATGTCAAAACAGAAACGACACTCACTAATACAGAAACAGGTCAAGAATACGAGTCAGAAGAAGCCATGCAAGCAGATATTGACGACCCAAACACTTCTACCACTGTTGAAAAAATTAGACGGGATGTTAAAGTATTTGCTCCATCTTTAAGAGATATGTTAGGACAAACTCCAAAGTCTTAGGATTTTTTACAATCACAATCGTCTGGACAATGATTTGACGCATCTTTCATGTGTCTTTCGAAGTCTCTCTCCATAGCAAGTAGTCGCTCGTGGTATCTGCTCACCTTGTCAGCAAGGACAGCAATAGCTTTTAAATAGTCTTGTTCGCTCATAATATCTCCTGTGATTGTTAATTTAGGTGAGAACCTAATGTAAACATATTTTTAATCTCTGCAACAGTATTTTTTAGAATTGTTTTCTTGACAAATAAATGGTAATTGTCTCTGAAGAAAGTATGAAAAGTCGATGTTACACATTTGGTAGAATAATAAAAAGGTATGACGTACCTTTAGATCTCATAAAAGATTTAAATGAAAAATACGAAGAACACAAAAAAAACCTAAATTCATTTGGCCCTAGGTTGGCTGGTAGATTAGACTCTGAGTTAGAATTTACTCAAAAGATAAGTGAATGTAAAGTTTCTGCAACTATAGTTGATTGCATGAATGATTACATAGAAAGTATAGAAAAAGTAAATTTGT
>Ga0209348_1001708_pt1 | contig 10573 bp, 6 predicted proteins | sample ETNvirenome_2_30_FD_184065 | JGI IMG/M metagenome (GOLD analysis project Ga0209348, IMG submission 184065) | Marine viral communities from the Pacific Ocean - ETNP_2_30 (SPAdes) (version 2) | ecosystem: Environmental > Aquatic > Marine > Oceanic | place: Pacific Ocean | collected 2013-06-22 | reverse complement strand
GAGTTTTTTGGAGTAGGAACTTCTGTTTTTGAAGGTGCCGAAGAAGTTGTTGTAGGTAGACCCGCTGAAGGATTAGAAAAGCCTATAGTAGGAGACGATCAACAAGACAAAGATCCTGTTGATAAACACGGTCTTAAGCAAAGCACTGTAGATCGAATGCTAAGAAATTTTAAAGAATCAGAAGCATTGCAGCCTGAGCAATTTAATGCTTTAAGAGTTAAAATCTTTGACAACAAAGATTTATTTACACCTATAGTATCAGAATTTACCACAGGCGGTGGTGGATCTAGCACGACAGGTATTACAAGTTCTCAAACAATCACTACTACTACGCAGCCTTATGAAGAAGAATTAAAACTAGCAGAAAAACAACTAAGAGAAACCTTTAAAACTGATCCTACTAGAGAGCAAATAGAAGAAAGAGCTAGAAATATTATTTTTAAAAATGAATCAAATGAAATTAGAAATCAAAATGGTGCTATTTTTATAGAAAATCTTAGACCAAGATATAATTTAGATGTAAAACAAGCTGAGTACGTAAGAAATTTAATGGTAGGTAAACTAGTAAAAGATACTAGAAGAATAGAAAACAATATAGAGCAGTTTGAATCAGATCTTACTCTAGAAATATCGAGATTTCAAAACGGTAGTTTGTTAAATAACTATGAAGTACTGACTGTTGCTTTAAATAAAAGCAATGAAAAACTAGATGATTTAAAACAAAAAATAATAACAGCTCAAAAAAAAGGAAAACCTACACAAGGTCTTATTAAGCGGTATAAAAAAGTTGCAGATCAATATAACGCTAGAGTAAAAGGTTATAATGAAACAAAAGAAGCTCTTGAAGAAGAAAACTTTTTAATCAATGAAAAAATAGCTCAATACACTAGAGCTGTTGGTAAATTAGAAGACTCTACTACACAGTTAGATACGTTAGGTAGAGTATATGACCCTGTTTATAAAAGAGCGACTGACTTTGCTTTATCTACTTCAGGTCTTTTAGTTAACACATTCGCTTTTGCGGAGCGCGTTGTAGATTTTATTACACCTGATAAAGATTTTATAACAGGAAAAGAAGGTAAATCAACGCCTACTTTTTTTAGAGATTTAGCAGAAGATGTAGCTGAAGCAAAAGAGTTTACAGCTAAAAAGTTTTACAGACCTGTACAATTTAAAGATGCTTTTAAGAGTTGGAGTAATTTTGCAAATTTTGGTATTGATCAAGCTATACAACAAGGACCCATATTTGCAGCTATAGCTACTGGTAATATAGGTATGACGGCTGTGGCTATGTCTTCAGCTGGAGAATATGACACTAGAAGAAGAATCGAAGGCAAGCAAGAAGGTGGAAGAGCTTACGATAAAACTAAAGTGTTTTTTCAAAGTTTAGGATATGGTGCATCAGAGTTTGTATTTGGAGCTGGCCCTACTTATTTGATATTAAGAGGTGTTGGTAAAACAGCAAGCAACGCCACAAAAAGAGAGTTGCTAAGTGGTTGGAAAAATTATTTCGTTAATTCAAGAAAAAATTTACCTTTAGACTTTGGCTTAACATTAGCTGATGGTGGTGGTGAATATTTAACAAATGGTTTTCAAAACGCTATAGACGGTGTTAATTTTAATAAAGGAGGTTTAGAAGCTTTTACAGTAGGAGGTATGTTTGCTACTACTTTCTCAGGATTTGATTACGCTAAAGGAGCCGTAACAGCAAGTCTTAGCGATTACAATACTTATTCTGGTATAAGAGCTAAGCAGAAAATGGTAGAAACATTATATAATAATTCTAACAGTGCTTTTTTAAGTAAAGCTGAAAAAGATGCTACACTAAAAGAAGCCGCTGAGCTTCAAAAACAAATTGATACAGAAATACAAGAAAGAATAGATCTTCAAAATAATAATCTTAATGCTCAAGGTGGAAAGCTGTTAATAAATGCCATTAATAGTCAAGAAAAATTAAGGTCTCAAGCAGAAAATATTTTAAGTCAATACGATGCTGGCGCTATAGATAAAGCAACTAAAGACGCGTTATTAAAAGATTTAAAGTTTCAATTTAACGAAATAGGAAATGGTATTGATAACTTTAAAAAAGCATTTACTAATACTTTTGGTTTGCTTTCAAAAAAAGATCAAGCAGATTTAAAACAAAAAGCTAAAGAGCAATTACAAATTCAAGGAATAGCTGTGCCTACTGGAGCTCAAATAGCTAGGAAAGCAGAACAACTACACGTAGAAAACAAATTGCGAGCTACGTTAGAAGCTGATAAATCTACATTGAAAGCTTTAGCTGGAGCTGGCATAAACGTTAATTATGCTGTAGAAGAATCAAATAAAAACGCTATTGCTAAGTTCACTGAAATGATGAATAAAAGAGCTGCTGATTCAAATAACAGTATAACAGACGAGCAAGCTCAAGCTTTTATAAATCAGTTTACAGAAGGGATAAACAAAGGCACTATGAATGGTATTAACATACCTTCAACTAATTTAAAGACCGGTAGACGTGTATACGACTCTGTTACATCTGTTCAAAACTCTATTGCAAACGAAAGAAGTCAAACAAGCCTACACGAACTTGGCCATGTTATACTAACTGAAGCTTTAGGATTAGATCCTAATGCTTTTAAAGAAGGAGCTAATCTTATATTATCTTATTTAAAAGAAACAAACCCTGAGGCCTATACTAGAATAAATGAAAGAACTAGAGGTCAAGGTGCTGATGAAGTTTTTACTGTGTTTTTTGAAGAAATTGCAGATGGTAGAATTAATGTAGATAAATCTAAAGGATCAGGATTTTTAGGAGCTCTTGGTTGGTTAATGGGTGATGCTACTTCTAAAGTTGCTGGAAAAGATTATAATTATAATTTTAAAGGTGAAACAGATATAGTAGAGTTTGCCAAGCAAGTTGGTAAAAAATTAGCCAATAATACTTTAACCGTTGGCGATGTTAAAACAATACAAGAAGAAGGTTTAGCCGGTAGAAAAGAAACACCTGTAACTTCAATAGCACCAGAGCAAGATGTAGACCTTAGACAAGCAGCTAGCGCAGAAGCTAAAGTCAGTGAAGAAGTGTCAATTGAAAATGCAAAAATAGCTTCAGATAATTTAATAATAGAAAATGAAATAATTGAAGAAGGCGCTTTTACAGTTAAAGACTTAAACGACGAAAAGCGACAAAGCATTGTCAGTAGATTAACAGAGATAAATAGACCTTTAATAAAAAAATTAGCTTTTCAAGCTGCAAATAATGTTAATATACAGAGTTTAGAAAAAAATAAAAGAAAAACTCAAAAACAATTTGAGCAAGAATATTTTGTAGAGTTAACAAATTTAATAAACAACTACGAGCCTATAGTAATGTCTGGCAAAGATGCTGGAAAACGAATACCGTTTGGAGCATACTTAATACCTAGGATAAAACTTAGATATGGAAACGTACTTAAAAGACTTAAAAAAGGAGAAGTTGATACTGTTTCTATAGACACCGCTGAAGCTCAACAAATTACAACACCTGATCCTACGCTAGACACTACCAAAGTTGAGACAGTTGTAGATAACGTTCCTTTGAAGCCCACTGAAACTACTACGTTTAATCCTAAAAGATTAACCCCTGAGTTTATTGCTACAGTTGAAGTACAAGAAGGCCAAACACAAAAAGACGCTATTGAAGATAAAATAACTGAAACAATAATTGAAGGTTATAAAGATAGAGATGTAAAAACTTTTAAAGATCTAGGATCACCTAAGTTTCCAATACCTAGATCTGTAGCTAAGCTTTATGCGGATATGTTTGGTATAAAAACAGTTGATGCTTTAATACAAAAACAAAGAAACCTTCAAAAGTTTGACGAGCCTGGAGCTATAAGAGCTAGACAATTTTTAATTGACAATGCACTTTCAGATTACCAAAGATTTCCTGGTATTGTTAGCAGCTTAGGTAAATCAACATCAGTTCTTCAGACTAAGCTTGGAAGCGTAATGTACAATAAGAAAGGTAAGAAGGTTGGAACTATAAAAAATTATAGAGACATAATATCTGGCAAAGAAGTTACATTACCTAATTTTAGAGGCGAACTGATAACGTTTAATGCTAGAGACGCTAAAGGTAAAAAGAAAGATATATATAGAGATGCACAGCACATAAAAGCGGCTATAGAATTTCATATAAAAAACAGAGCCTTAGAAACTACAATGCCTGATCAAGGCCAAAGAATACAAGCTGGCGCTAAGTTCAGTGAAGAAGGTAAACCTCGAAGCATAAGCATACCTGCTTTAAGTACAAAACTTACAGATGCAGCTTTAAAAGCTTCAAGAAAAATAACTGGAGGTCTTTTAAAAAACTATACAGTAAAAGATTTATTAGAAAAAGGTTATGCAACAATAGCTGATATAAAAAATTTATACAATCTTCCTTTAAAACAATCTAGAATTGTTATAAAAAAACGAGGAGGAAAATTTGTAGAGACAGTAGTACCTTCAGATGTAGATAAAGCAATAAAAAGTTCTGGTTATAGAGTATTAGACGCAAAGAAAACTGCTATAGAAATTAATAATTTCTTAGAAAAATTTCCAAAATACTTCTCTGTGTTTAGATCTTCTACTACTAATTCACTAGAAAGATCTTTAATGGGCAGTCCAGTTGTATTTGATCTTTTAGTAGACAAGCCGAAAGGTGTATATGAAACTCTCAAAAGAGATGTTTATAAAATTGTATCTACAAAAAGTCCTGATTATAAAAAATTATCTAAGAAATTTGTAGAACAAACAAAGAAACCAGATTATTTAAGAGACCAATATGCTAAATTAAAATACTTTGAAAACTTTTGGATAGATATCCAAACTTATTTAAGTGATTTTAAAGGAGATGAAAAAATAAAAAAAGCAGCTTTATTCGATGAGCTACTAACAGACGCGGCAAGCGATATGGGTAGTATATTAAGAATATCTCCACCTATATTATATTTACCTTTAAACAGTAAAGGACAAATAGATTTTAATATAGAAATAAGAGAAGAGCATAATTTTCCTCAGAATCAAATAGGTAGCATGATGCTGCAAGCTGCTATTGACGGCAATGTAGAACAAGCTTTTAAGATAGTTAGCGCTGCTTATATGCAAGGTCCTGTTACTATGAAAGATGATAACATGATTGACGTAGACTATAAATTTGGAATGCCTGATTTTTTCTGGGACACTATGGTGCCTAGAATATTATCTGGTGATTTAGTTATACCAGAAGGATCTGCTGCAGTTATAAGACTATCTGAGGCTGGTGTTAATTTAGATACTTATCAATTTCTACCTGAAAACCAAACATTTTCAGAGTACTTTTTTGGAACAAATGGTTTGCCTGTAAAAACTCAAAATGCATTATTAAAAGATTTTTTTAGTGGCAAGAAAACTATTAAGCAAACCAGAGATTACGGTTTAGATGCTATTGCTCCAGATACCATGAAAAGCAACGTTGCGCCTATAAATAATGAAATGGCTGGCAAGCTTAGCATTGAAAATGATAACTCTAGAAATTTTGAAGATGTTATCAATGAACTTAATACACTTGACAAAGCTTTAAATGTAGGTAGAAAATACAACAACCCTGTTAAAAAAGCTAGAATATTTGATTTTGATGATACACTAGCGCGATCTAATAGCAAAGTAATTGTAACCTTACCGTTTGTAGATCCAAGCGGAGATATGGTTGATATAGTAGCTAGAAGATTATTTAAAGAAGAATTTAAAAACAGACCTAGTTTTCAACAGAAGTTTTCTAACTTAAATGAGTCTCAACAAGCTCAAGTACTTGACGAGTTGCAAGGTGAAACATTTGAAATAAATGCTACTGAGTTTGCAGAGCAAGCCGGTGACTTAGAATCACGAGGTGCAGAGTTTGACTTTAGTCAATTTGAACAAGTTATTGATGGCAAAAAAGGACCATTGTTTGATGTTGCAAAAGCTATAGCAGATAAAAGAGGTGCTGAAGATATATTTATATTAACAGCTAGACCTCAATCAGCTGCTGGTCCTATACAGCAATTCATGAAGGCATTAGGTATTAATATACCTATAGGTAATATTACAGGTTTAGGTGATGGCAAGGCAAGTGCTAAAGGTAGATGGGTAGCAGGCAAAGCTGCTGAGGGTTATAATGATTTTTATTTTGCTGATGACGCTATAAAAAATGTAGAAGCTGTTAAAGAAGTTTTAGATCAATTAGATGTAAAGTCTAAAGTTCAACAAGCAAAATTTAGTAATGAACAAACATTTAATACTATAGTAAACGATATGATTCAAGACTCTTCAGGTATTGAGTCATATAAAATATTTTCTGCAGCAAAAGCTAGAACTGTAGGTGAAAATAAAGGAAGATTTGACTGGCTTACAATGGCTTCTTCTGCTGAAGACTTTAAAGGTTTGTTATACAGTTTATTAGGTAAAGGCAAAAGAGGTGAAGCTCAATATGAGTTTTTAAAAACAAACTTAATAGATACTTACAATCAAGCTGAAGATTCTATAACTCAAGCTAAAGTAGCCGCTGCTAATGATTTTATGGCTTTAAAATCTCAGTTTCCTGGTTTACCTAAAACTCTTGAAACGCAAACAGGTGTAGGTAAATTTAATTATCAGCACGCGCTTAGAGTTTACATGTGGACTAAGCAAGGTATGTCAATACCTGGTCTATCAAAATCAGATGTTACAAAGCTTAACAAGTTTATAACAGATGATACCAGTCTTCAAGTTTTTGCAGATCAATTAATATCAATACAAAAAGGTAAACCATATCCAGAGCCTAGTAAAGATTGGTTAGGTGGTAATTTAACCACAGATATTATCGGTGGTATTAATAAAATAAACAGAGCAGAGTACCAACAACAGTGGCGAGAAAATGTAGATATTATATTTTCACCTGAAAACTTAAACAAAATGGAAGCTGCTTACGGTACTCGCTGGCGTAGAGCCTTAGAGAATACTTTAAAGCGTATGAAAGCAGGCACAAACAGGCTTGGCTACAATGATCAAACTAGCGCTGTGCTTGACTGGGTTAATAACTCTGTTGGTGCTGTAATGTTTTTAAACACTAGATCTGCATTGCTTCAAACTATATCTGCTGTAAACTTTATAAATTGGGGTGATAATAATATTATAAAGGCAGGTGCAGCGTTTGCAAACCAAAAACAATTTTGGGGAGACTTTATGACGCTAATGAACTCTGATTATTTAGTAAACCGTCGTAACGGTCTTAAAATAAACGTAAGTGAATCTGAGATAGCAGATGCTGTAAAGGATTCTAAAAACAAAGTAAAATCAGCAATAGCGTTCTTGCTGAGTAAAGGTTTTGTACTTACTCGTTATGCTGATAGTTTTGCAATTGCATCCGGTGGTGCTACTTTCTATAGAAATAGAATGAATAAATACATAAAAGATGGCATGAGCTCTGAGCTAGCTAGAGAAAAAGCTTTTCAAGACTTTAGACAAATAGCAGAAGAAAGTCAACAGTCAAGTTCGCCTGACAAGATTAGCATGCAGCAAGCATCAGCTGCTGGTCGTGTCATACTTAACTGGGCTAACACCCCGATGCAATACGTAAGAATACAAAAGCGTTCCTTGCAAGATCTGATAGCTGGAAGAGGTGATGCTAAAACACACATATCAAGAATAGCTTATTATGGTGTTATGCAAAACTTAATATTTAACGCGCTACAACAAGCTTTGTTTGCAATAGGTTTTGGTGATGACGATGAAACTGATGAGAAGAAAAAGAAGAATAAAGATAAAAAAATAGCTAGAGTTGCAAACGGTATGATTGACTCTCAGTTAAAAGGTTTAGGTATTGCAGGTGCTGCTATGGTTGCTGTAAAAAATACTTTAACGAAAATATATGAAGAGTCAGGTAAAAAAAGACCTGAATATGAAAAGGCGGCCATAGAGGCTTTAAGCTTTTCACCAGCTATTAGTTCTAAGTATAGAAAAATAGTAGGTGGTTTAAAAAGTTTTAGCTGGAACATGAAAAAAATAAAACAAAAAGGTTTTAGCTTAGACAATCCAGCTTATTTAGCAGGCGCTCAAATAGTAACAGCAGTAACAAATATACCTATTGATCGTGTTATAAAAAAATCAAATAACATAAGAGGTATATTAAGCGAGCAATCACAGATGTGGCAAAAAGTTTCTATGGCTCTTGGTTGGTCTTCTTATGATGTTGGATTACCTTACTATGGTGGTTGGGATAAACCAGTTGAACCTACATCTGCAGAGATTAAACGTCAGGAGTTTGATACAATGAAAAAAGATACTAAAACTCAAGATCAAATAGATATGCTTTTAGATTTAGGTCTTACTAAAAAAGAAATTAAAGCGTTAGGTAAGGAGGATGCTAGAGTTAAAAAAATAATTGAACTGCAAAACAAAGCTAAAGAAGAACCTACAGAGGTAAAAACACAACCTAAATCTGAAACAAAACCAGAACCTAAACCTAAACCTAAAACAGAAACATTAGAACAAAAGTTAAGAAGACAGTTTGATTCTATTAAAGCAGAAAACAAACCAGATCAAGTAAAAACATTAACTAAGTTTGGACTTACTAAAAAAGAAATAAGAGATCTTAGATATGAAAAAAATAGAGTTGAAAAGATTTTAGAATTAATGGATAAATAAATAAACTATGGCATCAGCATTATATAAAAAACTAACAGCGTCTTGCAAAGCAGCTGCAAAGAAAAAATTTAAAGTATATCCTAGCGCTTACGCTAATATATGGGCTTCAAAGCAACAGAAGAAAGGAAAGTGTTAAATGGCTAAGGCATATCGTGGTGTTTTAAAAGCTCGTATAAATAAACTGTACGGAGGCGATGTAACGTGTGCTAAAGTTAAAAAATTAAAAGCTAGAAAAGAAGCTACTGGTCGTGACAAGCAGTTAGCTAACTGGTTTATAAATATGCAAGATTGTAATGGCAAAAGAAAAAAGACCTGAGTGGAAAGACTCTGATGCGCCAGACGCTAAAGGTAAGTTTAGAGATCTTAGTTGTGAGGCTTTAGCTGATTGGCTTATTAAAAGTAGAAAAGGTAATAAGAAAAAAATTGTTGGCAGTTTAAACCAGCAAATAGTGTTTAACCGCAAGAAAAACCCTAGCTACGCTAAAAAAATGAAGTGTGCTAGAAATAAAGCTATGCGTAAATTAGATAAGAAATAATGGCATACGAACAATCTAAAAAAACTCCAATGCTGCATTGTGCTGCGACTGTAATGCACTCAAAGCCTTGGAATAAAATGAGAAATAGAACAGCTGCTGTAGCAGGTAGAGGCGCAAGCAATAAATCTAGTATATCTCAAGCTGAGAAACTTAGATCAACTCCTTTAGCTAAAAAAGAAACATTAAAAGATGTAGCAGGACAGTTGCGAAAAGCTTCTAAAATGCACTTAGGTCAAGCTAAAATAGTAGAAGGACATATAGAAGAAATGAAAAAAGGTTCTCCTGCTACTAAAAAAACTAAAGGAGGTGGCACTACTAAAGTCTGTTTGCCTAAAGCTAAGATAGCTAGCATGAGTAAAGAAGAAAGACAAAAGGTTATCAACGCTAAAAAAGCAGCTGGTCGAGCTGGAAAATATAAAAGATCTAGTAAAAGTAATGTTAGCGGAACGGGTAGCGGTGGTAGTTTAAAGACTTGGTTAGAACAAGACTGGAGACAAGTTGCAAATCCGTCTAAAAAATGTGGAGAGAAATGAGTATATCAGATATTAAGCTTTATGCTATGAATGTAGGCACGTTAAGTGTTACAACTTTTACTCATATTGAAGACGGTTTAAAAATACTTTTGCTGTTAGTTACTATAGGATACACTGTATCTAAATGGAAAAACGTAAAAAACAATGAGAACAATAAATGAAATAATTATTCATTGTTCTGCTACAAAAGAAGGTAATAAAATATCTGCCGCTACAATTGATCGGTGGCATAAAGATAGAGGTTGGAGGTGCATAGGTTATCACTATGTAGTTAGAATAGATGGATCTATCGAATACGGAAGACCTGTGCAAGACATAGGCGCACACGTGAAAGGAAGAAATAAACACAGTATAGGCGTTTGTTATATCGGCGGTTTAGATGCTGATATGGAACCGAAAGATACTAGAACAACAGAACAAAAAGAAAGTCTCTTATACTTGATTAAAACATTAAAGAGACTGCATCCAAACGCAACAATACATGGACATAGAGAGTTTGCTAATAAAGCTTGTCCTTGTTTTGATGCTAATAAAGAATATTGTAATATATGAACTCACCACTTAAAATAAAAGAAGCCGCTTATGAAAAGCAGAATAGAAAAATGCGAGCTAAGCATAAATCTGAAACTGGTAAAACACTAGGTGATAGACAAACGTCTGGCACAGGTAAGCGTAGAGTTTCATTTGCTTGCAGATTTGGTGGCATGGCAGGCGCTTTAAAAGATGCCAAAGGCGAACCAACTAAATTAAAAATGGCATTAAAAAAATGGGGATTTGGTAGTAAAGAAGCTGCTAGAAACTTTTGTAATAAACATAAAGAAAAATAAAATGGAGATATCAAAATTCTCAGGACCT
>Ga0209348_1001707_pt1 | contig 10574 bp, 12 predicted proteins | sample ETNvirenome_2_30_FD_184065 | JGI IMG/M metagenome (GOLD analysis project Ga0209348, IMG submission 184065) | Marine viral communities from the Pacific Ocean - ETNP_2_30 (SPAdes) (version 2) | ecosystem: Environmental > Aquatic > Marine > Oceanic | place: Pacific Ocean | collected 2013-06-22 | reverse complement strand
TCTTTCAGAAAAGAGTTTTTCCCATCCATATTCTGAATCAGGGTTTGCAGGATATGCGGATTCTTCACGGCAATCAGGGTTATCAGGATCAAGTTGATTGTGCTCTGGATACATGCAGGCAGATCCAGAGTAGAAAATCTTTGTATTATTTACTTCTGTCCTTTCATTAAGTTTACGCTGCTCTTCAAGAACATTAAGATTAATTGATACGGAGTTATGCATAATGTCCGCATCGTTCTCGCCAGTGAAAACGAAACCGGCACCACCCATATCGGCAGCGAACTGATAGATTTCATCAAAAGATTCAATCAGTCTTTCTGGAACATTTTTAAAAAAGTTTCCATTATATCCTTTGAATTCAAGAACTCTTTTCACAAATGAAACATCCCTGAGATCCCCAAGGATAAATTCATTTGCTCTAGTAGAAGAAAACTCAGGATGCTTTAGATCCACTCCGCGAACCCAGTAACCTTCTTCGCGGAGTCTTTTAACCATATGACTTCCAATAAAGCCACCCGCACCAAGTACTAGTGCAGTCTTATTATATTCAGACATGATAAAGACTTGTACGTGACTATTTAGATGAAGCAAGAAATCGATCCCAGGGATTTATGATGATCGAATGACGAGTGCCAGAGTAGGGTTGAACAAAATGTTCTATTTCAGGTGCAAATAAAACCAATCGGTTTGTTTTCGGTTCAATGACTGAACCATCTTCTAGAAATAAGTTACCCCCATAGACAATATTGACATCCATATAATATACAGATGTACAAAGAGGATACTTATGTATCCCCTGCTTCCAAAGAACTTCATCTTTATCTTGATGCCATCCTCCGGGCCTGGTATTGTTTTGTTGCCATATTTCGTATAATACGCAATCACTTAAATCAAAATACTTTGAAGCAAAATCGATAATTGGATGAAAAATTTTTATTTCATCCCAACTATAAGTTCCTGTAGAATCTACTTCTAAGTTTTCTGAAAGAAAAGAATTGCTACGAATATCAAATATTTGATCTTCTGTAAGAAAATCATCTACAATTTGTAATTGAGTCAAGGTTATTTTTGAGAAGATATTGAGTCTTTGACATAACAGGGAACACCTTCAGGATCTAACCATTTTGTGTACTCAAAGTCATCAATTGCAGTGAGGAGTTGCATCTGATTGTCCAGCAAATACATGTCACTGTATCGCTTGGTATAGTGATGTGCTTTTTGAATGCGATAGTCGGGTTGTCCATTCTCTAGGACACCAGACTCAACGTAACGATAGGGAAAGCGTTCGAGAAGGACTTTCATTGAACTTCGATAGTTTCAAGATCATTATACACGTATTCCATCAGGATGTCATAGTCATCCATGGGATCTCCGGAAAAAACCACACCGCTGTTCTCATAATACTTGCGGACTTTCTTGAAAAGCTTTGGGTTCTTCACATCGAGAAAGAATTCTCCATTTGCTGCACTTCGGAGAGTTTGCACGTCCTTCTTGAATTTGCTAGTCAGTGTCATTGTCTTATGTGTTGACGAGTCAAGTATAACTGACTTATGTATCCTTGTCAATAGGGGTTGCGAGGATCGAACTCGCCTTAGGCAAATTATGAGTTTGCTGCATTCACCAGATTGCTAAACCCCCCCTCCACAATTATAGAAATCTATCAATTGTATTTTAAACAGTTTTGACTTACCTCGCTTTCAGGATTTTCAGAAAGATTTATATTTAAAATAAAACGCGATTTATTTTTTGGATAAGAAGCACTATGCATCAAATCACCCTTAAAAGCTACTGCTCTTCCTTTTTTAGGACTCACACGTTGTTTAATAGTCCAAACATCTTTAGATAAAAGATATTCCATTTGATCAACACTCTTAGCTCTTTCATTATAAATGACTGTATCCCCATCCGTATCATTAAAATAGTATATGACGTTCCAAGTATTTGGTGTCACTTGATCCACATGAGGTAGTTGTATCTGATTTGTTCCTATTGCGGGATATGCCTTGATTCTAATTCTGCTAATAAAATTTATATTTAACGGTTCAATAAATTCAAATAATAAGGGGAAAAAACAATTTATAATTTTAATATTATGATGTATTACATCTTTGCAATTAAAAGTTTTTAAATCAAGTTCTCCCTCAAATAAATTATGTATATTAGCAAATCCATTTCTTTTATCATTAAGATATTTTTCCTCATCAATGACAGTTATGTCCTGACGATTCCAAAGAAAAGAATTGCTATTCACTATGTTATATAACCAGTCTTGATACGCTGGTGATATAATATTGTCAAACACCATAATATCTTCTAAATTATCGTAAGTAGATTTCATTTAAATAAAAAAACAATAGGACTGCTGGGAGTTGAACCCAGTTCACACCGTTATAAGCAGTGGGCCTTAACCGATAGGCGACAGTCCCTCAAAGTCCTCTGCAGGTATCATAACTGCAGTATTTTTTCCATTAGTGATTGCAATATGCTCACCATTTTCTACACGGTTGATCATCTCATCCCAGCGTTCTTGAAATTCTTCAACTGTGTAGATTTCCATTACTTACCAACCAAGGCAAAAAGTCCATGAGAATAGAATCCCAGGACTATAGATCCCAGGATCGCACTTATAATTGTAGCAGTTTTATTGTGTTTGTCAATTGCCTTATCAATCATTTCCTGGCACTGTTTTTCCGTAACATAGTGCTCTGGTTTGATTTCATCCATTCTGTGACTCATCTTCTTCTAACTGGGACAACCTCTTCTCCCATGTTACTCCACCTTCCATACCAACGCAAGGGTTTATGCAGGTTTCATCTCCATAGTTATTACATACCAAACCTGCAAGATCTAATTCATTTCCCATCTTTCCAGTTCCAGTCCAATAATGTTGCCCACCTATCCATGTAGCGCCACATTTTGGGCATGTCTTAGTATCAACTGACAAAGATGTTTGTTCATCAGACATTCTGCATTTGCTCCTTGAGTACAGGTATGTTATTACTTAGTGATTTTAGTATCTCTAAAGAATGTAACATCTTGATACAAACACAATCGGGATGATAGGATTTGAACCTACGGCCACTCGCTCCCAAAGCGAGTGCTCTACCAAACTGAGCTACATCCCGTGGAGGAAAGTGAGGGATTTGAACCCTCGGAGGTGTTACCCTCTCCAGTTTTCAAGACTGGTGCAATAAGCCACTCTGCCAACTTTCCGTTCGTTATCGTTCCAGTGTCTTATGACTCCAGATACAATAAAAGCGTTAGTAACCATGTAACTAACAAATATAATGGTGCGTATGCCAGCAACATAATTATCGTAAGGAGCTGTTTTGTCGTCACTGAAACTTCCAATGGCATACTTCCAAACTTCCCAAACTTTTTTCATTTAATTTCAAAATCAAGTTTGCGAACTTTACGCTTTCTTCTCTTCTCTTGATCTGCAAGATCTTGATTGGAGAGAACATTATTTGATAACTTTTTCTTATCAGAATTAATCATAATAATTTTGCTAAGATCCTGAGCAGAAACTTTATCACCTAACACAGTCATCATGTTAGGGCAACCACAGACTTGAGTTTTTGTATTACTACAAATTTCTGTGTTGCATTCTTTGCATCTGACGGTAATCATTTTTCATAATCCTCCTAATGGGAATGCTTGATGACGGGATCGAACCGCCGGCCGCCTCGGTGTAAACGAGATGCTCTACCGCTGAGCTAATCAAGCAAGACACTACACTTATCCGAATACTTGCTATGGGGCATTCAAACCCAACATTCTGACAGTTTGTAGTGGAGTAAGACACAATTTCCGTTGTGAATATCCCAAGGGGGTTTGTCCCAAAACGATAGGGAGCAACGCATCCCTCATAAATTTTGGCACCTTGGTTGGAACGTCTCAAGTTCCTAACTCCCCAACTTGGACTCGAACCAAGAACATCCTGATTAACAGTCAAGCGCAACTACCAATTGTGCTATTGGGGATTGTTTTTTTGTTCCTTCTTTAGTTTGTAATACAGTTTATGATACTTATCACACATTTTCCTGAGGACATCTCTATCTTCATCAAAACCAAGTTTCTTGGTGTGTTGATAAGAACCTTCTAACTCTGATATAAGTAGAAGAATTTCAACTGGTTTCATGTTCCTAAAGAAGGAAAGCGGAGTATCGGAATCGAACCGACGACATCTAACTTGGAAGGATAGCGTTCTACCTCTGAACTAACTCCGCGAGGCGTCTCAGGTAGGATTTGAACCTACGGCCGACTGCTTAGAAGGCAGTTGCTCTAATCCACTGAGCTACTGAGACAAAGGAGAAGACTCAGATCTCTGATTCAGAACTCCGAGTTGTGTCTTCGAGTACAATATAGTCCATTCCATCCATTTTGTCAAGATCGAACCACTCGTACCATTCATCCATCATTGCAAGTCTATCATAAATTTGATCAACGGATTCATTTTTTGCCATTTCTTCAATATGAGTAATTGCCCAGTTACGGGCCTGCATTACTACGTCCGTCGTTTCCATAATAGTCTTTTCGGAAGTATCTACTGAGGATGTTACTATTGTAGAACTTTGGAACTCCGTTGTCAAGGGATTCTGTGAGGACTCCGTTGACGAAGAGTTGTCTGGTTTCTTCAAAATTAGTTTTGCCCTTCGTCTTATGAACGCTGATAATAGTTCTGCTAAAATTTTGCTTACCGAATTTGTCAATGTCTTCTTTAAGTTCCGGACAAGAACCATAATATTTTTTCCAGTCAGATTCAGATTTTACTTTTCGTTTTTTACCTCTTGGAGTTCTAAACTGCCAGAAGTATTTTCTACCAATGTACTGTCGATTGTTTTGTAAATTTGTAATGAGGTAGACAAAACCGAACTTATCGCCAATATTTTCAGATAAAAAAGGTTGTCCTTCAAAAATCCAGGGATTTTCATAATCAACCATTACAAATTTATTTCAATTTCGATTATTTATATCTTCCAAATAAGATCACAATAATCTTGAATTGATCGATCTGATGAGAAGAATCCAGATCTAGCGATATTTATCAATGACTTACGACTCCACTCTTCACGATTACCCCATGTGGTATCTACAACACTCTGAGCACGATTATAATCCTCAAAGTCAGCACATACGCAGAATGGATCACTATTGAGAATATTATCAATAAGTGGTTTAAATACTTCTCTATCTCCACCACTAAAGTGTCCAGATTTTATAAGTTGAATCGCTTCAAATAATTTGGGACTCATGTAGTGTTTTGGATTGTATCCATTACTCCATAGTTCACCAATCTGCTCCTCAGTATTACCGAAGAGGAAGAAGTTCTCTTCACCTACTAAATCACGAATCTCAACGTTTGCACCGTCAAGTGTGCCGATAGTCAAAGCACCATTCATCTGGAACTTCATATTACCAGTACCAGATGCTTCCTTACCTGCTGTAGAAATCTGTTCTGATAGATCAGCAGCAGGATATACCTTCTCTCCAAGTTTAACACTATAGTTTGGAAGGAAAATAACTTTTAGTTTTCCATCCATATCAGGATCACTATTGATAGTCTCAGCAATAGAGCAGATAAATCTGATAATAAGTTTTGCCATCCAGTAACCTGGAGCGGCTTTACCGCCAAATATTACTGTGCGAGGTACAACGTAATCGTCTTTATGGTTTTTGATATACACATACCTAGAAACCACCCATAAAGCAAGGAGATGCTGGCGTTTGTATTCATGAATCCTCTTTACTTGAACGTCAAACATACTTGACGGATCAACAGAAACACCAAGAGTCTTCTGTATATATTGAGACAGTTTATGCTTTCCTAAAGTTTTGGTGTTTGAAATCTGTTCAAGTAAATTAGAATCATCAAGTCCATCTTCAAGTCCTTGAAGTTTACTCATATCAGTTATCCAATCAGAACCGATATAATCAGTAATAACTTCACTTAACGCGGTGTTGGAACTTGCCAACCACCTTCTGGGGGTAACACCATTAGTAACATTAGTAAACTTATGAGGCCAAAGTTCATAGAACTCTGGCATAAGATTTTTAGTAATAAGATCTGAGTGAAGCGCAGCGACACCATTCACATGGTGAGATCCAACAGTTGCAAGGTTTGCCATACGAACAGATCTGTTTCCATCCTCATCAATGATAGAAAGTTTCCTGAGAATTTTATCATCACCAGGATACTTCATCCTAACAACCTGTAAGAACCTGTGATTAATGTCATAGATGATCTCAAGATGTCTAGGAAGTAAATCTCGAAACATCTCCAGATCCCACTTCTCAAGTGCTTCTGGAAGCAGTGTATGATTAGTATATGCGATTGACTTAGTTGTAATATCCCATGCTAAATCCCAATCAATTCTATTGTCATCAACGAGAAGTCTCATCAACTCAGCAACAGCTACTGCTGGATGAGTATCATTTAATTGAACTTGATAATGTTTATGAAAATCTTCTAAAGAAATATTGTTTTCTTTAAGTGTTCTAATCATGTCCTGAAGTGAGGCACTAACAAAGAAAAACTGTTGCTTCAGTCTCAGTCTTTTTCCTTGACAGGTTCCATCATTTGGATAAAGAACTTTAGAAATAGTCTCAGTAAAGACACACTTCTCTACCGAACCCAGGTAGTCTCCTTGGTTAAATGCATCGAAATCAAATACATCGCAAGCATCTGCTCTCCAGAGTCTTAATTTGTTGCACCCCTCAACGTTATATCCAACCTGAAGAACATCATAAGGAACCGCAAAGACGTGCTCCTCAGGCACCCAGCGCACTCTCTTGGTATTATCCCCACTGTTTGAGGTATAGTGCTCAACTTTACCGCCAAATCCAACTTTCACAGATTGATCTGGATAACTTACTTCCCAAGGCCAGTCACCGTGCAACCAATTATCAGTGACTTCTACCTGCTGATTATTGTGTATGCTCTGCTTGAAAATGCCAAACTTATATCTAATACCATATCCAGTTGCAGGAACCTTCAGGGTGGAAAGAGACTCCATATAACAAGCAGCAAGTCTACCCAATCCACCATTACCCAATCCAGGTTCTTCTGCTTGTTCTAAAATTTCATCAAGAGAATATCCATACTCTTTTACAGACTCTGCAGCAACTTCTTTCAATCCAAGATTGAGTAAATTATTTGCTAGTTGTGGCCCTATCAAAAACTCTGCTGATAGATATGCTACTGTTTTATTTGGTTTAGGATTGTTATGATAAGATGTCATCATCCTATCCCTAATGGCATAACACAATGCCATATACACATCATGAACAGTTTCGGTTTTTGGTTTCTTACCTAAGGTAAATGTGAGATGATCACCAATTGCCGAAGTAATATCTACAGTGTTTAACTTTTGCATATTATTATGCGATATGTCTACTATTTAAGCACAAAAAAAGAGTCCGTCAACTAAGTTGAGGACTCTGTTATGTTTTCCTAACTCAAAGTTGGAATCCAGAGAAAGTATCTTTCTTGACATCCTGCTTGATACCACCTACAACATAAGACTCTACTTCTGTCTCTTGAGGAGCAACCTGAAGTCCTTTAGAAGAGATCCAGTGTTGAGTCCATGGCAGGGGATTAGCAGAAGCAGCAATGTCATATTGAGGTGACAATCCGATCGATTTGAGACGACGATTGGCAATCCACTCGACATACTGCTGTAGGAGTTTATCATTAAGTCCAATCATTGAACCGTCTTTAAAGAGATAGTCTGCCCAACGCTTTTCTTCATTAACAGCACGATCAAACATCTTATATGTCCACTCCTCCTCTTCCTTCATGATCTGCTTCATTTCTGGATCGTCACCTGCTCTCCACTTATTGAGGATATTTTGAGTGATTGCAAGATGCTGGTTCTCATCTCTGGCGATAAGCGAGATGATCTTAGCGGATCCTTCCATAAGTTTAAGTTCGCCAAATGCAAAGCTGCAAGCGAAACTAACATAGAATCGAATGCCCTCTAGAATGTTGACGTTTGCAACTGCTCTATAAAGTTTACGCTTGATGTCATTAATCTCCCATTGTGCTGTGGGAGAATCTCTGAACTCTTTACTCCACATATTACCAGTGCCCCAAGTTTGAGCACCATTAATGAAATCATCATATGCTTCTGTAACGCTACTAGCACGCTCTAGAATACGCTGATCAGTAACAATCTTATCGAATACCTCTGAAGGATCCGAATAAACGTTCTTGATGATATAAGTGTAAGAACGACTGTGAATCATTTCCATGAATCCCCAGACTTCCATACATGCTTCTAATTCAGGAAGAGAGCAATATGGAATGAATGCCATTCCAGGGCCCCTACCCTGAATAGAATCAAGCATAATCTGATACTTCAGATTAGAAGTATAGATGTGCTTTTGTTCTGGACGAAGAGTTTGATAATCTCCACGATCTTTCTGTAGAGATACTTCTTCGGGACGCCAAAAGTATCCAAGTTGTTGTGTAGTCAGTTTATCAAAAACTGGGTACTTGTAAGAGTCATACCTCTGGACTCCCAGAGGTTTTCCAAAAAACATAGGTTGCTTTTTGGTATCTACTTGTTCTGTATTGAAAACAGTCATCCCTTTGACTTCTGTTTTCTTATCTTCTATTGATGAAACCTTAAACTGCACAGGATTCACACTCTCCCTCCTCGGCTTGTTCTAATTCTTCTAACAGGTTATTCAGTTTTTCTTTGTCTTCCTCTACTTCATCAGACTTTAGATCATTTGTGTTCTGGTAATAAGAGGTTTTCCAACCGTACTTATATGTAGTTAAAAAGTCTTGTGCCATGACGGACACTGGGACTTCATTATCATCATAATGCTCTGGATTGTAACTCCAGTTACCAGAAATTGCTTGATCAAAGAACTTTTGCATTACTGCGACAACATTAATGTAACCTTTGTTGTTAGGCATATCCCAGAGCAAAGTATAGTTGTTCTTCAGTGAGTTATACTGCGGAACAATCTGCTTAAGAGGCCCTTTCTTTGACTTCTTAACGGACAAGAAGTCACGAGGTGGTTCAATTCCATTAGTTGCGTTTGACACAACGGAACTGCTCTCCGAAGGCATCTGTGCGGACAGCGTGCTGTGCCGTAATCCGAATTCGTTGATAGATGCCCTAAGAGATTCCCAATCATGTTGAAGTTCTTGAGAAGAAATTTCATCTACGTCCTTTTTGTATGTATCAATAGGAAGAATTCCATCAGCGTACTTAGTGCGCCCAAAGTATTCACAATGTCCCTTCTCTTTAGCAATTTGATTAGAGGACTTCAAAAGGTAATACTGGAAAGACTCAGCAAGTCCATGAACAGCATCCCATGCCTCTTGATCACCATACTTATATCCAAGTTTTGCCAAATAATGTGCCAAACCAATAAAACCAATACCAAGTGATCTACGCGCCCTTGTAGCGATTTCTGCTGCCCTTACAGGATACTTCTGATAATCGATGAGTTCTTCTAGTCCTCGTACAGAAAGATCACAAAGGTTTTCAAGTTCCTCATCAGACTTGACTTTACCAACATTGATAGCAGAAAGAATACAAAGTGCAATCTCACCATACTCATCATCAATATGATTCAGAGGATATGTCGGAAGAGTGATCTCTTGACACAAGTTGGACATCTCAACCTTGTCTTTGAAGGATGAGTGAGAGTTACAATGATCGATGTTCATGATATAAACACGTCCAGTCTCTGCACGTTCTTTCAGAAGATCAAGAATCAATTTCTGAGCACCGATAACCTTTCTTGGAACAGACTCATCTGATTCATAACCCACATAGAGATCGTCAAATCTATCAGTACCAAAAGCATCATACAAACCCGGTACGTCATGCGGTGAGAATAAGCTAATTTCTCCATCCTGGATGAAACGCTCATAGAAAAGTTTTGAAATCTGGATGGAGTAGTCAAGTTTCCTTACGCGATTGTCCTCTGTACCTTTGTTGTTCTTAAGGACAATTATGTCTTCGATTTCTTGGTGCCAGATTGGGAAGTGGACAGTTGCTGAGCCACCACGAATTCCATTCTGTGTACAGCATCTGACAGTCGATTCAAACTTTTTAAGGAATGGTACAACACCTGTGTGTTGAACTTCTCCGCCTCTGATTTTACTGTTGATGCCACGGATTCGGCCTGCGTTGATACCGATGCCCGCCCTTTGTGCAACATATCTGCCGATAGCCATATCAGAAGTAAAGATGCTATCGAGGGTGTCATCAACATCAACAAGAACACAGCTAGCAAATTGTCTAAGTGGAGTTCGCACTCCTGCCATGATAGGTGTGGGAATGTTGATTTTGTGTTTGCTGATTGCGTCGTAGTATCGTTTGACATAAGTCATCCTGGTTTCTTTGGGATACTCTGCAAAAATAGTCAGAGCAATCATGATATACATGAACTGAGGAGTCTCGTACACTCCACCAGTGCTGCGATCTTGAACCAGATACTTATCTGCTACTTGACGCAACCCAGCATAAGTGAAGAGAAAGTCACGATGATGATCAATATAGGAATTTGCTTTCGCAATCTCCTCCTTAGAGTATTTAAGGAAAATCTCT
>Ga0209348_1001706_pt1 | contig 10574 bp, 2 predicted proteins | sample ETNvirenome_2_30_FD_184065 | JGI IMG/M metagenome (GOLD analysis project Ga0209348, IMG submission 184065) | Marine viral communities from the Pacific Ocean - ETNP_2_30 (SPAdes) (version 2) | ecosystem: Environmental > Aquatic > Marine > Oceanic | place: Pacific Ocean | collected 2013-06-22 | reverse complement strand
ATCAAATTAAACCAACAAATTCAGAGTATGGTAATAAGAATCCAACAATTTCAAGTAATAGTTGGGCACTTAGATTTTCTTTTAACACTGGTGGAGGATATTATTATTATCGACAAGGAGCTACAGGCTCAGGAGGGGTTCAATTTACAAGTTGGGATTTTGATGGTAATACAGACGGTGATACTGGGGTTGCACCAAGATTTATGACTAATTTTAATCAAACTTCAATTCGAATTGAACCCCAAAGTGGTTCAATGTTAACTGCTGGTAATGAATTAGTCGCAGCTGGTGTTATTTTTGTATGTTCTGCTGGAAATAGTAGACAAAAATTAGTTGATGGTAGTCATCCAGATTTTAACAATTATGTTTCTGGTAGTAACAACACTGCTTTAAGTTCATCCACAATGAGTTCATCAGGAGTAGTTTATGCAAAAACAATAAATCGACCAGGAATGCCTGGTGCGATTGGAAAGAGTGGAAGTGGTAGTTCGACTCTTTATAATACAATTCAAGTCGGTGCTTTAGATGATGATCATCATATAACAGCTGAATTAACTTCAGGAGGTGCTGGTTATAATCAAAGTGATGGTCAATATTCGACATCTCCCAATGGTGGAAGTGGATCAGGTTTGATAGTTGAGTTTGTAATTGCTTCGGGTATAGTAACAGAAATTGCAATCTTTGAACCAGGTTCAGGATATATTGTTGGAGATGTTCTTACTATTGGATTAGGAGATCCCACTACAAATGCAACAATTACAATTACATCTGTTAATGAAAAGGAACAAAGAGCAAATTATAGTAATATGGGTAGTGCAGTGGATCTTTACGCTGCAGCAGATTCAACTTTAGCAGCTTGTGATGATAATACTAATAGTTTAAACGGTAGTCCTAGATATAATCGTTATGATGCATACTATAGTATTACCACAATTTCTGGTGGAGTAGCAAGTACAATTCAATCGGTTGAGTCTGAAGATCGAATATTTAATGGAACTAGTTCAGCGTGTCCTATCGCTGTAGGATTAATTGCAACAAAGTTAGAAAATAATAGAACTTGGACAAAAACTGAAATTAAAAATTGGTTAGCAACAGATGTCGGTGAACAAAATGCGGATGATTTTCATTTTGGTACAGAAGTTGTTGGTGCAAATGATGCTGGTTGGGCTGCTGATTATAATAATTTACATGGAGGATCACCAAGAGTTATTTGGGATACTCAAGCTGGAAGTAGTAGTTTTCCATACTTCCTATTAAATGAACAGGAATATAAACCAATAAATGCTTTTAATCCTGAAGATAATATTCCTGCTAGTGGAAGTTTTGCTGATACTTTTGTTACTGGAGATAGACATAGAGTTTTTGTAAATAATGCAAGAATTGTACAAAATCATGATTATTCAGTTGGTGTAGGATCAGTTCATTTATCACATACTATTGATAATAATGGTAAAAATTTAGTTACATCTGGTAAATTCGTATATGGGAAAAGATTGGGGTTAGAAGCATCTGGAACTGAAAAATGGGATGATCTTACTATTTCAGCAGATAAAGGAGTATTTTTCCGTGATGGTTTAGAAACGTATTATACAATAGATAAAAAAGTTAATAATGTTAAAATAAGTAAAGTAGAATCAACACCAGTAAAATCTGATGTAGTATTAAAAGTAGCAGAACAATTTCCAGAGACAAGTGAAGTTAGCACAACATTACTTGGTGTCAATCGTGCAGAGACTCAATTAAGTTTATTCTCAAACGTTTCATCCTATGGATTAGAATCAAAAGATTGGGAAGTGCTTGAGCATAGAAGTATTATTACTCTTCGAGAATGGGCTGAAAGAATAAATGAAATATATGGAGAGAGAACAAGAGGAGAAATTAGAGAAGAAACTCAAGAATCTGCAATACAGTTGTATCTGTTTCCTTGTCCAAATACTTTTCCTTTCGGTCCTAAATTTGAAAAAAATAATTTATACAATTCCTCTCTTTTTGAATTATATGCTAAATTTATTGAAATGGGTAATGATTTATATACTCATTATAATAATCCCTCACTTACTTATGCTAGTGATTCAGAAAAACAAAAATGGTTGAGCAGATTTTTAAATCCAGTAATCGCAGCACCAACTTCAGGTTCTAAAAGAGATGTCGAGTATTTTGTTGAACTTAAGCAAGCTTTTGCTGCGATTGATAACTGGACAGAAACTTATAGAGATATAAGAGCAAGTTCTTTAGTTAGTCCAATATCTGGAGATCCGTCTCCAATTGGATTTACAGAAATTAATATTATTCTCGGATTAGCACCACTTACATATAGCACATCAAATACTCGACCTGGATACAACGACAATGCTCGAAGATATCTTTTATTACAGTCAAGAAGAGTGTTTAGATATCAACCAGGTCGAATTAGTGGATTTACTTTTGGTGTAAGAGTTGCTAGAGAACAAAACACAGGATTTAAGTTAGAGTGGGGTATTTTTAACAAAACAGATCATTACGTATTTCAACTTGATCAAGGATTTTTAAAAATTGTTCGAAGAAGTCAAGTTCCACTGCCAGAATATATTGTTGAAAGCACAGGTCTTTTAACTACACAAGAATTTGTTAAAACTCCAGATCCACAAGATAGTTATGAATCTGAAGAAAATCCAACTGGAGCTGATTATAAGTTGCATGAACTTGTAATACCTCAAGATAATTTTAATGGTGATTCTTTAGATGGAAATGGTCCTTCTGGTCATAGTGTTAAACCAGAAAACATCACCATGTATAAGATTGAGTTTGGTTGGTATGGTGCAATCGGTGCAAGATTCTATGCATATATTCCTGCAGGGAACGGTGAGGCAAGGTGGGTTGTTCTACATACTCTCGTAATTGAAAACCAAATAGGAAAACCTTGTTTGGTTGATCCTTATTTCAGATTTAGATATGTTGCCAATATTACAAAATCAACTGATCTCCGAACTCCTCAGTTTGTTTACAAATACGGTGCTTCATACTATATTGATGGTGGAGATGAAGGAACAACTTCACAGAATTCAATTAAAACTAAACCAGATGCTGGTCGTTCAGGTGTTGCACTTCAAGGAACAACTGCAATACTTGGAATTCGTCCAAAAGATGAAATATATAACTCATTAGGAATTGGAATTAAAAATAAAAAAATTACAATACCAACTCAGTTAAACATGACTACTAATGCTTTAACTAAAGTTAGAGTTGGTGTATGTACAGGATGTCCTGGATGGGCACACGTTCATACACAAGGTTTCCGTAGAAATGGTACTGATGACTCCTCTTTATTGGGAAGACAACTACCAATAAAAATTACCGCTAACAATACAATTGAAACTTTTTATCCAAATGGTGGCACAGCAATATACTTTAAAAAAGAAGATATTGGAGCAAAAATTATTGCACCATCAATTTATAATTGTTATATAGTAGAGGTAATGGATGAAAGTGGTAATAGGGGTTCATTAAATCAAACTCCTGATGCTGGATATAATAATTATCCGATAGCAACAATACATGGATTCTTAGGACATGAAAGATTTGTATTAGGTGCTGCTGATGGTGACACTGGTAGAGGATTTTTTGGAGAATTAGCAAAAGATCGATCTGTAAGTCCTCCAGTAAATGTTCTTTTACCTAATGATGTAGGTTTTGATGATGGAGTATATCGAAGTGAAGCATCCAAACCAGACGCACAACCTGTTCGATTAAGTAATTATGATGGTCTTGCAATTTCAGATTATAAGTTAACTGGATCGGAAATTGATATTTTATTTACAGTTCCTCGCAGTTCAAGAGAAGGCGGAATTGATCCAACATGGGGTTACTCTCATTGGGGAGACGTGATGGTAGGTATTACAGACGTTCAACCAATTAGTGATGGTACTGTAAATGGGGTAGAGTTTGATATTGATTGGAGTAATTTTGAACTTGATGAGGATGGTAAACCTATAGAAAAAATTGAAACAGGAATTAACACCTCAGTTTTACCAAATAATAAGATACTATTTGCAGAACATACACATGCATGGGCATCATCAGATATTGAAGGTGCTGATTCTCGTGAAGCTTGGCCAACTTGGCAATTTAGAACAAGACTAGGATTAAGTCATCAAGTTCCTCCTGTTGTTGGTATTTCATCTGGTAGATGTGGAAGAGTTAAAATTAGAGTTGGTGATCCAGAAACTATCCAAAATGTTACTCTTGTTAATAAAAATCCAATAACAAATGCAGAAGAAGGGGAATTCTTTTTAACTTCTCCAGCTGGTGGACTAACAACAATAGATAAAGAAGCATATGATGGTGGTCAAGTTGCATATACGGTAGGAACTGATCCTTCTATCATTAAAGAAAATAATGTAACTTTTGTAGGTGATGTTGATCAAACAGATCCAAATCCACAAGGAGAAGTTACTGAATTCATAAAAATATCAGATACTCTAAGTAATGTTAGCGTAGATGGTTCTCTCAATCTTGCCATTAGAAAAGTAAATATTTCAACTGAATTTTTAAAACAAAATAATAATTCAACAAAAATATTTAAATTTGATGTATTCCCTCTTTTCCCTGTAATTAAATTAAAAGATTATGGTGAAATAAATAATATTTCAATTAGAGAAGTAGTTGGAGAAACTCAAGTTACAGTGTCTCCAAGATTTTTTGTAAATGGTTGTGAAATTAATACTTATGGTCCATTAGTTACACTTCCAACTAGCACTACTAGTAACCCTCCAACTAATTTTAGATCCGTCAGTGATTTATCTGGAGCAGAATTTGATAATCAGAATAAATGTCAAATTAGAGATTTTGTTCAAAAAGATGTTTTTTACATTGGAAGAGATCAAACACAATCAATTGATATGAGTAAAGTTTTTTCTCAGGATAAAGAGGTTATTGCTGCTGATCAAAATAATGTAGAGGCAACTTTTGTTATTGCAGATAACATTGACTCTGATTTTTCAATTAGTCCGACAGTTCAAGCAAGTCTTAATTTCAAAGAACAATAATAAATAAAAAAAACCTATGATACTAAGTAGCGACTAAAATGGCATTAACAAACCCAAAAATATTTGGACTTAAAATAGGTAATAAATTTACTGATGTTGAGAACAGAAGATTAGTTCTAAGAAATCTAAGAATTCCTGAACCAGATCTAGATATAATCAGGGGTTCTCAAGATGCTAGTGGATCAAGGGGGGATTTTATAAATTTTTCAAGATTAAGTCAACCAATTTATCGAACTCTTGATCGTTATTATGAAGATAGTAAAGTTTATGATACAGTTGTAATAGATAGAGCAAGCATATCTACTATACTATTTGGAAACTTAACAATCAATGGTAGACTCGATGGAAGTGCTATAAGATATCGATACTTAGATGGAACTACAGTTAAAATTGCAGATATATCTACTTCAAGAGTAAGTGCATGGAGTTCTTCAGATTTAAGGGCAATAAGTTCTGACTTAGCACTTCAAGCAAAAGCAAGAATTTCATATGGTGCTCAAGTTAAAATTCGTTCTTCGGGAAGTGAATCAATTTTGCAATTTGGAGGTCATCCAACAAATCCTGATGTAACTGGTATCACTGGTAAACCAAGATTGCAAACTTCATTAATTCCACAAGAAAGAGAATTTGCTGCTGAAATTCCTACACATAAAATTAAAATAAAAACCAGTGCATCAGATACAATTGAACTTTATGCAATGAAAGGCATTCCTTTAATTTTTGAGGGTCAGTTTAGAAATTTAACACCGAGAATAAAAGTTCTTCCACTTTCAGGTGGTATAGAACCTAGTTGGAAAATTAAAGAGATTGATAATCCTAATGCGTTTATTAATTTTGTAGATATACTTAGCAACCAGAATTCAGCGATAACTTTTAACTCTGGTAGTTCAAGAGCAAGATTTATTCAATTTTATTATCCTCCCGATAATATAAGAGAAATTTTTCTTAGATCTGCAGGTCTTACATCACTTCCAACCGCTAAATTAGCAATTCTGCGTCGTTTAGATTTAGAAAATAATAAATTATCAACACTTCCAGACATAAATGATTTTGCAACTAGTTCTACCGCATTTAAAATTTTGAATCTTAGAAGAAATAATTTACATTTAAGTGAAATTCCCACAGAAAGAAAACTCAATGCTGCTGTTTTGAATAAAATACCATCTACAGTAGAATTTCTTACTATGGGATCTACGTTTTATGGATCAATTTCAGATGATAGTGGTATAACTGCTTCTGATTATTCTGATTGGTATAGTGAAAATGCAGAATCAGGTGTTGGAAATGCAAATGCTAGTATTATTTTCCAAAGATTTCCAAATATTAAATCATTGAATTTACAAAGATATGGTAGTAAACAATTCTTTCACCCAGATACTGATGATCCACAGTGTCATATTCCAAATATATCAGATGACTGCACCACTTATAACATATATCGAAACGATTTTAGAGGAATTGCTGGAGGTGAGTCAACAGCACAAACTTATAATTCAGTTACTAATACAGGAACTGATAATGGTAGATCTTATCTCAATGCACCTACTGGTGATGAGAAAACAATTAAAACTTGTGCATCTTTAGCAACTTTACAGTTGAGTAGAAATTTTAATTTAACTGACGAAAGTTTTGGAGCTCCGAATTCAATTGCATCTGATAATATAAAGCAGATACGGATGACTTTCACAAATTTACCATTTCCTAATGTATCTAATAAACAAGAATTAACAGTTATCGAAGCAAATCATTGTCGAAATGGAGGGCACATTGCATTTTTGAGTGGTGGTAATGAAATTTATAAATTTGATAATTGTAATAAGTTAAAGCAAATTTTTATAAGTAACAGTAATGCTCAACCACAATCAGCTAATTCTCGTCCGAACGGTGGATTGCATGGAAATTTTCCAACAAGTTTTACAAATCCAGAATTAGAAGTGATAAGAATGGAAAATGTTAGATTAGAGGGAGGAATACCTGGAGATAATGGAACTACTGATGATACCTTTCCAAGCACTTTATTTCAAAGCACCCCTGTTTTGAAAGAAATTAGATTTTCAAGTTCGTATTTTAGAAAAGCAGGTATGGGAAGTCAAATATTTGCTTTTACTCCTTTGATTGAATTTATTCGAATCTCCTCAAATAAGAGAATTACTGGTAAATTACCAAACATTGGAGCTTGTTCAAAATTACGTTATCTGGATTTAAAATCGAATAACTTTGATGGACCAGTATATCCTTTAGTTTCAAATGAAAGTTTAAAGTTCTTGTATCTTCATAGTAATAATTTAAGTGGAGATATACCTGCATATGATAACCTTCCATTAATGCAACGTATGAAATTAAACAATAATAAATTTACTAAATTACTTAAATTTACTCTTCCAAATCTTATGGAATTCAGATGTCATATAAATGAAATAACTGGAACGATACCCACTTTTGCTGATTGTCCTAAATTAAAATTTTTAACTTTGTATAGTAATAAATTAAGTAACTACACACCAGGAGCACTTGCAGAAAATTACAGTTTAAGACTTGCTGATTTTTCTAACAACCAATTACAACAAGCTTCAATAAATAACATTGTTAATGATATATACACCAATTTTGAAAATTCTGGATCTAGTAGAGGTGTTCTCGTAAATTTGAGAAATAACCCTGCTCAACCAAGTGGTGAATCAGTTCTTGAAAAAATAGAAGAACTTAAAAAAATAGGTTGGCAAATTTTAACTTAAAAAATTGATAAAATGGCAGAAATTTTAGGTAATCAAGGATATCGAAGAGATTTAAATTTATTCGAGACACAACAAGAATCTGAGGTTCTCAACAACCTTGGTGGAGCAGGTATTGCTGATGATTTAAGAATTATTCAAAATAATTTAAGAAATACAAGTAAAATTGGATTCTGCACGATTACAAGTGATGGATTTTTTTCAGGAAAAAATGGTACAATTAGTAAAATTATAGAAGCAGTAGGAGATAATACATTTTCTCCAGCTAGAATTAGAATCAAATTAGATCCTCCTCATCATATTAAAATTGGACATCAAATTGAAATAAAAAATGTAACTGGCACTGGAAATACCTTCTTTAATGGGTTTCATTATGTAAATCGTATAATTAATGATGGTGAACAATATGAAATTTCTCTTTTAGATGAAGCGTTCACACCACCAGCGACAGCAAATGTTGGCACATCATCAACAGTTAGAATTTTACCTAAAGACGAATTTGTATTTACAAATGATGATGTTGTTGGAGTATCAACAAATATCACATTCACTGGCACAGGAGCAACAACCTTAACAGTCGGCAGAGAATATTATGTTTGTAATTCTGATGGATTTTCAGATTTTAAACTTTCTTATTTTCCTTCAAATTATTCCTTTGGATCTCAAGTTGGGATACAAACAATAAATGTAAATGGACTTAATAGTAGTTCTAAACAATTTTTTAATTTTATTAGAAAAAATCCTGTAACTCAAGAAAATATAATTAACTTTATTGAACCTGACAGTGATGGGGAAGAAGCAGGACAATTTCTCTTTTTTAGAGCTGAAAACGACCCAGACGTATCAGGTGGATTAAATGGAACTTTTGTGGGTATTTCATCTTTACACGATGAAGTAAGAACTGAATTGGTGAGTAGATATGAAAAGACAAAAGATATATCATCAAATAAAGATATAAAATATGAAGGATCTGTTAGTGTTAAAGATCCTGACAATTTTAATACTGGAGATCAAAAACTCATTGATCCAAAATCTCCAGGTGTTTTTATTGGAGGAACCCGTGCATTTTCAGCAGATAATAATCCTTGGGATGATGAAGATTCAAGTATTCCAAATGCTATCGTAACAAAAAGTGAAGAAGTAGGTGTTGGTGAAATTACATTTGATGATGATATTCGAATAGATGGTTTAGAATCTGATATTGGAACTCTTACAGGCAAAGCTGGTGATTATACACATAAACTTCCAGTGGTTGTAAATGGTGAAACTTATTTTTTACTTCTAGTTGCAAATTAATCTAAACATAATATTTTAAAAGTTGTTCCTTGATTTTCTGTCTTTGTAGGGTCTCCTGCAGTTACTCCTGTTTCAATAAGTATAGATTTATTCACAGTGCTACTTGCATTTGCACTTGAAACATTTCCTGCAGATATTGTTGCTGATAAATTATCAAATACTAAATTACCTTTATCTAATACTAATTTAGGATCATTTAAAGTGGTTCTTAAACCTGTCTCAACTGCCTGAAATGGTGGAGAGGTGTCTGTTGGTGGACAACATAATATTCTTGAATCGCTATTATTTGTTGTAGTAAAATTCGCTCCTGATGATATGGGTCTCACTAATTCTTCATTTATTACGATGCTAAAAGTACCACCACTTGTGTTTTTTCCAACGATATCTGATGATCCTCCATCAAAAGCTGATCCTTGTGCATCCCAACCCGTGTTTCCAACTGCGTCAAAATTAGATCCACCTTCAACAAAAATTTCAGTATCACCAATATCTGCTTGTTGTGTTGTAATTAAACAACGAGTTTGTAAAGATCCTGATGTTAAACAAAAATCAACTAATGAATCGTTGAGTAGACCTTTTGATTGGTAAAAGTAAAAAAATGTAGATGTCATAGTTTTACTAGATGATAATTCTAATTGTGTTGCAGAAGCACTTGTTGTTATTGTTGTATAATTTGAAAAATCACCATTTGTTCCGTCGTTTCCTATTACAATCATCCCATCTTTTAAATCATCAGTGTTACCACTTGTTATTGATAACGTAGTTCCAGTACAAGTTCCAGTAACTCTTTTCACAAATCCACGATGATTAATGAGTGTCAGTATTTCATCTGAATTTGTAGCTGTAAAAGGAGTTGATATAAACATTCCTTCATTTATAATAACTTCAACTACTTCTGCACCAGCTGGAACATTAGTTCCAAAAACTTTATTTCCAATTTCAATTCCAGTTGTATCACTAAGTAATACTAATTTACTACCAGAAACAATATCAACTGTCAATATTCTTCTTGTAATTCCATTAATTAAGTCAGTTCCAGTTCCTAAGATTTTTTTTGGTATATATTTAATATCAATTTTTTTATCGGTTTTAACTGTTATATATTGATCACCTTTTGTCAGTTTTTTAGTTTTTCCAACTTCTCCACCACCAAATAAAATTGAACTATCACGAAAATTGAATACTCTTCCTTTTGCTTCATCTGAAAAATCATAATCAAGTGTATATAAACGTGTATATCTTAAATTTTGTTTTGATGATAGTGGTTCTGTAAAGTCAAATTCTATAAATTTTTCAACTCTATTAACATTCTGATTTTCAAGACTTGTTGGAAAGAAAAATCTAAATTTGATTTTATATCTTCTAAATTTTTCTAAGATGGGTGAATTCCATCTCACAAATCCAAATTCACCAAGTGTTTTTTTCATTGTTAAAGAAAACTCATCACCAACACTTCCTGTAGCAGTAGCGTTAGAAAGAGTTATATCACCAGTGACTTGATCAAAAGCACCTACGTCTCCAC
>Ga0209348_1001705_pt1 | contig 10577 bp, 16 predicted proteins | sample ETNvirenome_2_30_FD_184065 | JGI IMG/M metagenome (GOLD analysis project Ga0209348, IMG submission 184065) | Marine viral communities from the Pacific Ocean - ETNP_2_30 (SPAdes) (version 2) | ecosystem: Environmental > Aquatic > Marine > Oceanic | place: Pacific Ocean | collected 2013-06-22 | reverse complement strand
TATCGCTGGAAGAACGGCAAAGCCGTTGTGTTCGACGATACTTATGAGCATTTTGCGATCAACCTGACAGACAACATCAGGGTGGTCTTATTTATTGATTATCTTAGGCCACTCCCGTTGCCTCTGCATTGGTTGAACAAGTTTTGCATCTACATAGGGCGATTCTTGCCGTACTACAAGATACCGATCCAGCGGCACAAGGCGTGGGAACGGAGGTTTTACGGAGAAGATGGCATTCCTGCAAAGCAATATTCCGCACTTTAAGTGCTGGGTAAGACGCGAATACACACACAACCACAGCAAATACCATGGCGAGTTTCTGCATGCTATGGCGGTTGCGGTAACAACGATGCCTTGCCGGTGTCTCAGCTTCCAGATGATATTCACTGGCGCTGAAACCTATGACAACGATGATCCAAACATCCACGGAGGTGCGATGTGGGCAAGGATGCCTATCACTGCTTTGGTCGGAGACACCCCTTTTGAGGAGTGGCCCGAACCAATGCCGGTCTACGCGGCCCAGCCGTGGGACTGCTCTTCTAGAGAGCACAGCGTTTATGTCCTTGAGAGGGCAACGCCGTGTCCTTGGATCGCCAAGATAGACGGGGAGTTCTACCCTGCTAAGTACATGTTCACGGTGGACTACACAGACAACGAAATCGCTGATGACCCTGCTCAACACAAGCAGAGCCATGTGATGGAGCTTCTGGATGCAGGTCCGTGGACAGGCAATATCGTGGCGCTACCGAACAACCGTGTACGGGTGACACACCCAGCGTGGTGGTCAACAGGAGAAGGCGCACCGGACTTCAGGCCGTCACAGCATATTCACTACTCCAAGTCGGACTTGGACTACACGCTGGACGTAAACAGAGTATTCGACAACTTATACGCAGGTGAGGAAGATGAAGAAACCTAAAGGTTACATGCGCGGCGGCAAGATGATGCCCAAGGGCATGTCAGCAGGTGGCAAGCTGAAAATGGTAGAGAAGGATGGAAAGCAGGTTCCGTTTTTTGCGGCTGACGGCAAGGGCAAGATGAAAGAAGGCGGCATGGTCCCCAAGACCAAAGGCTACTTCAAGGGCGGCAGAACCATGAAGAACAAGATGGACACCAAGGGCGGCAAGATGGGTGGCAAAGGCTAAGTGGCAATTGACCGCGTAGCAACGCCCTTCAGCCCTCAAGGGGGCGGTGAAGACCTAGAGATCGTGATCGAAAACCCTGAGTCTGTCAGCGTGATGGATGAAGACGGGGGCATGATTATTGATTTCGATCCCAATATGCCTGCCCTTATGGGCGTTGAGCATGGCTCCAACCTTGCTGAGTACATGGACGAGCGGGACTTGGACGGTCTTGCAAGCGAGCTTGTCGGGCAGTTTGACGCTGACCGGATGAGCCGTGCGGATTGGGAAGACTCCTATGTCCGTGGTCTTGACTTGTTAGGACTAAAGTTTGAAGACAGGTCTACCCCTTGGGAGGGTGCCTGCGGGGTGTTTCACCCCATGCTGTCTGAGGCGGTTATTCGCTTTCAAGCTCAAACCATACAGGAAATATATCCTGCCAGTGGGCCTGTAAAGACAACTATCGTCGGCAAGATAGACGACGAGAAGACCAAGCAGGCGCACAGAGTGCAGAACTATCTGAACTACCTGATTACCCAGCGTATGACGGAGTACAGGACGGAGACAGAGAAGCTATTGTTCTCTCTGCCGATTGCAGGCTCCGCATTCCGCAAGGTCTACTTTGACCCAAGCATGGGCAGACCCTGCGCTATGTTTGTGCCAGCAGAGGACTTTGTGGTCAGCTATGGTGCGTCTGACCTGTCAACGTGTGAGCGCGCCACCCATGTAATGAAGAAAACTTCCAATGAAATCAGGAAGTTACAAGTTGCTGGGTTTTATTCAGATATAGATTTGCCTGCACCAACACCGGACGTCTCTGAGATACAGCAGAAGTATGACCGGATGACGGGAGACTCGGACAACTACGAGCTTGACCACAGACATACCCTGCTGGAAATGCACGTTGACATCGACCTGCTAGGGTTTGAGGACACAGATAAAGGCAAGCCCACGGGTATTGCTTTGCCTTACGTTGTTACCATTGACAAGTCATCACGAACGATCCTGTCGATACGGCGCAACTGGTACGAAGACGATCCCACCAAGATGAAGCGGGATCACTACGTTCACTACCAGTATTTGCCGGGGCTGGGATTCTACGGGTTTGGCTTAGTACATATGATCGGTGGTCTATCCAAGTCGGCAACGTCGTTGCTGAGACAGTTGGTAGATGCCGGAACGCTTGCCAACCTACCGGGGGGATTGAAGTCTCGGGGACTCAGGATCAAGGGCGATGATACTCCCATCATGCCCGGAGAGTTCCGAGACGTAGACGTTCCGGGTGGCGCAATCCGCGACAACATCACGTTCCTGCCTTACAAGGAACCGAGCAACGTCCTTTATCAGTTGCTAGGCGACATTGTGAATGAGGGGCGTCGGTTCGCGTCAGCGGCGGATGTGAAAGCCTCAGACATTAATGGTGAAGCGCCGGTTGGCACCACGCTTGCAGTATTAGAGCGAGAGATGAAGGTGATGAGTGCGGTACAGGCCCGTGTCCATGCCGCAGTCTCCAAAGAACTCAAGATACTGTCAGAGCTTGTCAGGGACTACGGTCCAGAGGTTTATCCCTACGAAGATGACGATGGGCAGACTGTTCCTACGGACTTTGATGATCGGGTAGATATTATTCCTGTTAGCGACCCCAACGCGGGGACGATGGCGCAAAGGATTATGCAGTATCAGGCGGCGTTGCAGTTGGCGGCTCAGGCACCCCAGATGTATGACATGCCACTGCTTCACCGCCAGATGTTAGATGTTTTGGGCATCCAAGATGCGGACAAGATTGTCCCGACAGAAGACGACATCAAGCCGACAGACCCTGTTACAGAAAACATGAACATCATTACCGGCGAGCCAGTAAAGGCGTTCATATATCAGGATCACGAAGCCCACATCCAAGTCCACATGGCGGCGATGCAAAATCCAGAGATCATGAAGATGGTCGCCAGAGCGCCTAACAAGAAGGCGATTGAGGCGGCATTTGCCGCGCACATTGCAGAACATGTAGCGTTTCTATACAGGTCTAAGATTGAGAAAGAGCTGGGAATGGAGCTTCCCGGTCCAGACGAAAAGCTACCCGAAGATATTGAACTGCGTATATCCAGACTGGCAGTGCCTGCGGCTGAACAGCTTACAGGCAAGGCTCAGATGATGGAGCAGGCAGAACAAAACGCCAAACAGTCGCAAGACCCGATTGTTCAGATGCAACAGCGAGAGCTGGCCCTCAAAGAACAGCAGGCTATGGCTAAAGCGCAGACCGACATGGCAAAAGTCCAAGTCGATGCACAAAAGGCGGAAGCCAAAACCATGCTTGATCTGGAAAAGATGGATCAAGAGGAACGCTTAGAAAGCGCAAAGATCGCCGCGAAAGTGGCGATGCAGGATTCCAAAGATGAAACCCAACAAGAAATAGAGGGCTTCAAGGCTGGATTCAACTTAATCAGGGACACCCTAGATGACGAAAAAGGCCAGCAATAACGTCCTACAAGCCATACAGGAAGATTTGAGAACTCAGATGAATGAGGTGACAGACCACCTCGCCGTGGGTGGTTGCAAGGACATGAATGAGTACTCTCGTAACGTAGGTATCATTCAAGGTCTTGCTCACGCAGAGCGAACGCTACTAGACCTAGATGAAAGGATAGAGCGCGAGTAATTCGTTACACGAAGTAACGCATGGTGACACCAGACACCGATCTCTGGTGCAGGAAAGGCATTATGACTGAAGAAGACACTCAGACTGCAAAGCAGTTACCTGAGCCTAAAGGTTACAAATTACTTATCGCTCTCCCCGAGCCAGAAGAGATGACGGAGGGGGGAATCCTAAAAGCACGAGAAACCATGCAGGTCGAGGAGATTGGCTCTGTTTGCGGGTTTGTACTAAAGATGGGCGCTGACGCTTACGGAGACACCAAGAGGTTTCCTAGCGGCCCGTGGTGCGAGGAAGGAGATTGGGTGCTTATGCGCTCATATAGCGGAACGCGATTCAAGGTTCATGGTAAGGAGTTTCGCCTTATCAATGACGATAGCGTTGAGGCAGTAGTTGAAGACCCGAGGGGGATTGTGAAGGTATGAGCGAAGAGCAGATGGAAGAACAAACCATGTCCACTGAGGACAAGTTTTTCGGTGTCAAGACAACCGTTGGTGGTGAAAATGCCGATGTTGATGTTGAAGTCGTAGATGACCGGCCCCCAGAGGATCGCCGTCCTCCTGCCAAAGAGGCCAAGGAGAAAGAAGGTGGCGACGAAGAACTGGAGGGTTACTCGGACAAAGTCAAAAAGCGCATCAATAAGCTCCGTTATCAACAGCATGAAGAGCGTAGGCAACGCGAATCTGCCGAGAAAATGCGCGAAGAGGCTGTCAGGGTTGCTCAGAAGTATGCGGATGAGAACAAGAAGTATCATGCGATCATCCAAGAAGGCGAGCAGTATCTGGTTCATCAGATTCGAGAGCGAGCTAATTTGGCGCTGGAGCAAGCTAAAGGTCAGTATCGCCAAGCATACGAAGAAGGAAACACGGATAAGGTTGTCGAAGCCCAAGAGGCTATGATTCGCGCTCAGGCGGAGTTTAGCTCTGCCGACCAGCAGTTCAACCAAATGGCCCAGAGCAGAGAGCAGTGGAAGCAGTGGCAACAGGCGCAAATGCAAGCGCCCCAGCAACCTGTCCAACAGCCACAGCCACAGCCACAGCCAGAACAGCCCCCACAGCCGACAGAAAAAGCGGCTAAGTGGGCGCAAGAGAATCAGTGGTTTGGGCAAGAAAAAGACATGACCGCTCTGGCGTATGGCGTCCATGAGCGATTGATCAGGGATGAGGGGTATGACCCTAACTCTGACGAGTATTTTCAGGAAATTGACCGCACTATGCGGTCTAAGTTTCCAGAATACTTCGGTGATGATGACTCGCAAGAGGAGTCTACTACTAGAAGTCCCCCCGTGGTCACAGCGCCTTCCTCACGGAATAACGGCGCAAAGCCACGCAAGGTGAAGCTGACTCGCACTCAGCTAAGCCTAGCCAAAAGGCTAGGGTTAACACCCGAACAATATGCCAACCAGCTTGTTAAGGAGGCTCAGTAATGGCAGAAGAGCGCATAAACAGGGACGCAGAGTCCAGAGAAGTTGAAACAAGAGCCAGCGATTCGTGGCTTCCGGCCTCCGTATTGCCGAACCCCGCCCCGCAAGACGGATGGGTGTTTCGGTGGGTACGCACCAGCACATTGGGCCACGCGGATAACACGAATGTCTCCCAGAAGTTTCGGGAGGGTTGGGTTCCTGTGAAAGCAGAAGATCATCCAGAGCTAGAGGTAATGTCTGATATCGACTCCCGTTTTGCGGGAAACATCGAAATTGGAGGACTTCTCCTATGCAAACAGCCAGAGGCTAATGCAGAGGCGAGGGAAGCCCATTATCAGCAGGTTGCCGATAGCCAGATGGAGTCTGTGGACAACAACTTTTTAAAGCAAAACGATCCCCGAATGCCCGTTCTCAATCCTGAGCGGTCAACTCGGACTACCTTTGGTCGAAGTTGACTCCGGTTTACCGGAGAGCTTTGGCCTTTAATCTAAGTTTGGAGACTTAAAATGGCTACAGCGGCTACTCCGATGGGTGCAGAACCCGTAGGCACTCTCAGTGCTTCTGGTTCTTTCACCGGAAAAGTGCGCCATATCAAGATTGCCAGTGGTTATGCCACAGACATCTTTTATGGCGATTTCGTCAAGCTGGTTGCGGCTGGTACTTTGGAAAAGGCGGCGGTTACTACTGCTGTCGTGGCAGGAACTGTCGGCATCTTTGTCGGCGTTTCCTACACTGATCCGGGTACTGGTCAGCTAACCTTTAACCAGTATTTCCCTGCTTCAACAGCGGCAAGTGACATCATGGCTTATGTCGTGGATGATCCCAAGCTGTTGTTCCAAATGCAGGCAGATGAGGCAATTGCTCAGACAGGTCTGGGTAACAACGTCTCGGCTGTTAGCACTGCTGGTTCAACCGCTATCGGAAGGAGCAAGAATGCTCTCGACGGTGGCTCTATCGCAACTACCAACACGCTTCCGCTTCGTATTGTGGACTTTGTGGATGGGCCTAAGAGTACGGTAGGTGATGCTTTCACCGACTGTATTGTGACGTACCTTCCGCTTAGCCATGCCTACGAAACCAAGCTCGGCGTTTAAGGAGAACTAGGTAATGGCTATTTCACGCGCACAAATGTTGAAAGAATTACTGCCCGGTTTGAACGCCTTATTTGGCTTGGAATACGAGCGGTATGACGACGAGCACACGATGATTTACGAAACTGAATCATCCGAGCGTTCGTTTGAGGAAGAGGTAAAGCTGTCCGGCTTCGGTGCCGCACCAGTTAAAGCTGAAGGCGCGGCCATCAGCTATGACTCGGCGCAAGAGTCGTTCACTGCTCGCTATAACCACGAAACCATCGCCCTTGGCTTCTCCATCACGGAAGAGGCTATGGAAGATAACTTGTATGACTCTCTGTCTGCTCGTTATACCAAGGCGCTGGCTCGTGCTATGGCACACACTAAGCAGGTGAAGTCAGCGAATCCGTTGAACAACGGCTTCAACACCTTCCAATCTGGTGACGGCGTAACGCTGTTCAGCACAGCTCACCCGCTGGTAAACGGTGGCACCAACGCCAACCGTCCTACCACTGCGGCTGATCTGAACGAAACCTCGCTGGAAGATGCTGTGATTAATATCGCCGCATTTACCGACGAGCGTGGATTGCTGATCGCGGCACGACCTCGTCGTTTGATCGTTCCCCCCGCGCTTCAGTTTGTAGCAACTCGTTTGCTTGAGACTGAAGGCCGAGTCGGAACGTCTGACAACGACATCAACGCCCTTCGCAACAACGGGTCAATCCCAGAAGGCTACTCTGTCAATCACTTTCTGACTGACACTAACGCCTTCTTCTTGATTACCGATGTACCGAACGGCATGAAGCACTTTGAGCGCACCGCGCTTGAAACTTCAATGGACGGAGACTTCGACACAGGAAACGTGCGCTACAAAGCTCGCGCTCGTTACTCGTTCGGCGTATCTGACCCACTCGGAATTTACGGCTCGCCCGGAACTTCCTAAAATGTCGGGGGGCTTTGCCCCCCTTTTTCCCTGACTAATTGTTCCACATGGAACATTAGACACTAGCCACGACAGGAGAATCACATGGCTAATTCTACATTCAGCGGTCCCGTCCGTTCTGAAAACGGGTTTAAAGATATCACCAAAAACTCCACCACTGGCGCTATTACTGGCACCATGACGCTCTCCAACTACGAGACTACGATTACCGTAGCTAATGGTGCAACGACAGGTAAAGAGGCCGCTATTGGTATCCCCTCAAATTTCATTCCTATGGGCGTGTTGGTCGCTGTTACCACTGCCGCCTCAAACTCCGTCACCCTTAACGATATTGGCACGGACGCAGACACTGACGGCTTCGTCGATGGCATTTCTGCCGCTGTCAACTCTACAGGCTTCAAGGGTTATTTCCCTTGCAATGGCGTTCTTGGAATGTCCGGTGGCACAACCACTGCGGCTACAGAAACTGCCGATGAGGTAGAGCTTGTGCTTTCTGGCGATCCGGGTGGTGACACGGTTATTGTCCTCAAGTTTTTTGGCATCTCTACCACTTCAGACGCATCATAAACTGACGGGGGCGTGGCCCCCTTTATCTGGAGGACAAGATGGCTGATGTAGTCACAACCAAGATTATTGAGGATGGCCCCCGCACAGCAGTAATGCACTTCACCAATGTCAGCGATGGCTCTGGTGAGTCGGCTGTTGCCAAGGTAGATGTATCTGCGTTGAGTTCAGACCCTGCAAGTAAGGGTGCCTGTACCAGCGTCAACATAGAATGCATCTGGTACACGACCAAGGGCATGGGTGTGCAGATTTTTTGCGACGCAACTACCAATGTTCTGGCGTGGGAGCTAATCGCTGACTATGGCGACACGCTCGACTTTTCTGAGTTTGTGGGTCTGCCCAACACTGCCGCCGCTTCTGGCAAGACGGGCGATCTTCTTTTCACCACCACAGGCGCGAGTAGTGGCGACACCTACTCTATCGTTCTGAAACTAAAGAAGAATTACGGCTGATGAGACAGTATTACAAGAAAGGCGGTAAAACCAAAAAGAAGAAGTCCAAGTCTCGCGTTAACGAGGCTGGAAACTACACCAAACCCGGACTGCGTAAGCGCATATTCAATCGAATAAAAGCTGGCGGTAAGGGTGGAAAGCCGGGGCAGTGGTCTGCTAGAAAAGCGCAAATGACTGCCGCCGCGTACAAGAAAGCTGGGGGAGGATATAGAGACTGATGGCCCTCAAGAAGTCGCAAAAGTCCCTCAAGAACTGGACGAAGCAGAAGTGGCGCACTAAGTCTGGCAAGCCTAGCACTCAAGGCAAAAAAGCCACGGGTGAGCGTTACCTTCCTGAGAAAGCCATCAAGTCTCTTTCCGACAAAGAGTATGCCGCGACTACGCGGAAAAAACGCGCAGATACCAAGAAAGGCAAGCAACATTCAAAGCAACCCAAGAAGGTCGCCAAGAAGACTGCGAGGCATCGAAAGTAATGCGTATGTATTACAAGTCGGGCGGCAAGGTCAACAAGAAGTCCATGTCGTGCAACAAGCCAAAGCGAACGCCTAGCCACCCCAAGAAGAAGTTCATGGTCAAGGCGTGTGAGGACGGGAAAGAAAAAATTATCCGTTACGGCGACAAGAACATGAAGATCAAGAAGAGCCAGCCGGGACGGCGCAAGTCTTTCCGTGCCAGACATAAGTGCGACTCCAAGCCGCCAAACAAGATGTCTGCTCGTTATTGGTCTTGTAAGAACTGGTGATGATATGCCTATAAGCAGAGCGCAGATGGGCAAGCAGGTCAAGAACGCGCCCAAGTCAAAAAAGACCAAGAAGGCTAAGTGCAGGAACGGCTTGGCTCGTAGAGGCAGGACGAGAGGAAGGAAGGTCTGATGGCGACTAGCGGAACGACAGCCTTTACTCTTGACTTGTCAGATATATTTGAGGAGGCGTTTGAGCGAGCAGGCTCTGAACTACGAAGCGGCTACGACTATCGGACAGCACGGCGCAGTCTGGATTTGTTGATGTTGGAGTGGCAGAACCGTGGTCTTAACTTGTGGACAGTAAGAGATGCTACGCAGACTCTGACCGCAGGCACCTCGTCATATACGCTGACCGCTGAAAAGCAGGACATCATAGAGGGTCTGTTGCGAACTGACGCAGGCGACACCTCAAAGCAGTCTGACCTGACCATGCAGAGAATCTCGGTGAGCCAGTATGCCCACCAAACCAACAAGCTGACGCAGGGCAGACCGCTACAGTATTACGTTGAGCGCAAGCCGACAGGGTTGACGTTGCACTTCTGGCCCGTGCCAGACGCAACAACCACCTACACGTTTGCGTACTACTACCTAGACAGAATAGAGGACACAGGAAAGCCAGCGTCCAACAATATGGATGTGCCAGCGCGGTATCTGCCGTGCATGGTGGCGGGTTTGGCCTATTACATAGCAAGCAAGAAGCCTGAGTCGATACCTCTGGCACCCGCACTCAGAGAGGTGTACGAGGAGCAGTGGAATCTGGCGGCAGACGCATCCAGAGAGAAGGCATCGCTTTACATGGCTCCCGGTGGATATAACAACTTATGAGCAGTTACGCGAAAGGATCGAAAGCCTTTGGCTTTTGTGACCGGACAGGGTTTCGATACCCGTTGCGTGATCTGGTCAGGCAGATTGAGGATGGTCGCTGGAACGGACTGCTGGTCGGCAGGGACGTTGTAGATCAAGATCAGCCGCAGTTAAAGCTGGGGGATGTCAATGCAAGCGACCCACAGGCGTTACGATTCCCGCGACCTGATGGCAGTATTGATGAAAGTCGTGCGCTTTCTGCGTTCGATCCTGTCGGGGGAGGCAACACGGCGCTTGGAAGCCGTACTGTCGGCCTTGACATGGTGGGTGCTGTTGGGCGCGTAACAGTGGAGACATCCTGATGGCGTTTACCCTTACGACTCTAAAGCAGGCTATACAGGACTACACAGAGTCAAACGAGACAACATTTGTTAATAACCTGACAACGATTATTACGCAGGCAGAGGACAAGATTCTCAAGGCCGTGCAACTGCCTGATTTTCGTAAGAATGTGTCTGGTTCTGTGGCGAGCGGTAATCAATACCTGATCATGCCTACAGATTTTTTGACACCATACTCATTAGCCATCGACAACTCTGGCTTCGAGTATCTGATGTTCAAGGACGTAAACTTTATACGTCAGGCGTACCCGCTAACAACAACACAGGGAGCGCCCAAATACTACGGCATCTTCAGCCGCACCGCGTTTATTCTCGGCCCCACCCCTGACTCTGCCTATGACGCAGAACTGCACTACTTCCACAAACCCACCTCAATTACCGCATCTGGAGATGGCACAAGCTGGC
>Ga0209348_1001702_pt1 | contig 10582 bp, 15 predicted proteins | sample ETNvirenome_2_30_FD_184065 | JGI IMG/M metagenome (GOLD analysis project Ga0209348, IMG submission 184065) | Marine viral communities from the Pacific Ocean - ETNP_2_30 (SPAdes) (version 2) | ecosystem: Environmental > Aquatic > Marine > Oceanic | place: Pacific Ocean | collected 2013-06-22 | reverse complement strand
TGAATAGTGTAGTATATGATCTGGAGATAGAGATTGATGATACATACAGTGTGCCTAACTTTAACCCAGAGGGTGGGACAACGTATTACAATCCAATGGTATTTACTACTACTGTAGGTGGAGAGTACATCTTTGAGAACCATGCAAGTGAACTAACAGGAGGAACTCAAGATACCTCTCTTCTGATATACGATAACTTAGAAGCTAACTTTGTTGTTGAGCAACCCTTAATATTTAACGACGGTCCTAGCATAGGCTTTGGGGGAGGACAGATAAGTAACTTTGATCCCTATGAAAGGCACAGCGAGCCATTTGACGCTACTATAAGCCTATCAGCAAATAATACTTATGCTGCTGTGTTCTCGTCCTTCTCACCTGATGCTATAGGGGTTATGCAGGTAAGACTAACAGCACCAGGACAAATTTACAGCACTGACCTAGTTGCTATACCAGAGCCAAGCGACACAGGTTTATGGATTGCAATGATAATAACATTCTTTGTAGCATTCAGCTACATGACAATAAAACGCGGGGTATAGTATGGCAACAGATAATTTATTAATTTCAATAAACCAGACCACTAATGCAGTTGGTCAGAATTTAACTAAAAGCACTACAATTACCGGCAACTCATTGTCTAGGTGCAGTTTTAAGATGGCATCAGATAAAGAGATTTTGGTAATATCAATTAGTGCTCTAAGGACAGGCTTAAAGTATATTGGTATGACATCAGATGTTGCTTTGACTGGAGCCGTACTTAGAGATTCCACAGCAACGGGAACAGCCATAGGATCTGGAACTGTTTTAGACATTGGTGCTTTTACTGCTGGTCAGGCTAAACAATCAGAAAGTATAGACTTTGCCTTGCCGGGTAGTGGTAACAATGTTAATAATTTAAGAATTACAAAAGCAACTGGTACGGGGGAAGCTACTGTATCATTAGAAATTTACTCTTCAGAAACAATAACTGAAGCTAACTAAAACTAATAACAAAAGGATAAATTATGCCAATGGGAAAAGGAACATACGGAAGTAAAATAGGTCGTCCCTCTAAAGCTGCAAAAGCTGGAGGAATGAAAAAGACAGCTAAAAAAATAATCAAGAAAAGGAAATAAATAATATAAATATGAACTTAAACTCAAGATTTAAAAGCATGTTTAATGTCGGTAGAAAAGATATAGACAGCGAATATGAAAATATGCGTGAAAGACTAAGTAGAAAGCAAAATGAGGCATTGGAAAAATTTAAGAAAAGTCCAGATTATGTTGGTGGTGTAACTAATCGCGGTATAACCCGGATTAATTCTTATTATAAGAAAAAATTTGGAGACTTAGAATCAGATTATAAATCAAAACTTAAAAAATTTAAAAATTCCCTACACGCAAAGCAGATGGGGAAAAGACATAATGAATTCTTTAACAAGAATGATTTTTAAAAAATAATCAAGAAAGAGAAAAAATAACATGAGCAATCAAAAAGTAAAAAGCTATTTTTTTCAATACACTAAACCAAAATTTACCCTTGATAAGAAGAGAAATCAAATTTTTATAGAAGGATTTGGGGGCGTAAAAAAATACTTTGACAGTGAAGATGAATATAATGCATATGTAGAAAAAGACAGAAAAAAAGCACAGAAACGGATGTCGGATAATGTGAGGAGAGGAGTGGGTATTAAAAAAGACTGGTATAGTGGCATGGGGAGAGGTCCAAATTCTAAACTGAGCTCCAGATTTGGTATAAAAAAAAGTAAATAAAACAATAAACAATAAAAGGAAAGAAATAATATTATGACAAAAAAAAGACCATCTGGATTCGCATATCAAAGACCAAGACCATTTTTAGACGAAGGCGGAGGACCCCACGGGGCAGACCGATATTTTATAGAAGGCTTTGGGGGCAAAAAACAATACTTTAACAGTGAGGAAGAATATGATAATCTTGTAAAATTAGACAGAGAAAAGAAATATAAAAGGTTTCAAAAAGACATGAGCGATTTTACAAATATGATAACAAAAAACCGAAAGAGACCAATGTTAGCCAGCAACTTTTTTGGAATGCGATAATGCATAAAAAAATATTAACTGTTGCAAGAAAACTTGAGCAGGCCTCTAAGGCTCATGCTGGTCAAGCTAAACTACTCAAATCACTTGTAAAGAATGGTAAAAAAAGCAAAAAGCGGGGGTAAGATATGCCCTGAAGGTAAGGCTTGGGCTAGGCGTACATTCGATACGTACCCTAGCGCATACGCTAATATGGCTGCATCTAAGCACTGCAAGGATCCTAACTACGCAAAGAAGTCTAAGGGTGGTAAACGTAAAGGAAGATAATGGGTCAACTCAAACAATGGCGGGAACAAAACTGGGTACGCATAGGAACTGATGGAAGTATCAAAGGACCTTGTGGAACGTCTAAAGACAAGAAGAACCCAGACCGTTGTCTCCCTAAGAGAAAGGCTCTATCTATCACGAAAACGGAAAGAGCTAGTACTGCTAGAAAAAAGAAAAAGGCGGGAGCTAAAGGAAAAACAGTCGTCTCCAATACTCCCAGAGCAAGAGTCAGAAGCTAATGAGGAAGGAACATAAAAGCGAAAAAGGAGGACTTACTGCGGCAGGCAGAGCCTACTTCAAACGCAAGACTGGTTCTAACCTCAAGCCACCTGTTACGGAGTCCAACCCCAAGGGTAAGAAGTTGGCTAGAAAGAAATCATTCTGCGCTAGAATGTCTGGCGTTAAAGGCCCAATGAGGGACAACAAGGGAAGACCAACACGCAAGGCACTTGCCCTAAGACGTTGGAAGTGTTAATTTATATAACTAATGGCTACATTTCATAGAACTCAAAGATTAGAAATATACGGCAAGAAACCTGAAGTTACTCAACTTTTTGGTTCTCGTTATCGTATGGTAGTTCGATGCCAAGCCAAGAACGAAACAGAGGCTTGGTATCAGACCAATAAGTCTCAGATATTTGCAGACTTTGGAACCCTTTACTCTGCTCAAATGTCAGTAGATGGTATTGACCCAAGGGCAGGAGAAGCATACTCAGATATGGTTCTTGTTCAAAACGAGGCAGGGTACACGCAGACGGGTGAATATGTTATAACATTTGTATATGAAACTCTTACTAGCTCATTTGTACAAGAAGCAGAAGATAAGGTTGATCAGGAATCAAGTGGTCTAAGGAGAGTAACAAGAAGTGTTATAGCTAAGGATGGGGCAACTTATGGCAAGACTGTAGGAACCACAACCCTAACTCACTCAGAGCACGGATATGGGTCTACTACATTAGTTCTTGCCTCAGCAGAAGAAGATGCAAAAAGACCCAATGAAAATAAATTTATAAGGATACAAGAAACTTGGATAGAACCTGGTGTATTAAATGTATCTGTTAACAAGGACTCACCTACCTTTGAGGTTTCTGTTCAAGCAGTAAAGTTTACTGCAGCTGAGGTTAGGGCTGCTGTACCGGAGGTAACAACTAACCACAATCTGAAGTCTGAGTCTAAGAGCGATTTTAATGGTCTAACAACTTTTAGGTATGACTTCGAGATACGCTCTACTTCGATAGCTACAGAGCTAGGTGACCCACAGATAGGGGTTAGGTTTGATACAGGATTACAAACTGATGGAAGCAGTGATTTTGTTATTACTAGGCAGTATGCAATATCTTCTGTAAATGTAGCTGGCTCTATCAAACAACTTATACCACCAGAGATAACAGACCCCGTATTTGATGGCACTGGAGGAACAGGAACAGCTCATTTGGTAGATCAAGAAGTTGCACCCAATGGGCAAGATGGAGCAGTGTTAACACGCACGTTTGCAATGGTTCCTACACAAAGCCAAGACTGGGATGAACTAGTAGTGCGTTTCCCTGGAGTATCAACAGGACCTTTTCAACTAGATGAAAACTTTGCATTTAGATCACAGCCGTTTAGTGAAGCTGTTCCAGTAAGAATAGTAAGAGACTTTTATTTATCAAACCCTCAGCGTATACACGCTCCAGCTGAGTTTAGACCCGTCGATGAATCAGGCAATAGAACAGATGTTCTTAGCTCAACTACTGTACCTACAGCCGATGAATATATTGGCTTTGTCAACTCTGGTAAATTCTTAAATGACAGGGTGTCAATACACAGGTGGCAGGGCGATATATGGGAGCGCAGAATAGTTCAGTTTGTAGCAAAGTAATGAGTATGGGAAATCCAGTTATAAACAAGACACTATCTACTCCTACAAGAAAGATTAAAGATCAATCTGTAGAAGATAAGTTAAGAATGCTAGAAAAGAAGATTAAACCATTTAAAAAAATAGAACTTCCCGGAGCAGAGGATGGGAAAAGAGTAATAGGAGCAAGTAACATAGTAATACCAGATGCCTAGTTTAGAGGATAGATTGCAAAACGCAAGAAATGACGTTGACGGAATGAATAGACTTCAAGCTGCGAAAGGTCATGTCATAGTTGCTGGAGGCAATGTTGCTATTCCCAACAAAGAAGAGAGAAAACAAATTGAGGAGACTCCTGCTAATGTTTTTAAAGCCACAGAAGCTGGTGGCGATGATGATGTTCCCGTTAGGTTTTTACTTGTTTCTGAAGGGCCACAAGATGATGACCTAAGACTAACCATAGATGGAGTAACCATATCTGATCCACAGTTAATTGTAAATGGATACGTAGGTTCTCTTACAGTTGGAAATGGAAACAATCCAGATTTTTTAACAACTGGTTTTCGCAAAGTTGCTGTTACCAGAGATCAAGCTATTGCCGCTGGAGCTAATTGGGCTTTGGGCTCAACAGTAAAGGTAGATGTATTTGATGGCTGGGGACCAGGAGTTAGAACAGCAACTTGGAATGTTATGATAGATTTTAGTAGTGGTCGTTTTACGCAAAAGACTGGAGGCACTTCTTCTTCAGGAACTTCAAGGTCTTTTACTCCGGACCCTGTGCCTAGTGATTACTATACTACTGGACCACACTTTTTTGACTACCACGAGAACGGAAGCTTTGAACTAAATTAAAATATTATGCCTACAATTACTGTTTTTACTGACGACGACAATTTAGCTAACAACGTAGCTGAGTACAAACCTTTTACTGTTGGAGATGCCACCGATGCGTGGACACTAAAATTTCACAACGGTACTTCATTCTTTGCACCATCTGGAGTTTCAATGAGAGTGGGTCATGTTAATGGTTTGCCAAATGGAACATATAATAGTGCTTTTACTTGGACAGATAGATATGATAATGATTACACTCCTAATATTACAGTTAGTAGTGGCATTCCCGCAATAAGCGGTACGCCAACTAACGGTAGTTCAATCGGTGGGAGTGGGGTCTATATATTAAACGGAGAAGAACCCACAAATGTTGGTCAAATTGAAAATGCTGCTATTGCTCAAAGCTTTAGTGTAGCATCAGGCTCTAAACAAACGGCTACTGCAACTGGTGCTGGCAGAGGATTTGCAGCTATGCTTTCTAGGGCTGCTTCTGGCAGTGGTGATATGGACACCATAGTTGTTGTAAGCAAGGGGGCTGACTATACCCAAGCAACTGATATTAATGCTGGTGGTCACCTTTTAAGTTTTGATGTCAAAAGCCCTAGATACCAAGTTCCATTTCTGAGTGCTACAAGTGGGCTTGATATTATTGCTGCAACTACCCTGTCCCCATTCTCAGATGGAGAGATACAAGACACCACTGAGTTTAACTCAAGCACCCTAGTTATACGTCCAAGGGATATTGCTACTGCTTCATTAAGTCAAAGTGGCACAGACTACGTAGGAACACTAAACCCAATCAATAACTATGTTTCTGCTAGGCTTGCACTTAGGGGAAGCACTCAGGTTGACCTTCAGATATTTGGGGACAACCAAATGTTGTTTCAAGGTAAATTAACAATACTTAACAAAATAGCATAGTTCACAGCTATGGTACAATAAAATAAAACATTATGGCAAGATTAAATACACTTAATAGCCCACAAGGGTTTCAGCAGCTTGTTAACTTTAACAAAGGAAAAAATTTGCTTGGTTCTCAGCAACCTGCTTCTAACAATAACATTGTTGGAAATAAAGGCAGGTTAGCTAGTAGGGAACAGCAATTTGGCAAAGGAATAGGAGCATTTGATAGATTTTATCAATCACTAACCGTAGATGGAGAAATAAATAATTCCGATAGGGATAAACTGAGATCTACTCTTGAGAGGTTTGTTAGGGACGGTTTGATTGAGGGGTATCAGGCAAGAAACTTATACAAAAGATATGGGCTGTCTCCTACAAAAGTTACTGCTAAATATAAAAAAGGAAAAAAAACAAGGAGATAAAAAATAATATATTATGGCTTTAAACTTTGATTTCAGTTCACTTAACTTTGGTGGCAATGACCAAGTGTCAAACCCTATGATGCGGCCAGTTAATCTTGATCAATTAAATTTTAGTGAACCTGCTACGCAATCATCTAGCTTTAAAGATAAAGTAATAGATTTTGGAAAAAGTTTCTTAGGAACCATTACAGAATTAGCAAGAGCTGACCCTGATGTTCAAATTGGTTCTACAACATCAGCCTTTAGTGGAATGACTCGACCAGGGGTTCTTGATACAGCAGAAAGTGGATTAGCTTTTCAAAATCCTGCAAAAACTCTAGGGCTAGGAATATACAATCCATCACTAGATGACTTGCAATCATACAGCACGGAACCTTCTTTTGGGCAGAGCAATGCTCCATTTTCGTTTTTTGATCAAGACGCTATAAACGCAGAAGAAGCTCGTAACTTATATGAGGACGAGATAAATAATCGCGATTACGAACCTACGGAACAAGAATATTGCGAAGGTAGGTTTGGCAAGGGTATAAGCATTGAGCAGTGCCGGTTGCGAATTAATGAAGAGAACATATCAGAAGCAATAGCAAGAGGAGGGCCAGAAGCATCCTTTGTCTTACCAAACGGAGAGGTTCGTACTATTATGCCTGGTCAAGATGTTGCCTCTGCATTTGGTAGAGAAAGAGGAACAAGCACATTCCCCGTTGATGAGGGATCAGTTACAGTTCCTTCTGAACTACTAGCTGAGACTATGGGCTTGACTCCAAGTCTAGAAGATATACAAAACGTACAACCACCAGAGGTTGCTCCTGATGATAGAAGCAGTTTCCTTGCTGAGTCTGCGGCTAGAGAGCAGAGACTTCGTGACAGAGAAAGACAAACCGGCGAAACTCCAGCTGAACGTGATACACGAACAGCTAAATTGAGACAACAACAAAGATCAAGCAGCGACATGAGTTTTGATCAAGCCCGTAAGTTTGTTACCAGGAGAGAATACTCTAATGGCAAAAAGGAAAGTGTATCATCTTTTAATGACCGCATAAGAGCATTCAAAGAACTGTACAATAGCGATAACAGTAAGATTGAGAGAGAGGCTGAAAGACTTGCTAACGAGGGTAGGAGAATTAACAACGAAAGAGTACAAGCTGTAATAGATAACTACCAGAAAACTGAAAGCGAAAAGTATAATGATGTTCTAAATGTTGGACAAAAAATGCTAGCAGATGGTATTTTGAAAACAGAGCAAGACTTAGTGTTATTCATTGTTGATCGAATGAAAGGAGATATTTCAGAAATATTTGATCCGTTTATTGATATAGGTGGGGGAGATGATGGTAAAGTTGTTACTTCAAGTCTAGGATCAGGAGTTTATAATGCACAACAAGAAGCAAATATAAAAAGAGTGCTTGAAGTTTATCCAAATCTAACTAGGGAACAAGCTATAGAAGAAATGCAAAAGCAGGGTAAACTGTAATGGCTATAGATTTATCATTTCTTGATCAACAAGAAGAAGAAGAACTAGATTTATCGTTCCTTAATGAACAAAATCAATTTCTTGATTTATCTTTTTTAGAAGAAGAAGATGAAGAACCTAGCACTGAAGACATCCTAAAGGGTGTAGGAATAGAGGTAGGAGCTGGAGTTGGTGGTTCTGTGCTTGGTGGCATTCTTGGTGGTGCAATAGGCTCTGCGTTCTTTGGTGCAGGAGCAGTTCCAGGAGCAGTTATAGGCAGTGCTCTTGGTGGAGCAACAGCTTCATTCTTTGGTAGTTTGTTTGCACAAGATGTCGAAGGACAGGAAGATAAGTCTATGGGTCGTGCTATTGCAGCAGCAGCCATTGGTGCTGTTCCTGGGGGCGTAGGCAAGGGCATAAAGGGAGCCATGAGCCTTGGTAAGGTTGCGACTAGAGAAGCCGCTAAAGGGGCTGCATTTGGCGTTACAGACGCTACAGCAAGGGCTGTGATAGATGAGGGTCGTCTACCCACAGCAGAAGAGCTAGCTCAGTTTGGTGGAGCAGGTGCGTTGTTTGGTGGTGCTTTGGGTGGTGTGACTACCAAGATTGGACAGAAGTTTGCAGGTAAGACACCACAACAAATAGATGATGCTATAGCTAGAGAAGAAATTACATTTAAGGACTTATCTTTCTTCCCTAAGCAGGCACGCGATGGGATAGAGTTTGGGCAAGGACAACTTAAAACCAATATCATTAATAAAATAAACGCTGGCGAAGATGCTGATTTTCTTTTCCATAGAACTGGCTCTGTAGACGGAAACATTATAGAAAATGGTTTAACGGCGGGTGGTTTAGCAAGAGGTCGTCCAATAGGTGACGTAGGTTACGGGGACATTGTGTATGTTTTTAATAGAAAAGACTTCCCAGAAGGTACAGCCCTTAGCGATGTAAGTTTATCAAGAAATAATTACACTCCCGCAAAACCAGTCACAGTCTTTCATATTGAAGAACTCAAAAACGCAAAAGATTTTAACCAATTAGGTCATCGGGCACAGGAGCTAGGTTATGAGGTTGAGCCTGATTTCCCTTTAACTAAAGAAGAATTAGCTTTTGAAAAATCATCGATAAAGGGGCAAATAAAAGAAGTTGAAGACTTGTTGGTAAAAAATAATCTAGACCAAGGTTTTGGGCAAGGAGTACTACTGAGAGGCATACAGGAAACTAAGGATGGAGCAAGGAGCAGGGCAGCAGCGCAAGCTCTAACACAACCTCAAGCAAACCTTGGTAACATGGGAAGAGTACTAGCCTCAGTAGCACCCTCTAAGTTTGTAGGAGTAAAGGCACAACAAGCTACCATTGATTTCTCAAGAACCATTAAAGCAGCCGAAGAGATTTCTAGTAGGATAGGAGCAAAGGCTGAACGGGCTATAAAGAAAAACCCAGCTCTAGAAGCACCTATTAATAAGTTCTTAGATACTGGTGAGATGTCAGATGATGTAGCTAGGGTTCTTGGTACTGACTTAGAAAAGTATAATGAAGCTAGGGTAGCGTTTCAGAAGGAGGCTATACAACTACTTGATGATGGAGCCTATAAATCCGCAGATGACGAAGCTAGAGAAAAACTAAGGCAAACCATTGATGACTCAATGAACTCAAGTCAGCGTTACGCTAGGAGAGAGTATAAGGCTTTCCTAGACCCCAACTACAAGCCCTCGGGAAAACAAAAACAAGCAGCAAGAAATGAATTGATTGAAGCTGCTATGAAGAGAGGGGAAGACTTTGATACGGCTTCAGCTAGTGCAGACAAACATCTTAAAAGGCTAGAGAGTAGCTTTGCATCTACCAAAAAAGAAGACCCAAGAAGGTTTTTAGGAAACGGAATAGATTCTGTATTTAAGAAAAAAAAGAATCCTGGCGAAGCAGAGAAAGCTTGGTTGGGAGAAATCAAAGACCCTGTTGAGCGCATGAGGGGAACACTAACTGGTATTGCTAAATCAGTAGCTAGAGAACGAACTAATCTTATTCTCGGAAAAGAATTAGTTGATGCTGGTGTAGCCTCTACAACTAAGCTTGACGACGACATGATCGAAATTGCATTGAGAGGATCAGACAAAGAAGGTTCTGGATTATTTGCATACCCTCAAGTTCAAACAGCACTCAACGAACTGTATGTTGGCAATGGCTCAGAGAAGATGGACAACATATTCCTCAATGGACTACAAGATTTATACAGAGCAGGTGTTGGTTTGTCCAAGGGGGTAAAGGTCTTATTAAATACCGTATCCTATCCTGTTAATGCATATGGTAGTGCTACTAACCTGTTGGGCATGGGAATTAATCCTTTCAATAAGGCAGGACGTGGCTTTCGCTTGGCACTAGCTGACGTTCCCCTGATATCTCGCGCCTTAGAGGGTCTAGAAAATACTCCGAAGGCTCGCAGGGCGTTTCTAGACGAAATAGAAGATATGGATAAGTATGGTATTAAAAATGCCAACATCCTAGAATCAGACATTCGATCAACCTTAGACTCAGGGCCATTCTCCAAGTTTTTACAAAAAGGACTAGACCCAGTTGGTAAAGCATATCAAACAACTGATACAGTAGGTAGGTATGTAGGTTGGAAGGCTAATCAAAACACTTTAGAAAGAATATTTCCAAGCGTTGGCGAAGAGACTAAGAAAAAAATAGCTGCAATGATGATTAATGATACTTACCAGAATTACGACAAGTTAAGTAATGTGGTCCGTACTCTTTCTCGTTGGGGTGTCATGCCACAGTTTGCATCGTTTACGGCTGAGTTTGCTCGGAA
>Ga0209348_1001700_pt1 | contig 10590 bp, 15 predicted proteins | sample ETNvirenome_2_30_FD_184065 | JGI IMG/M metagenome (GOLD analysis project Ga0209348, IMG submission 184065) | Marine viral communities from the Pacific Ocean - ETNP_2_30 (SPAdes) (version 2) | ecosystem: Environmental > Aquatic > Marine > Oceanic | place: Pacific Ocean | collected 2013-06-22 | reverse complement strand
AAGTGGTGTTCCTCGTATAGGAAAATAGGAGAAAAAACAAATGGCTATAACACAAGCAATTGCAAACTCATTTAAAAAACAATTATTAGATGGTGATCAAGATTTTACAGCAGCACCAGCTGGTGATATTTTTAAAATAGCTCTTTATACTTCTTCAGCAACTCTAAACTCAGCAACAACTTCTTTCACAACTGGAAACCAAGTTCCAAACTCGGGACAATACACATCTGGTGGTGGAAAGCTAGTTAACCTAGCAACTTCAATTACAGCTGGTGTAGCAAGAATAGACTTTTCAGATAGATCTTTTACTGGGGTCACTATTACTGCTAGAGGAGCATTAATCTATAACACATCGTTTTCAAATTCAGCGGTGGCAGTTTTAGATTTTGGAGCAGATAAAACAGCTACATCTGGAGTTTTTACAATTCAGTTTCCAGCTCAAACTTCAACAGCAGCGATTTTAAGAATCTCTGGTTAATTAGGAGGTAAACTCCTATGGCATCAGGGACTTGGAATACCGGCTTTTGGGGCCAGAACCAATGGAATGATTCAGCAAACCCGACTTTAATACCTACGGGTATTGCCCTCACTGCAACTTTGGGGGACGAGTCAACTGTTGGTGAGATTAACGCAGGTTGGGGTAGAGCCAACTGGGGTGATTTTGCTTGGAACATTGCTGGTAACTTTATTCCTACAGGTATTGCTTTAACAGGAGCTTTAGGTAGTCCATCAATTCATACTGATGTAATCGCAACTCCATCCACAAACGACGGTCAGTTAATGACCGCTACTCTTGGAACCAACACAAATGTAGATATTGTAACAAAAGCATTTCCAACAGGTAATGCATTAACTTCAAATTTAGGAACAGCTGATGCTGGTCCTGATGCAATGGCTAGTGGTATTGCAATGTCTATGGGTCTTGGAACTCTAGATGCATTTAATCAAACAGGTTGGGGCAGACAACAATGGAATGTTAATGCATGGGGAGTTGAGGGTCAATTTGCAAATGTTGATGTAACAGGTATTGCAATGACAGCAGCAGTGAGTGCACCAGAAGCTGTTAAAGGAAATGCTGATTTCTTTCTTAATACTTTAAATGTAGCACAGGCAACTCTCGGTAATGTAGATCCAGCCCCTGATGCTAGTATCACTGGAGAGGCAATGACTGCATCTTTAGGAAGTGCAGTGGGTATTATTAACTACACTGATATTCCTACAGGTATTGCAATGACTGCCACTTTAGCTAGTGTCACAGCTGTTCCAAGCCAAGAAGTAGATGTAACAGGAATATCTATGAACGCTCAATTAGCTAGTGTTACACCTATTATTCACATAGATGTTTCAGTAACTGGTTTAGGGTTGACTATGAACCAAGGAAATGGTAATGCTCTAATCTGGAACGAAGTAGATACAGGTTCAGCGCCTATAGATCCTCCAGGATGGCGAGAGGTGGCTGCATAATGAGTTTGACAGAAACTCTTATTTTTAATAAAATGAACGTATAAGGAATTAAAATATGGCGAATTCAACATCAGCTAACCTAAAACTTACAGTCCAAGCAACCGGTGAAAACTCGGGAACATGGGGACAAATTACAAATACAAACTTATTAATTTTAGAACAAGCCATCGGTGGCTACAGCACCTTCAACGTAACTAATGCTAGTAGAGCTTTAACTTTTTCTAATGGTGCATTATCCAATGGTAAAAACAACGTATTAAAACTAACAGGTACTTTAGCTGGAAATTTAAATATAACTGTACCTAACTCAATTGAAAAAACCTACATAGTTCAAGATTCAACTGACCATGCGGGAAATACTTTAACTTTTAAAACTACATCAGGAACAGGAGTTCTTTTATGCGAAGGAAATTGTTATATCTTATATTCAGATGGAACTAATATAGTTAAAGCAAACGAATACAGAAAATGGAGAGCAGTATCTGCGGCTGAAACAGTTCAAGCAGGTGCAAAACTTTTAGTAAATACAAACGGTGGAGGAGTAACAATTACGCTCCCCGCATCACCCGCTACTGGAGATGAGGTTCATTTCGTAGATCAGGGTTATGATTTTAATTCTAACGCATTGACTGTCGGTAGAAATTCTTCTAATATAGCTAATGCAGCATCTGATCTTGTAGTTAACACACAAGGTGCAGCTTTTGGATTAGTGTTCTCAGGAGACGCTACAACAGGATGGACTTACACGGAGAAATAATATGTCAAATTACGAAGCAACAAAATACGATTTTTCTGGAGCAAGCCTTACAGGTATCGAAGGAATTCCTACGGCAACTATTGTACCGTGGTCTTCTTCTTCAGTGCCAACAGGTTTCTTAGAGTGTGACGGAGCAGCAGTTTCAAGATCAACTTATGCAGCATTATTTGCAATTGTAGGAACAACTTATGGAGCTGGGGATGGCGCATCAACTTTTAATGTACCAAATTTACAAGATAATGTAGCAATTGGAAAATCAGGGACCAAAGCTTTAGCATCCACAGGTGGAGCAAATACTGTTACTTCTACAGGGACCGTTGGTGGTTCAACAGCTAATGCAACTTTATCAACCTCGCAACTTGCTTCTCACTCACACAATTTTCCAGCGCCAGGTGGTGGTAACCCTGACGACTGTGTCTTGACACAAACTAATAGTTCTGGAAATATTGCAAGTGCTAATACAGGTTCGGGTACGGGACACTCTCACAACATGAGTGCAACTTTTTCTGGGGATGCAACTTCAGTGTTACAACCTTATTTAGCAGTTATTTATATTATCAAAACTTAGGAGAAAATATGAAAAGTGGAGGAAATTGGACAGTAGTATTTGAAGACAGATGCATAATTAAAAATTATGCTGAAGGAGCTGCTCAAGGTATTGGATACGTAATTGATGACGATGCTTTTTGGAGTCAATCTAAATTTTCAAATATTTGGGCCATTCAACATGGCACTGCTAACACTTCTGATGAAGTAGAACATAGAGATAGCACGCCTCATAAATCATTTGCAGATGCAGATTTAGGTGACATTAGTCAATTTTCTTCTAAATGGGACTCAGCTCATTTATTAAGATTACAGGCTAATTGGGATAATAATGTTCTTCAAGACGCTGATGGCAATACGGTTGAGGGTGAGTCAGAGGCTGATAAAATTTCTAGATTAGGTGCAAGACCTACTTCATATTCATCGTAACATCATCCAAGAAGTTATAATATATTTCTCACCTGATAAAGGTGGGTTACCTCTATGCACGTAAGGAAAAGCGGCGGGCCAAATAACTATTCTACCTGTTTTTGGTTTTACTCTTTTTGCAAAATGTAAAAACTCTGTTTCTCCACCTTCGTCTACATCATTTAAGTATACAGAAAAAACAAAAGCTCTAGGTTCATTATTAAAACCTTTATTATGTTCTAGATGCCAGATATGATAACCTTCGGTCGGCAAAGTTTTTTGAATTTTTAAATTTGTATATTTAAAGTCATCCACTCCGTAAGAAGAACGAGCCCCTACGTTTTGTTCATAGTGTTTCCAAGCGACATCAAAATTAAACATAAAAGGTTTTAGCTCCTCCCACCAAACATCAATATTACGTGGAGTAGCAAAAAATTGTTGATCTTGTTTGTGTAGAATAGAAGATTTTTCAGAGCCTATTCTATTAAGTGTATTATTAAATTTATCCTGTTCTTCATATAAATTTATGGCTTTATTACATTCTTCTTGAGTAATATAGTTATCATATACGCCTATAAAATTATCTATATTAACTGTTTTTTCATTCATTTTCGATCTTTCATTCATTATAAAAGTGATATATAAGGCATTATATGCTACAAAAATTAAATTTCAAGGCTGGGTTTAATAAGCAAGACACTGAATCAGGAGCCGAAGGTCAATGGACTGATGGTGATAATGTAAGATTTAGATATGGTTTACCAGAAAAAATAGGTGGCTGGTTACAGTTAACCGCAGCTAATAAAACTTTACCAGGCGCAGCTAGGGCTCAAGTGGCCTTTACTAGTTTTAATGGAGAGAAGTATGCGGCCATTGGAACATCACAAGGTTTGTTTTTATATTACGGAAATGATTTTTATGATATCAGTCCGTTAGACACAGCAATTACAGGATGTACGTTAACAACAGTTAACGGATCAAATGTTTTACAAATTAATAAAGGCTCTCATGGATTAGCGGTTGGCAGATACATAACTTTATCTTCTGTAACTGTTACCGGTGCTTCAGATTATACAGCAGCAGAATTGGAAGTAGCTTATGAAATTTTAACCGTGCCCGATATAGATAAATTTACTGTTCAGGCTGTGAGAAATGAAGGCGGTTCTGGAATGACTGCCGCTGGAGCAGCAACTGTTAATCCTTACGTAACCGTGGGACCAACCACTCAAACCACTGGATACGGATGGAGTACATCTACCTGGAACACTTCTACATGGGGAACAGCAAGAGCAACAAGTTCTGTGGTTTTAGATCCAGGGAACTGGAGTCTTGATAACTTCGGTGAAGTATTAGTGGCCACTGTATTTAACGGAGAGACTTTTACATGGAATGCTGGGGCATCAAATGCCAGAACGATCAGAGCTTCTAAAACAACTTCAAACTTTCAAACCACTAATAATCCAACTGCTAGTAGAATGACTTTAGTATCTGATAGAGATAGACATCTATTTCACTTTGGAACTGAAACAACCGTTGGAACACCAGCCACACAAGATCCCATGTTTGTAAGATTTTCCAATCAAGAAGATTTAAATACTTATTTACCCACAGCTACCAATACCGCAGGTACTTTTAGATTAGATACGGGTAATGAGATAAGAGTGGCTATTCAAGGTAAAGATTATGTTTTTGTAATTACAGATTTAGCCGCATATGTTGTTCAGTTTGTTGGACCACCATTTACATTTTCAGTTAGACAAGTGGGTACAAATTGTGGATGCATAGGTCAACACGCAGCGGCCTATGTTAATGGAGCTGTATTTTGGATGGGAACTCAAGGAGGATTCTTTGCATACGACGGAACAGTTAAATCTTTGCCATCTTTAGTAGAGGATTTTGTTTTTACGACTGATGGAGATAATTTAGGATTAAATTTTGGATCTAGTGATGTGGTGTTTGCAGGTGCTAATAATCTATACACAGAAGTTAACTGGTTTTATCCAAAATCTGGATCTGATCAAATTGATAGATGTGTTACATATAATTATTCAGAAAATTGTTGGACCACCTCTACATTAGATAGAACAACTTACCAAGATCAAGGAGTTTTTGATTTACCGTATGCCACCGATTACGGTGATACCTTAACTCCAGTATTCCCAGATATTTTAGGAATAACAAGTCTTCATGGTGCTTCTATTTATTATGAACATGAGACTGGAACTGATCAAGTTAATAGTACAGCGACAACTGCTATACCAGCATTTATTAGATCAGGGGACTACGACATAACCTCTAGAAGAAGTGCCCTGGGCCAGACAACTGGTGTGGCTGATTACAGAGGAGATGGAGAATTTATTATGTCGGTTAAAAGATTTATACCTGATTTTAAATATCAAGAAGGAAGCGCTAAAATAACCCTATTCGTTAGTGATTTTCCCGACGATACTCCAGTAAGTTCTCCTCTTGGACCCTTTACAGTTACAACAACAACTGATAAGGTAGATACTCGAGCAAGAGGAAGATTAGTATCTCTTAAAATAGAAAACGAATCTGTAGGAGAAACATGGAGATATGGAACTCTTAGACTAGACGCTCAACCAGATGGAAGAAGATAATGGCAAATACTTTATTTGATTTAGCACAACAATATTTACAACAAGGTTTACCTGATATAAGTGGAATATTTCCACCACCAGCAGCAACTACACAACCAGTAGCTCCTATGTTACCGGTGATGCCCATATCACAACAACCCGTTGGTATAGAAACATTGTTTCAAACAGAAAAAGCATCTCCTAGAGATGACTTCCCTGGAGGAGGAGGCAGGTTTGGTGATTTAGATATGAATGATAAAAAAATTATAACTCGAAATGTTTATACTGAAATTGGTCCTAATAAATATGGATTTGTTCCAACCGAAATAGAGGCATTTAGAAATATGAGAACAGGAGCTTATCAAACTGAAGAGGGTAAAAATGTAGATGCAACCTTTACTGATATCCCTGGAGGAGTTTTAAACATAATGTCTAATGTTTTTAATCCAAAACCAGAATTTTTTGCAGAATATCCACTTGGTAAAATACAGGGAGCTTATACAAACATAGCTAGTCTATTAAAGGGTGAAAAAAATCCTACTAATTTAATAACAGCAGCAAGACAAAGATTAATAGATAAAGGCTCACAAGTTGCAGAAGACTTTGAAGGTGCAGGGGAGTTTACTACATCTAGCTTAAAAGTTCCAACAGGCGCTGGAGGAAAGACTCCAGGACCAGGGGGAAAAGATAAAGGAGGCACTCCAGACAGAGGATCAGGGGGTGGCGGTGGATTTGGAGCTGCAGATTTTGGTAATCGTAGTGATGATAAATTTGGAGCGTTATAGTGGCTAAGATAACTAATTACATACCTGAACCTAAACCAGAGTATGAAGTAGATAATCAAAGACAAATTATAGAATCTTTAACCACCATGAAACAACAACTTAATTTTTCTTTTCAACAAGATTTAAAGAACGAACAAGACGCTTTTAATTATTTCATGTCATGAGTATTCAATACAAAAATGCTATTAAGTCTTTAGGAGACACTAATTTAAATACTGTTTTAACTATTTCTACATCTGCGGTAGCTATTATTAAAAGCGTATATTTTAGTAATTCAAGCACTGGAACTATATTATGTAATGCTTCTTTAAGAGATAGTTCTGCAAGCACAGATATAGAATTTTTTAGAAAAAGCATGGGAGCATCTAGTTCAGAAAATGCCACACCACAAAGCTTGAATTTAGAAGCGGGAGATGCTATAAAAGCACAAGCGGCAACAGCCAGTAAAGTAACAGTTGTTGTAAGTTATGCTTTAATAAACAGAGAGAATGAAAACGGATAATATTATAAAGATAGATTGTACGACTATAACTACTTACAGGAACACAAAGACAGGTGAAACTTCTTCAGAAAAAATAGAAGGACCTGATATTGTTCAGGACGTCACTGTGCAAGTTACTAATAAGGGTTTAGAAGTATTTCAGAAAGTAATGAATAAAGATAATGATAAAAATAATAAATAATGTTTTAAGTTTACAAGATTGTTTTTCTTTATATAAAGGTTTAGTCAGGGACCACATTTGGAACTTGGCCAGAAGTAGTAGTTCAGATACTCCAGGTGGAGCTTTTCCTGGTGTTACTCTTATAGAAAACGGAAAAGTTAATCTTAATAATCAATATTGGATAGGTTACTTTAATTGTTTGTTTGATAGAATAAACGCAGAGTTAGAAAAACAACACAACTTTTCAATAAACAGAATTATAAAAAGAATAGCTTTGAACGCTCAAAATGATAATCATTATACAGAATTTCATCAAGACACTGAAAAAAATACTTATAGCATTGTAGGATTTTTTACACCTCAATGGGCTGAAGACTGGGGTGGAGAACTAAATATAGAAGGAGAAGTTATTAAATATAAACCAGGTACTTTTATATTATTTGAATCTCATCAATTACACAAATCACAACCTATAAAAAAAATACCATATTGGAGGACATCAGTAAGTTATGTTATTGATAAAAGATAAATAATGAAAATAAGAAATCAATTACCTAAGGGTGGAACAGAATTACAATTCGAATATTTAGAAAAACACGTAGATAAAAGTTTATTAGATCAAGTACAAATTTGTACTTCAGTCCCAGAAAAAATACCACTACATCCAACCAAACCAAATATTCTTTGGCAAAAAAATTCTTATGATCAACCTAACTTAGCTCCCTGGTTTAAGAACCCTGCTAATCATAGTAAGTATGATTGGTATGTATTTAATTCTCATTGGACCTATGAAAAATATAGAAACCATTTTAATGTTCCTACAAACAGATGTGTGGTTATAAAAAATGGTATAGATAAAATAGAAAAATCTACGCCTTATCAAGAAGGCAATCCCATAAAAATAATTCATCAAAACACACCATGGCGTGGCTTATCTGTATTATTAGGTGCCATGCAATTAGTTAAGAATCCTTTAATAACTTTAGATGTTTACTCTTCCACCGAAGTTTATGGAAAAGACTTTTACGATCAAAATGATAAACATTATAAAGAACTTTATGAGCAGGCAGAGGCTTTACCCAATGTAAACTACATAGGATACAAGCCTAATAGATATATAAAAGAAAATTTAAAAAATTATCACATGTATGTATACCCTAGCATATTTGAAGAAACGTTTTGTATATCTTTGTTAGAGTGTATGGCAGCTGGTTTATATTGTATAACCACAGACTTTGGCGCGCTGTATGAAACGGGTGCAGAGTTTCCAATGTATGTCCCATACGAAAATAATAATAGAGCATTAGCTCAAAAATTTGGTTTTGCAATAGAGCAGGCAGCTAAGACTATTCATGCAAAACAAATACATAACCATTTAGAATCTCAATCAGCATACGCCAATATTTATTATAGTTGGGGTAAAGTTGGGATTCAATGGACAACATTTTTAAAAGGAGTAATAGATGCAAGATCCAAACCAGCCGATATGGTTTACGAGCCACGAAAAGAAAGGTAATGTAAAAACAATTCATCTTGGGGAATCACCTTACAAGATAATGGTATGCACACCTGTGCATAGCGATGTTTCCATGCATTATTGTCAAGCGGTATTAAAGTTTCAACAAGCGTGTATAAACAGTAATATCCTGGTAAGTTTTACTTTAATGAAATCATCATTAGTAACACAAGGTAGAAACCTTTGTGTGGCTGAAACTTTAAATCATATAGATGGATATACGCATTTATTATTTATAGATTCGGATATTGATTTTAATTTTGAGACAATAGAAAAAATGTTAAAAGCAGATAAAGACATAATATCATGTCCGTACCCTATGAAATCTTTTGATTGGGATAAGGTTTGGAGTCAAAAAGACAAAGCCAAATCAGTGCAAGAATTAAAAGCACCTGGTTTAACGTTTCCTATAAAACTAGAAGATCAAGAAAATATAGCTTCAGATAATGGAGCAGTTGAGGTGACACACGCTCCCACTGGTTGTATGTTGATTAAAAGAACTGTATTAGAAAAGATGATAAAACATTACCCTGAGCTAGAGATATTTCAACCAACCAATATAAATGGTAAAGAGGTTAAAAAACAAAACTTTTATAACTTTTTTGATACAATCCATGACCCAGAAACTAAACGTTGTTTTGGTGAGGACTTTGGTTTTTGTCAAAGATGGACAGATATGGGTGGTAAACTATACATTTATATAATGGATTACATAAGCCACATAGGAGAATATCAATATTCTGGTAGATTTTTTGACAACTTAAAACCTGTTGACGATAGTAAAAAAATCAAATAAAGTGTGATATTTCAGGATTAGTACGCCTGCCTTTAACTTAAATTTAGACAACATTATGGCAATATCACGGATGCAGGAACCCAGACAACTATACGGATTAGGAAGCTTAGTAAAAAGCATAGGTAAAGGTGTTAAAAAATTCGTTAAATCACCTTTGGGTAAAGCAGCTATTTTGGGTATAGGAGCCTTTGGTTTACCTGGAGGAGCTTTAGGAATGAAAGGTTTTTTACCTACAAATTTAAGAAGTTTAAGTGGAATAGGTTCAGCGATATTTAATAAAGGTGCTACTTCAACCGGAGGCGAGGGGTTTTTAAAAGGCCTTATAGGTAAGGTGCCTGGTGGTGGTGTTACTGTTGGAGCAATAGGAAGTATCTTAGCTGCAGCAGGTATGGACCCTGAAGAGATAGAAGCTACTAAAAGAGATCCAGAAAAATTAAAAATTTATTTAAAAGACTATTACAGCAAAACTAATCCAAATGCTAAACCTGAGGAGATAGAAGCTTTTGCAGAAATGAATATATCTGAATACGCTACAGGCGGTAGAGTGGGTTTAAAAGAAGGAACTAAAAAATTTATGTTTAACGACGTGTTGAGAGAACCTAAGTCTGATCTTGAAAGAGCTTCTGTAGGAAACCCTGGTACAAAAGAAATGTATAAATCTGAGATATTAAAAATGTTAGCTGAGAATAGAGACGAAGCTAAAACTAAAATACCTATGAAACAAAAACCATTTAAACCTGATCTTGAAAAAATTAAAAAACTTATTGAAAAAAAGAAAAAAGGATTAGCTGCTGGTGGTATGCCAACAGGTATTATGAGAGCTAATCAAGCTGGAGTTATGGAAAGAGATTACAGAGATGAAGGTGGTTTTGTACCAGTAGGTATAAAAGAAAGAGCTGATGATGTACCAGCTATGTTAAGTAAAAATGAATTTGTAATGACAGCTGATGCTGTTAGAGGTGCCGGTAATGGCAGCATTGAAAAGGGAGCACAAAGAATGTATGATCAAATGAAAAATTTAGAGAGTAAGGTAGCATAATGGCTGAAGTAACAGAACAA
>Ga0209348_1001698_pt1 | contig 10597 bp, 13 predicted proteins | sample ETNvirenome_2_30_FD_184065 | JGI IMG/M metagenome (GOLD analysis project Ga0209348, IMG submission 184065) | Marine viral communities from the Pacific Ocean - ETNP_2_30 (SPAdes) (version 2) | ecosystem: Environmental > Aquatic > Marine > Oceanic | place: Pacific Ocean | collected 2013-06-22 | reverse complement strand
AGTAAACAGGTGAACAATTCCTATCTTTTCTAATTCAGAAATTATTGATCTCTGCAATCTTTGAATAGTTCTGGCAAATCTGATATCTTTTTGGGCCAAAGTGGTTTTATCTTCTTGGGCACCCTCTCCCATCACAAGATAAGATTGTGGAATTTTTATAGCGGCAAACAATTTTTCACGAAGATATTTAACATCCTCAATCTGACCAGTAAATTGACCGCCGGCCATGTTTTCGATCTTGGTGTTTGAAGCTCCACCACGAACAGGGATAAAGTAGTCTTCTTCAATTGACAAAGGGTTATAGCGCAGGTCGACACGTCCGGTTTTTGGATCAACAACTTGGTGACGCTTCATCTGTGTCATTACCTTTTGCATATACTGCTCGACATCTTGCGGCGGAATTGACCCAACATCTATATAAAAGGCCCTTCTTTCGGGAGATCGAACAATCCTATATGCCATCATAGCATCTTCCAATAGCGTTAGCTGTCTCCAAATTCTTCTTGCTGGTTCTAAAACTGATGTTCCATAGGGATAGTGCTTGTCGTTGCCTAAAACTCTAAAATGTGCAATTTGCCAATTTTCTAACGTCAGACCAGCAGAATTCCATTGAAACTGTACGTAGCTAGGATTACTTTCATCCTCGCCCTCTAGTCTTTCAATTTCGTGAGCAGGAACCCCAATGCAGTTTCTTATGCCTTTTTCGTCATCAATGTCCAAATATAAAAATAAATCTCCATATTTACACATGGTCCTCGCCCAGCCAAATAAATTATGCTCTATGTTTAAGACATTATAGTATAAAGACTGTAGCACGGCTTTTATTTCTTCGTTTGGACACTTAATCCTCAGCATGGGCTGAATTGTTGAATGGGTTGTAATCTCATCTGCATAAATGTCGATACTAGATGCTATAATCGGCTCATACTCCATTTCATCAAAATCTATATATCTTTCAGACCTGTTCCGGTTGTTAATCATGCTAGCAGCAATGGTGTTCATTGGGTTGTATTCTACTTTTTTAAACTGCTTCCCGGATGCGGATTTAAATTTAGAAGAGAAGAAATCCAAGTGTCTTCTTCTAAGGTTTCTACCAGTCTGTGTTCTTCTGTTCACCAAAGGACCAGAAAACAATCTTGTCAATGACCTGAATAGGCCTGATGTTTCATTATAGGGATTCTTTCCCCTTTTCATTTTTCTATTAGCCATTTTTTATTATCCTTTATAAATCCAAGCGAATGGCGCCATTGCATTATGGTGCTCAATTGCCTTCTCTTTTGTTCCCTTATCGTAACCTTGCATTCCTTTTATGGTCGTATTAATAACACTTTCACTCTTGTACATAGAGTTTATCATCGCTTTTTTGTATTCTACTTCCCTTTTGTTAACTTGCAGGGCTGTGTCTCGAACCCAGCAACCAATAGCCAGCGCCATAACCAAGTCATCGTTATAAGACCGCATTGCCTGCGGCTTTCCGTTGTGCCAAATAAATGTTTTCATCTCGTGATAAATTCTTGAAGAATAAGAAGTTAACATTCTGTTTCTAATAAACTCTTCGAGCTTTGCAACAATTAGGGGTCGTGTCTTTGTTGATGTGGTAAATCCAGCTATCGCTTTATCCATAACTTCGCCTTGATAAGCTTCCACAAATTCGTGTGTAGATTTAATAGAATAATACAAATTTGGGTAGCCTATATCAGAAAGCTTTTCCAAAATTGAAATCCCTATTCCGTTGTTTTCAACAACCAAAAGGCAATTTCCATATTCGCAGCCAGCGTCATATAGAATTCTAGAGTACATGTCTAGAGAAGGCTTGCCCTGATACTCTGCTACAACCTCCATAGTGTTAAGTTTTAAAATGTGAAAAACAGAGTTATCAGCACCGTCTCCTCTCGCCACGTCAGCAGTCAATAGATATTGATTATTGCTGTTAAACTTTTCCCAAATCCAGAAATTTCTGTCATATCCTGTTCTATAAATTGGATCTTTTATATTTCCAGCAATCCAAGCTAGATCGTCAGGGTGAATAACTGTGTCTCCAGAAGTATTGAAATTACACAATAACTCCTGAGCGATTTGTCTTTTCGACATGTTTTTGGTTTCTTTTTCAAACCAAGCCTGATCTCGCTCAGGGTGGACATCCCACATTAATTCTATAGGGTTGAATTCGTTTTCTCCATCAACCGCATCAACATATGTCTTGTGAAACCAGTTCCCAGTTCCTTTTGGAGTAGAAAGAGCGATGCACCGACCACCAGTGGCTAGTGTAGAATAGACAGCAGTCCAGATATCATTCATCTTTTCAATGTGAGCAGCCTCATCAACAACAAGAAGAGACAAGGCCTCAGATCGACCAGCATCTTCAGAAGTTGGAACAGCTTTAATAATTGACCCGTTTGATAACTCAAAAGATGTTCTGTTGTCGACATCTATTGTAGCCAGTTTAAGCCAATCAGGCAAATTTTTCATCATGCTTTTTACTTTTTTAACGAGGTTTGATGCTGTGCTGAATTTGGTAGCCAAGACAACAATGTTCTTTTCTTTATGAAAAAGCATAAACCAAACACAATAAGCAGCGGTAATCGTAGAGATTCCCAACTGCCTTGCTTTTAAAATAACGTTAAAGCGAAAATCATTATAATCATTGAGTAAATCATCCTGATAAGGATACGTTTTAAACTGAATAAGCCCTTTCATGGGATGGCTTATCCTACAATAATTATTAATGAAATAAGGCGCATCTTTGCCGCACTTTAAAATTTCTTTTACAATTTCTTTTTTTGTGAGCCTGAAGGCCATTTAATCACCGATAGTTTGAATAGCCAACGCTTGTACTATAAATCATTTTTGATTGGCTCCTTTTTTTCTTGTATCGTTTTGAGGTCTTTTATTGTTGTTGTTTAGTTCTAGGAATTTACGAATAGAGTCATCAACTTTTCTACCATCAGAACCAACAGGACTTTCAGTAAGGCCGGAGATTTTATAATGACAATATGCCTGAACAAAGGATCGCACACGAGAAACGGATGTTGCTAAAATTTGAGTGTCACCGTCTTTCGACAGAGTGATGGAGTTTCCTGTGATTGCCTTGTATTCTTTTTGCAAGAACTTTTTAATCTCATTAAGCCTTCGCTCCATTTCATTCTCAAACCCGCCACCATGAATCTCTTTCAGTTGAATGTCAGATTGATACTTGATGCATAACTTGTTATTACTGAATTGGACATTGAACCCGTCCATTACTCTTTTATCCATGATTGGGCAACCTTCTTCTCGCATTAAGCCGAGCTTTTTAACTTCGCCATCACGAACATACCTTTCATCGTGAGAACCGTCATAAACGTTCGCAGCAGCTTGTGAAAGGCCTTGTATAATTTCTAAAATATTTGATTCCGCCATTATTTATTCCTCTAGTTATTCTTCAAATTCTTGAACACGGCTCCCACCAGTGTATGCGCCGCCTAGCATCCCAGTCATTCCTAGTTTATTTCGTAAAACCATCTTTAACTCTTCCATATGGTTAGGACTCTCCAACACGGCCAGCAAAACTCTCATTTGTTCTTCTGGTAACCGCACCAAAAACCTCATTTCGTTTCTAGAAATGTTCTCATTTTGTATATTGTCCATTTCTTCTTTAATTATTTGCTTAAGTCTCTTTTTTGTTATTTGCATGTTGTTATTCCTCACTGCTGTAAACTGTTGGCGCTATCCCAAAATCTGCTCCGATTTGAAGGTTGGAGAAAATCATCTTCAATCTTTTCTTTTGGGCTATGCTAAGAGCATCAAGAGCCATTTGCATTTCTGAAATGCTCATGTCAGCAACCATCTTAAGAGCTTTTGTGCTAGGATTATCCATTTCAGATAAAGTTCTAAGTTCTTCTGCTATTAATTTATTGAGCTTTTGCTTTGTTAATTTCATTTGGTCTCCATCCTCTTTTCCATCTATCTTCACGACCTTCAACCCATTGGATATAACATTTTTCACAACAATTAAATTTTGACATGTAAACATCATCGTTTGATTTAAAAGAATATGTGCTACAAACCGGACAAGATCTATCAGATTCTCTTGTAATTAGTTTCTTCGATACTAAAACACCATCAACTTCAACTTCGTCATAATTGTCATTTGAGGCTTTGTAAAATTGCTTCATCTGCGACAGATATTCTTTTTCTTTTTTATCGTTCCAATTCTTTTTTGGGTGCTGGATGGTCTCTTCGCCATACTTTTTTGAAATAGCTTGTTCTATCTTTATTGGATAGTTTGGGTCTTTATTCAAAATTTCTCCTATTATGCTTCCGCAAACTTTTGTCTGATTAGAGGAATAATCACCTGAGCTAGCTGCTCATTGCCACCGGCAATTTTAGTTGCTGCGTCTTCGACTGCCTTGTCAAGGGCTGGTAATTCCTTGAGGTCTGACGCTACTGCTTCTACTTGCTTAATAATGTCCGGACTCACGATCTTACCCATGTCGTCTTCCTCGTTCATTGTTTTAATTTCTTGCTTTATCATTCTTACCAGTGTCTCTTTTGTTAATTTCATAATGTTTCCTATTTTATGGCGAACATGATCCCAATTGCTGTCGCAGCGCCGGTTACAAAGCCCCCGGCTAGCCACCACCCGCTTTTAGGTGGCTTAATCTGTTCACGAAGATATTTGTTTTCATCTTCCTTAATGTTAATTAGTTCTGAAAGGCGCAAATCATCTGCTTCGCATTTTGCATATAATAAATCATATTTATACTTCTCATGAACTTTAGATAGATCAACCTCGTAATCAACCCGCAATTGGCATTGTTTATTCTCAAAGCGTTTGTCAACAATCATTTTTGCTACCGCCTCGTCATTAAATAATCTTCCATCGAAGGGGGCTTCTTCGCCCTTCTTTAGGGTGGTAAAGTTTGCCTCGCCTGCGTGTGCGACAGGACACGCCATTAATAAAAACATAAAAAAACTAGTCATTTGATCTCCGTGTAAAAAGATAATATAACATAGTTTTTATAATTTGTCAAGTTTTTTATTAAGATTTATTGAAATTCCTCCATAGTTCTGGACCAATTGTAATCATCCGCCTTATCGTCGTCAATAGCTAGTTTGTTATTATTTCTGATTACAAGAATACCAGCGTCCAAAAACTTTTGAATTTCTTTATCTATTTTTTTAGAGATTCTTGGAGAGATTTTATTCCAATTTTCTTCAAAATCATCTAGACTTGCCCTTGAAGAACGGTCCCCAGAATACATATACTCGTGCTCAAATTCATCAAGTACTTCTTTATTGATTAATTGTTTCAAAACATCAAGAGTAATAAGCAAATCAATGAGACCTTCTTCTAAATTCGCATCTGGTCCTTTTATAGAATTAAATATGGGTTTAAGGTGCCGCAGGCTACCAGCAGCCCGTGATTGCAAATAACGTAGTTTTCTATGGAAAGGCTGAAATACATAGTGACCGTGTATGTAATATTTAACTTTGGTTTTAATCCAATTGTCAGATTCTTTAAGCATTTGGTACCACAAGGCTTTTTTCCCAAGAGCTTCCGATGATGCCGAGTCTTGTTCTTCTGATCCTGACAATCGAGCAAGCTCTATTGCTTGTCTACCTCCAATGTCCCTAAGCATATCTCTTGTTTCTGGGTCGATTCCTGCTCTTCTTCTAGCTCCGCCTCGTGGGCTACCAACTCCCACAAAATCTCCGAACTCATAAGATTCTTTTACAAGAGAGTTTAGCTCTTCTTTAATAATTTGTCTTAACTGTTTTTTTGTTAGTTTCATTACAACTCTCCTTAAACAGCACGACTATCGATGTAGATGTCAACGTTCTCTAAGTCATGTTTGCCACGAAACCCTTTTGAAAATCTTTCGCCCTCCTCAGAATGAGGACCCCCAAAATGGTAAAGCAACTCTCTTGCCATCATGTAACGAGGGGCGTTATCCCAATCTCTTATGCTAGGTTCACCGCCTATTTTGTAACTTGAATCTATGTTGACACGTCGCCCTTTATAAGTTCCTGTTACAACCCAGCCGCCATCTTTCTTTGAGGTGACCCGAATTTCGTCTCTGTCTTCCGGATAATATCTGCGGGCCATCTCTCCATGATCTAGTGCTTCGCTATGAACCGAATTCAACTCTTCCCTTATCATTTGTTTTAGTTTTTTTGTTGTAAGTTTCATTGTTTTTTTATCCCTAATTGTTCTTCTAAGATTCTATCAACCTCATCCGGGTCTTCTTTTGCCTTTTTTACCATTTTTTTAATGGCCTCTTTTTTAGCATGAGTCACACTGTTTTTATCTTTTTCATATTTTTCTTCAATTTTGTCGACAGCCTCAGAATACCTTTGTTGAGCCTCTTCTTTTCTTTGCATCTCTAACTCGTGGGCCCTTTCGATTGCTTCTCTTTCTTTAACATACATTTCTTTAGCAAGCCGGGCTTGTTCTTTTAGTTTATCCTTGTCACGCTTTCCCGCAAGGTAAGAAACCAACACTGCGATGGTAAAAATAATCCACCGCCAGTATTGGCGACACCAAGCAACAGCAATTTTAAATTTAACTAAAATTTGCCTTTCCTCTTAGCTTTTTGAAGTCTTCTGACGTCTTCGTGGTCCATTGGGTCCTTGTCTGCACCGTAGCGAGAATATTTATAGCCACCCATTGTTTCAAAATCATCTAATGATTGTTCATAGTCATCACGACTCATTCCAAACTCTTCAGGCTCTGGAATTCCTAAGATTCTATGTGCATCTTCGAGGTAGAAATCATCAAAAACCCCCGCCATTGCTGCTCCAACGCTTGCTTGTCTTTGGCTAGCTCCCCTTTTCATAAGAGCCCTTTCAACTTCATTGGCTTTGCTGCGATTGCTGATGAAAGAATCTAGTTTCATATAGTTTCTCATTGCATATTCATCTGCATTCGGTCTGCGAGTGCCGTCAGGCCTAGTCTTAAAATTTTGCTCATCTCTGATGGCTTCATTCATAGAGTCTAATTCTTCTTTTATCATTTGTTTTAGTTTTTTTGTCGTAAGTTTCATTATTGATCTCCTTTATCCATGTTTCCAAACTTTAACAGTGTCGATGACTGACTGGCCACCTACATAAATCATTGCGATTAGTCCCCAAGTGTCGGGGTCTAGGCCATACCACATAAACATCCCTGTTGCTGTTGCAAACACTAGTAGCTTTCTAGAAACAGCTTTGCCAAGAATAATATCTATCATCCCAAGTTTATTGATTGCTTCCACTGATTCGCAGTCGCCCGACAGGCGATGGTCCTCTTGGGGAAGATCATGATCATGACAAGACATTAGCAGCAACCACCTTTGCATTGGCACCCTTCACAACAATTGGTTGTGCATGGGCATTCTTTTTTGTTGTTTTTCATCAAAGTTATCTCCTATTTGTTGTTTTTTTCTTTAAGATAAAAAGGATTTTGAGGTGAAAGTGGACGAGATTTGTCATGACCGGTTGGGCCATACATACTCTTTCTTTGCTTTTTCATCATTGCTTTACGCTCTTGTTCATATTCTTCATCGCTTAATTCATCATCCATCTCTTCATCTAATTCTTCTTCGTACATACCTTCACCATACATGTCTTCTTCATACATGTCTTCTTCATACATTTTTTCATTTATGTTATTAAGCTCCTCTCTAATAAGATTTCGAAGCATTTTAGTTGTTAATTTCATTTTATTCTCCTAATAAAAAACCTATTTAGTTTTTTACACTAAATAGGTCTTTAATACTGTTTTAGACTCTTACATTTGCATAGCCATTAATTTTATCTATATCAATTGTCATATCGACAACATCCTTTAAAGAATCTAGATGGGAAATCAATATTACTGTCTTAAATTGGTTCTTTATGATCCTAAGCAATCTTGTAAATCCCTCCATGTGCTCTTGGTCCAAAGCAGTCGCCGGTTCATCAAGAATAAAGAGTTCGCTCTTTGGCAAGTTTGTTATCGAAATAAGAGCTAATCTAATAGCCATTGAGGCTATGGTTTTTTCTGCACCGGAGCCCATTGAAAGAGGTCGTGAGTCATAAAATGGGTGCTTAATCAATATATCCAACTTGGCATCGTTGCTCTCAAAGAAGACTTCAAAATCAACAATGTTGCTGAGAATTTTGGCAATCTCCTCATTTAATAATGGAAGCTTTTGTTTAATAATTTGGTAAGGGATTCCATTTGCGTGCATACATTGCTGGAATAGGTCATATGCAATCCATTCCTTTTCTACTTCCTCAAGTTCCTTGCGACTTTCCTTTAGTGACTCTAAAGTTGTTTTAGTTGAGCCTTGCTCAACGAGGATTTTGGTTATTCTATCTTGACACTTCCTAAAAGAAATGTCTTTGCTTTTGACTACTGTCAACAGGCTATTTTGCTCTTTTGTAAGAGATTCAAGATTCTCTATAGCCTCTCTGTTTTCTTCGTATAATTGTTTCTTAGCACACAGTTCTTCATATTCTTTTTCTAAAAGATTAATCTTGGATTTGTTACCCTCGATAGATAACTTATTCATCTCGACTGTTCTTTTGATTCGGTGAATTTCTTCATGTAGTGTGACGTGTAGATCAATCTGTTTGTCGGTTTCAATCACGTTTAGGGAGTTGAGAGAGTCTTGCAAATCTCTTTGATGCTGTTGTAGATGTGCAATTTTCTCCAAAGTAGCCGGCAAAGATGTTTTTGCATTGTGCGCATCTTTAACAAATTTATTGTCACAACAGAAGCTACAGTCTGGGTCATATTGGTGATTGTCTAGCATTTTGATCTTCTTTTTTTCTGTTTTTTCTTGTGAAATCCAAAAATCAAGGGCCTTTCGTGCTTCCTTGATCTTGTGTTCAACACTATCTGCGGATGCTTTCACCAATCTCAGCTCCCCGATATTAATAGCATCAAATTCTTTTGATTTTGAATCTAAACTTTCTTCTAATTCCCAAACTTTAAAATTAAAGTCTTGAGTTTTATCTTTAAGGTGTAACTTTCTCTTTTGAGTTTGAGCTATTTGATTGGTAATCTTATCGATATCCATTGATTCTGCTGGAATATTCTCGATTCGAGAATTAAGGATATCTAACTTGGACTGAATTGAGCTACGTTCCGAAGTTATTTTCTCACACTTGGCACGTTGAGCAGCCAACTCTTCACTAATTTCTTCCAAGATTTCAATATTCTTTTGAATTTCAGAATCCCACTTCTTATCTTGAAGCCTTTTGACCACGCCACGCAACTCTGCTGCGTCTTTCTTTGCTAATTTAAACTTTTTATCGAAAATTTGCAAATCTAAGAACTTAGCAAGAATCTCTTTGCGCTTTGTTGTACCCTCTTTTACGAAAGATAGGGAATCAAGTTGCGACGCCATAGATGTTAGAAGAAAGTCTTCCATGCTACCGAATCGCTTCTTGATGTTAGCATCAGTTTCCACTCTAGATGTCCCATTTAGACTTTCGTCTTCAGAAATCAGATGAAAATCTAGATCAACTTTAGCCTCTTGTGTCTCTTTGCCCTTGTATTTCTTTGTATACTTCTCAAGATTACGGCAAATTTTGTAGGTTTTGTCACCAATCTCAATTTCAATCTTGCCAATAGCTTTATTCTTGTTTTGGTTGATTACGTGTACGTTCTTTCGCTCGCCTTTCGAGGTTGCATTAAACAACGTGAATAAAATGCTGTCGATAACACTAGACTTGCCGGAATAATTACGACCAAAGATCCCAACAAGCCCGTTGAGGTTTGCAAAGTCGACTTGATTTTTTTCACCGTAGTTGAACAGGTTGTCCCATTCGGCTTTTTTGATTTTCCATATAACATTTCTTGACACCTCCTCGCCTTGTTCGGCTAATGTGTTATATTTCTTATTATGTTCGAGAACCTTTTCGATGACATCAGGTTCAAGTTCCATGTCAGATAAGTAGTCTTTTATATACTTTTCTTGGACCGAGATGTCTCTTAAATTCTCAGTAAGCACAGCGTTGGCATAAGCGCCTTCGTCGTGCATTGAAGCAGACTCTTTTCCATTTAAAACGGTGATAGAATAAGGACTCCACCGCATGTCTGCTATTGATCTTGCTTTTCTTAGCTTGTCTGATGGTAGGTTAGTCTTTGACACAATTCTTAGTCTTGCGCCCCTCTGGACGTGAACATCGGGCAGAGTTCCATCATTTTGTAGCCTTACAGTTATAAAGGGTCTTGGGTTTGAAACAAAGCGCTTTATAATGTTAAATTTATTTTTATTTGTTATATCCCACAGAAGATAACCTTTGAGTGCAGATTCGCTAAACTTTTGTTGAATTGTTGAACCACAGTACCAAACTCTGCCTTCATGATCCAGTTGCTGTTGTCTGTGGATGTCCCCAAGCATTGCAAAATCAAAGTCACGAAAGATGTCCGCATTATCATCGCCTTGATCCATCGCCCAGTTTGCACCAGTCATAGAACCGGCAATCGCCCCGTGATAAAGAGCGACATTAATTTTACCTTCGTCTGTTGGCTTCATCCAATTCTCTCTATCGAAAACCGACAGCACATTTAGCACTAGACCTTTTTTCACTTCTGTTTCACCGCTATCTTTAAGCAAGTGAAGGTTGGGGTGCCTTAACGCAT
>Ga0209348_1001697_pt1 | contig 10598 bp, 13 predicted proteins | sample ETNvirenome_2_30_FD_184065 | JGI IMG/M metagenome (GOLD analysis project Ga0209348, IMG submission 184065) | Marine viral communities from the Pacific Ocean - ETNP_2_30 (SPAdes) (version 2) | ecosystem: Environmental > Aquatic > Marine > Oceanic | place: Pacific Ocean | collected 2013-06-22 | reverse complement strand
AAGTGTGGGTTCCACCATCATCTCTAGATGCACCCCCTGCACCTGATGGATTCAGGTATAGATGGATTAGAGCAGAAAGCGTTGGCTTTCAAGATACGAAAAACATATCTGGACGTTTAAGAGAAGGGTATGAATTAGTTCGTGCTGAAGAAGTCGAAAATGCATCTGACTATCCAGTTCTCGATGACGGGAAATACAAGGGAGTGATCGGGGTTGGCGGCCTTCTACTTGCGAAGGTGCCAGAAGAGATTGCGAAGCAACGTCAAGACTACATGACTAGACGTCATGAAGACAGAAGCGATGCAGTAGAAAACGATCTTATGAAGGAGCAAGACCAGAGGATGCCGATCAATGTTGAAAGGCAGTCTCGTGTAACCTTCGGTGGTACGAAAAAGTAATTTTAAATATCACTGAATTTTTTAAACCGTACTGGAGGCCGTTTAACGACGGCAGGTACATAAGGAGAAACAACTATGGCAAATAGAAACACACAAGGTTTTGGACTAATTCCTGCAGGAACGCTTGGATCAACTCCAGCGACTTCTGGTCAAGGTAAGTACAAAATCGATGCGGGTTCTACGACTACTATATACAACGGCGCTGCTGTTGCTTCTAATGCTGGTTACATTATCGATGGTCAAACAACTGATGCACCTATTTTAGGTGTATTAAATGGGATATTCTTTAACGCGGCTACAACTTTAAAGCCAACGTTTGCGAATTTCTACAAGCAACCGATAACACCAGCGAACTCAGAAGACATAGACGCTTTTGTATTCGATAACCCACAACAACAATACGTAGTAGCAACTGATGACTCTGTGGCTCAATCTGGATATTTAGAAACGTATGACATGAATACTTCTGCCGGTGATGACATCACTGGTAAGTCTTCAGCTACACTAGATATCGGAGACACAAGTGCAGATGCTGCTTCTTTCAGATTGTTGAGATCTGCTGAGGATCCTGAAAACGATGAAAATGCGGCTTTCAGATCTGTTGTAGTAGTTCCAAATCTGATTGAGTTACAATCGTAATAGCTAGAATAGGAGATAAAACATGGCAATATCACGATCACAACTAGTTAAAGAACTAGAGCCAGGTCTGAATGCACTATTCGGCTTGGAATATAAAAGGTATGAAAATCAGCATGCTGAAATTTATACCAGCGAAAACAGTGACAGAGCTTTTGAAGAAGAAGTAATGTTATCTGGTTTTGCAAACGCACAAGTAAAAGGTGAAGGATCTGGTGTATCATTCGATGAAGCACAAGAAACTTTCACTGCTCGTTACACTCACGAGACCGTAGCTTTAGCATTTGCTATCACAGAAGAAGCTATCGAAGATAATCTCTACGATAGACTTGCTGCTAGATATACAAAAGCTTTAGCAAGATCCATGAGCAATGCGAAACAAGTAAAATCTGTTGAGCCTTTAATCAACGGTTTACCATCAACTGCAACTTTCAAGTCAGGTGATGCAAAAGCATTGTTTACTACAAACCACCCTACAGTAGCAGGTACTTTTTCAAATACCTTAACTACTCAGGCGGATCTTAACGAAACGTCATTAGAGCAATCATTAATTGATATCTCTAAAATAACTGACGAAAGAGGTCTTAGAATTGCAGCTAGAGGGGTGAAAATGATCGTCCCTTCGGAGAATCAGTTTACAGCTGAGAGACTTATGAAGTCTCAAGGTAGAACTGGAACAGCTGATAACGATATAAATGCAATCGTTTCAATGGGAATGGTTCCTCAAGGATACAGAGTGAACAATTACCTAACTGACTCTGATTCGTTTTATATCATTACAGACGTACCTAACGGTATGAAAATGTTCACAAGAGCTCCGTTGACAACTGCAATGGAAGGTGATTTCGACACTGGCAACGTAAGATACAAAGCTAGAGAAAGATACTCATTTGGAGTATCAGACCCTAGAGGTATCTACGGTGTAGAGGGTGCGTAATACCTAAAATTTTGAGGCGGGACACAATCCCGCCTCATTTTAAACATAGAAAGGAAAAATGCACAAAAAACAATTCAGAGTACAGATATCTGCATATTTACATTATGCTGATTTTATTATTGAATCTTTAGATGCCCCGTTAGATATAGAAAATGCTATCATTGACAGATTAGGAAAATCTGATATAAAATGGGAATATCTTGGAGAAATGCATGATCCAAGAGTAAATAGAATAACCTATGAGGAGGTTATTAATGGAGGCGATAGTGCAACACTTGAACGACCTTTACACACAGAAAAAGGGTCTAGATCTTCAGTGGGAGCAAGAGCATCTTAAAGAGGGTAGATATACTCTCAACATGGTTAAGATAGACAGAAAAGTCAGAGAAGTTCTTAATCATATTAAACTTGCAGAGGCTAGAAAAGCGACTTTGCAAAATAAAATAGATGATGCAGCTCCTCAAGTTTCTGTAGCTACTTAATAAAAAGCTACATCGTTGGAAAAAACCAATCCACATTACAGGCCCTCTTGCGCTTTATTAAAAACTGTTATATAAATTATTCACTGTATAATTAATTGGAGCATAGACGCATACAGTCGACGGCCTAGAGACTATGCTCTTTAAACTAGGAGGATACTATGGCACAAACTACATTTTCAGGACCAGTAAAATCTTTAAGAGGATTTGTTACTGCAGGACCTGACGCGGTTGTAAACATCACAGCAGAAACTACTTTAACTTTTGCTGCTCATGCAGGTAAAGTTATTAAAATAAATGATGCAGATGGAGCAATCACACTTCCAACAATCAAAGCAGATAGCAAAGGCGGAACAGCTGGACAAGACGATCCTAACGCTAATAATCAATTAGGTGCAGTCTACAAGTTTTTTGTAGGCACAGATTGCACGGATTGCGATATTAAAACTGACGGAACTGACAAATTTGTTGGTCACGCAACTATCGTAAACGTAGCAGATGGAACTAACAGCACGTTCGTTCCTGCATCAGCTAATGATGTTATCAGCATGAACGGTGGAACTACAGGTGGAGATAAAGGTAGCACAGTTACCATTACTGCACTTGAAGACAATGTATATTTAGTAGAAGCAGTGTTAATCGGTACAGGTACTGAAGCAACACCTTTTGCAAATAGTTAATAAATAAATAATGACTCGGAGCGCCTGGTAATGCAGGCGCTCTTTAAAAGGAGGACAAAAACATGGCAGACACAGTATTAAATACAACTGTATTTGATGGAGCAAAAAAACTTATCACTCACTACAACGTAGTTTCTGATAGTTCTGGAAGCACAACTAAAATAGTTGATGTTTCTGCATTAGCATCTAACAACGGCAAAACTTGCAAAACAGTAAGATTAAATAAAGTTAGTTTTAATGTTTCTGTAACAGCACCGGTTGATGCAATTAGAATGCAATGGGACGCTGATACGGATGTGGTATTTCAAACTTTATCGGGTGAAATGGAATATGACTATTCATCTTTTGGTGGATTAAAAAACACTGAAGCAACTAATTTTACCGGAGATGTAAATGTTGTTTTACCAGCTTGTTCAGACGGAGATACAGCTACAATCGTTTGTGAATGGATTAAAATTTACGAATCGTAGGAGTTTAAATGGCTAATACTACTTCGGGGACAACAACGTTCGACAAAACTTTTGCTATTGACGAAATAATAGAGGAGGCTTTTGAACGTATAGGTCAGCAAAATGTTGCTGGATATCAATTAAAAAATGCAAGAAGAACTCTAAATATCTTGTTTCAAGAATGGGGTAATAGAGGTATTCACTATTGGGAAGTGGGTTCAACTAATTTAGATCTTATAGAAGGCCAAGCAGATTATGATTTCTTTAGATCAAGTGACGATGGAACTTCCGCAACTACAACAGACCCATCAAGCGTTTTTGGTATGTCCGATGTTCTTGAAGCACAGTTAAGGTCTAATAGAACTCAAACAACACAATCAGATAGTCCTATGACTAAAGTAGATAGATCTACTTATGCAGGTTTTTCTAATAAATTATCAAAAGGCACACCTAATCAATATTGGGTAGAAAGATTTATAGATAAGGTTACGATACATATCTATCCAACACCCGATTCTACGAGTGCATCTAAAGATATGCATTTTTTCTTTATAAAAAGAATACAAGATGTAGGTGATTATACTAATGCAACCGATGTTCCTTTTAGATTTGTTCCTTGTATGGTATCAGGATTAGCGTATTATTTATCTATGAAATATCAACCACAATTAATACAACAAACAAAATTGGTTTACGAGGATGAGTTTGCAAGAGCTTTAGCAGAAGATGGATCTGCGTCTAGCACACACATTACACCTAAAGCTTATTATCCAGGAGCATAATGGCAAAATACGCAACAGGTAAATACGCAAAAGCAATATCAGACAGATCTGGTATGGAGTTTCCATACAAAGAAATGGTTAGAGAATGGAATGGTGCGTTTGTGCATGTATCTGAGTTTGAACCTAAACAACCACAATTAGAACCAAAGCCAATGAATGGTGACTCTATATCTTTAAGACATGTAAGACCAGGAAGAATAGAACCAGCTGTTGCTGCTATGTTACCAAACAATCCTTTTTCCATAACAGCATCTTCACAAACAATCACTGTAACAGAGCCTAATCATGGAAGGTCTAGTGGTGATACTGTAAGATTTAGAAACGTGATAGGAAGTCCTGGAGGGGTAGCTTTTACAGTTTATCAAAATTCAAGTGGTTTTAGCATAACAGTTACAACAACAGATAAATATACGTTTACACTAGGCTCAACTCCTAGTATAACAGAAGATTCAGGAGGACCAACTGTGTCTGCAGGACCAGTTACAATAACACCATGATAAAAAAATTAAAAAATTTTATTTGTAAATTATTTCATATTAAACAATGTAAATGTTCAGAAAAAGATGAACACCTTCAGTTGTATGAAGATATGCCAGAACCAGACATGCCAATACATGTAGAGGAAACAGCAAAACAAAAAAAGATACGTGAAAAACACAAAGGAGATAAATAATGGCTGGATTAAGTGCATCAGGATTAAAAACTCAAATAAGAAGTTACACTGAGACAGATTCTAATGTTTTATCAGATTCTGTTTTAGAAAATATAATTTTAAATGCACAATATAGAATATTTAGAGATGTTCCTATTGATGCAGATAGAAAACAACAACTAGGTAATTTTGTTGCTGGACAAGAGTCTATTAACTGTCCAGCGGGAGCTGTATTTATTAGAGGTATACAAGTTTATGATACAGCGGGATCTGAAACTACAGGGGCTAATAGGTGGTTAGAAAAAAAAGATGTAACTTATTTACAAGAATATCAAGATGTGACAGGCACATCTGCGGCTCAAGGACAGCCTAAATATTACGCTATGTTTGGAGGTGCTACAGGAGAATCTGATACCACATCAGGAAGAATATTTGTAGCTCCAGTTCCTAATACAACATATAGATTTAGAGTGCATTTTAATGCAGCTCCTGCATTATTAGAGAATGATGACACTAATTATATCAGCCTTAATTTTCCAAATGGCTTATTATATTGCTGTTTATCAGAGGCATATGGTTTTTTAAAAGGTCCGATAGATATGTTGACTTTATATGAAAATAAATATAAACAAGAAGTACAGAAGTTTGCTAACGAGCAAGTTGGTAGAAGACGAAGAGATGACTACACAGATGGCACAGTTAGAATACCGGTGACCTCAGCAAACCCGTAGGAGATTATTATGGCAATAACATCAGCAATTTGCACAAGTTTTAAACAAGAACTTTTAGTAGGAACACATAATTTTACAGCGACAAGTGGTAATACTTTTAAAATAGCTTTATTCACAAGTGATGCATCTTTAGGAGCAGGCACGACAGCATATTCAACATCAAATGAAATTACAAATTCTTCCGGAACTGCGTATACTGCCGGTGGAGCAACACTAACTTCAGTGACTCCTACAACAGATGGCACAACAGCTGTTTGTGACTTTGCAGATGTAAGTTATACTTCTGCGTCTTTTACAGCTAATGGCGCACTAATATATAACGATACACAATCTGATAAAGCTGTGGCTGTTATAGCTTTCGGTGGTGATAAAACAGTTTCTTCAGGAACTTTTACAATTCAATTTCCCGCAGCAGACGCAAGCAACGCAATAATCCGTATAGCATAGGAGGCCACCCATGTCGGTGACTTCAGGATGGGGTAGACTCACTTGGGATCGATCTCAGTGGGGAGGTTCTACAATTTTAACAACAGGATGGGGTGCGGAAGATTGGAACAACGGCTCTTGGGGCCAAATTAACGATGAAATAGTTTTTCCAACAGGAATATCTGCTACCATATCAATCGGATCAGTATCTGCTTTTTCAGAACAAGGTTGGGGAAGAGATGACTGGGGAGCGGAACCTTGGGGAGAAAGTTTTGATCCTGTAATTTCAGTAACAGGTTTTGGTCTTACAGCTTCACTTGGTACAACGGAAGAATCTAATCAAACAGGTTGGGGTAGATTATCTTGGAACCAAGCTGATTGGGGAGAGGGTGCTGACGAAACGGTATCTTTAACAGGTATTGAAGCAACTGCTTCAGTGGGATCTATAACTCCAGGATTTACTTATCTATTAGAAATGATAGGTGCCAATCACTCGATGACAACGAGTGTTGGTAGTCCACAGGTTGATGGTGAAATAGGTGTTTCTGTAACAGGGGTGTCAGCAGAGTTTGCAACACCGACAATGTCTTATGTCGGAACACTAGTTGGTTGGGGTAGAGATTCTTGGAATGATAACTCTTGGGGAGAATCGCCTAATCAAGTTATTCCTTTAGTAGGTAGAGAGGCAACTGTAAGTGTAGGATCTATATCTCCTGCGGATGTGGTGGGTATATCTGGTCAAGAAGCCACTACAAGTGTGGGAAGTTTTAGTTTTGTAATTAGTCCAACAGCTTCTCTTAGCGGACAATCCTCAACAGTAAATTTAGGAACTTTAGGACTAGAATTTGGTAAAAGCACAGAACCTATAACAGGCATAGAAGCAACATCTTCTTTAGGCACTTTAGGATTAGAGTTTGGCCCAGATGAAATTACGGGTGTGTCTGCAACAACATCTGTTGGATCGATTGAAATTGGAGCTGTTGAATTAATAGATGTAACAGGAGTTTCTGCAACAGTATCTGTGGGATCTATTACTCCAGCGATAGGTGTCCCTCTTACAGGTATAGCAGCAACATCGGCTGTAGGGTCTATTTCACCAAGTGATGTAGTTCAAGGTTTAACAACAATTGAAATAACTGCAGGTGTAGGAGTGTTGGCAATAGAGGCTTACGCAAACATTGACACGGGTTCAAATACCTCTTATAGTGCCGTTTCAACAGGATCAAATGATACGTATTCTGATGTTGCAACAGGATCAAATACGAGTTATAGTAATGTATCTACAGGGTCAAATGATACGTATTCTGATGTTGCAACAGGATCAAATACAAGTTATAGTGACGTAGCGTAGGAGAAAAATATGGCATCAACATACACACCTTTAGGGGTAGAACTTCAAGCAACTGGTGAAAACGCTGGTACATGGGGAACAAAAACTAATACTAATTTACAAATTATAGAACAAATATCTGGTGGATATACAGCAGTTAATTTTGGAAGTGACGCTGATGTTACTTTATCTGTTTCTGATGGATCAACCGGTGCAGCCTTAGCTCATAGAGTTTTAGAATTTACTTCATCAGGATCTTTAACAGCTACTAGAAATGCCACTATTCCTCTTGATGTTCAACAATTTTACATTTTAAAAAATTCAACAACTGGTAGTCAATCCATAACATTTAAATATGTTTCTGGATCAGGAGATAGTGTCACCGTTGCAAATGGAACAACAGTAATTGCGTATGCAAAAGCTGATGATGGAACTAACCCAAATATTGACTCAGTTAGCATAGGAGATGTAACATTAACTGGAACACAAACTCTAACAAATAAAACTTTAACGTCACCTAAAATAGGCACTTCTATTTTAGATACGAATGGTAACGAACTAGCTAAAGTAACAGCGACTAGTTCAGCAGTAAACGAATTTACAATAGCTAACGCAGCTACTGGAAGCGGACCAACTCTTTCATCTACGGGTGGGGATACAAATATAGATATCAATGTAACTCCAAAAGGAACTGGAGATGTTGTTCTTGCAGGAGATACAGTAAAAGTTGGTGATTCTGGAGCGGCAGCTACATTAACTTCAAACGGAGCGGGAGCACTTACGGTAACAACTGGTGGTGCGGCTGATCTTGTTTTAAGCACAAATAGTGGAACTAACTCGGGCACAGTTACAATTACAGATGCAGCTAATGGAAATATTACTTTTGCTCCTAACGGAACTGGAGTAGTTCAAATTTCAGGAAACTCAACTCAATCTGGTAGATTAAGAATTACAGAGGACACCGATGATGGATCAAACTATATTCAGTTATTAGCGCCTGCTTTATCAAGCAATCTTTCATTAACTTTACCTTCTGCAGACGGTTCGGCAGACCAAGCGTTAGTTACAAACGGATCAGGTGTTTTATCTTTTGCTGATGCAGGTGGTGGTAAAGTTTTACAAGTTGTTGGTGCAACTTCAACTAACGAAACAACTACTACATCAACATCATATCAAGCAGTTACTGATGGAGTGACTATCACACCTTCAGCAACAAATAGTAAAGTTTTATTATTTGCAAATTTTGAAACAAGTGGAACTGACTCAGCGATTAGAGTTGCAACATCATTTTTTAGAGACAGCACAGAAGTAACTGGAGGTTCTCGTTTAGCTCAAAGAACTGCCGCTGGTAATACTACATCAGCTGCTACACCTGATCAAATGTCAATGGTTTTTTTAGATTCACCAAGCACTACTTCTGCTGTAACATATAAAATAGCTTTTAAAAGACAAGATAACCAAGTAGGAACTGTAAAAATAAATGATGATCAAAAAACATTAGTTTATGTAGCAATGGAAATAGGAGCATAATGATAATTAATAAAACAATAGCAGCAATATTAAAAATTAATCCTGACGCAGATGTAACTGTAACAAATGAAGATATAGATAGCATTCAATGGAATAATGGTACTACACCTATACCTAAAGCTCAAATAGAAGAAAAATTAGCTGAAGTAGAGGAAGAATTTAATAATCAACATCAAAAAGTAATAGATGATCAAACATCAGCAAAAACTAAATTAAAAAATTTAGGTTTATCTGATGATGAAATAAAAGCCCTACTAGGTGTATAATACTACCAAAAAATTAAAAACCTTGTATAATGAGGGCTTATGCTACAGAAAATAGGATTTCGACCAGGTATTAATAAACAAATCACGGAGACCGGAGCAGAGGGACAATGGGTGGATTGTGATAATGTTAGATTTAGATATGGCACGCCTGAAAAAATAGGTGGTTGGAATCAATTAGGTGGCTCTGGATCAAACGAACTAACAGGTGCTGGTCGAGGCATGCACCATTTTATAAATAGCTTATCAAGAAAATATTCAATCATTGGTACAAATAGAATTTTATACGCTTTTTCTGGGGGTGTGTTTTATGACATACATCCAATTAAATCTACAACAACGCTTACAAGTGCTTTTACCACGACCAACGGATCACCAACAGTAACCATTACTTTTAGCACATCTCACGGTATTAATCCTCAAGACATAATATTGTTAGATAATTTTTCTACAATTACAGGATCTAATTTTGGTTCGTCTGATTTTGATGATAAAAAATTTATGGTAACAACTGTGCCAACAGCAACAACTATTACAATTACAATGCCATCAAACGAGTCAGGATCTGGTGCAACAACATCAGGAGGCATTAGAGTGCAACATTATTATCCTGTTGGACCAGCTGTGCAAGCAAAAGGTTTTGGTTGGGGTTTAGGCTCTTGGGGTGGTGAAGATGGATCTGCATTAACTTCTACTTTAAATGGTGCTATTAACAGTTCTGTAACAACTCTTACATTAGCCGATGCATCTCAATTTCCTAGTTCTGGAACAAACTTTGTTATCATAGGGTCTGAAGAAATTTCTTATACTGGAGTTAGTGGTAATACACTTACAGGTTTAACAAGAGGGGTTGCAGGAACAACAGCAGCATCACATAGCGATGGTGCTACAGTTACAAATTCAACTGATTTCGTTGCATGGGGTGAGGCTGCATCGGGAGACTTAGTATTAGAACCGGGTATGTGGTCATTAGATAATTTTGGTGATAAGGCAATTTGTTTAATTCATGACAGCGCTGTTTTTTCTTGGGACTCTAGTTTGTCCAATGCAACAGAAACTAGAGCAGCCATTATAACAGGTGCACCAACTGCATCACGTCACATGTTAGTATCCACACCAGATCGTCACTTAGTATTTTTTGGAACAGAAACAACAATTGGTGATACCACTACACAAGATGATATGTTTATTAGATTCTCTGACCAGGAGGATATAAATACATATACTCCATCTGCAACTAACACAGCCGGCACACAAAGACTGGCTGATGGATCACAGATTAGAGGAGCTATCAGAGGTAGAGAT
>Ga0209348_1001696_pt1 | contig 10603 bp, 13 predicted proteins | sample ETNvirenome_2_30_FD_184065 | JGI IMG/M metagenome (GOLD analysis project Ga0209348, IMG submission 184065) | Marine viral communities from the Pacific Ocean - ETNP_2_30 (SPAdes) (version 2) | ecosystem: Environmental > Aquatic > Marine > Oceanic | place: Pacific Ocean | collected 2013-06-22 | reverse complement strand
CAATCAATATTTTTATTTTTATACATTGAATGCATTTCTTCGTCAGACATATCACCATGCAATAAATAAACTTTGCACGTCCTATCTCCAAGTTGTGCCAAAAGATTTTTTAGGGTGGTCAAGAGTCGACGGCGATCAATATAACAATTTTTGGCTATATTAGATTTAATCACAAGACCGACATCTTCGGTTCTGAACTCCTCAACAAACCATTTTATGGTATTTTCTAGATTTTTTCTAGGTCCAAATTGAGCAACCGTAAGAAAATTGAATGATGTTTCAAGTTGTAGATCGAGTTCTTGTAATGATTCAAAATTCTTAACAGGGTAATTTACAGCTTCAACTGGTGTGCGTGTTTCCAACATTACCGTTTCGCCAGTTTGTGTATTTTGAGCTTGATATTTTGTGTCGTCAAACCCTCGTTTGGCATGGTTTGATACCACAATAACTTTATCCATTTCATTTACTTTTTGAATCCATTGCGGAGAAACTTTTGTTGTCTCAATGCCAGCAGTAAAGCCTACGTTAAATTGGGCGAGACGCTCAAATTCATTTGGTATGGTAACTTGTAAGGACATATCAAAAGTGCCGCCCTGTTGAAGATAAGAAATTGTTTTTTCAATTGTTCGATCAATCCATTTTTTTTCTTCGTTATATTCATTCACCCAAGAGGTCTGCCCCCACTGGAGGGGTTGAATAAAAATTTCAAATAAATCTTCCCGTGAACGAAGAGACCGAAGAGCAAATCTAGCCTGTTCACCATAACCAGATCTTGTTAGTAACGGTGCTTTCAAAATAACTCTTTTTCTCATGCTACCTCCATTAAATGCCAGCGCTTATAGTTCTTTCTTGTTTCCCAAGAACCATAGTTTTCAAGAACATTGTCAATGAGTTCAACCCATGACTTTTCATAATTTTGAAAATTATAATTTTTTCTAACGTGTCGCTTTCCTTGTGCAACCATTTGTCGATATTTCTTTTGTGGTATCTTCAAGGCTGCTGTTAGACTTTTTTCGAAGTCTCTTTGAGAAATTCGGTCTTCATAAATATATGGTACCTGAAGTGAACCAATCACAGTTTTTGAAGCTGGTTTGATACCGAATCCAAATTTATTTTTCCCATCTGTCACCTGTTCTTGCAAACCACCAGTCATATTAACAATTATTGGAGTTCCACAAGACAAAGATTCTAGTGTTGACAGCCCGAAGCCTTCTGCATCTGAAACATTTATTGTCCAATCGGCTGCTCTATAAATATTTGATAATTGTTCTGCCGATACTTTGTTTGTTGACAGAAGGACTTGACCATCTGTCAAATTAAGGTGATTTATTAAATGTGGTAAATCTTGCCCGTGGGGGTCTTGCGGATCAGTATGCATCAATAACACAGCTTTATCATGTCCAACTTTATCTAGCCATTCCTTAAACCACCATATAATGGTTCCACTTTGTTTACGGCGAGCATTTCTATTATTCCAAAAGAATATTTTCTTACTTGTTTTTCCTTTTGTCAACCTTTGTCGTAATTCAGATGCTTGTTTCTTCTCATCATCGTTTGTAGCGGGATGAAAAAATTGGTCATCGACTGCATGTGGCAAATAATGTGATTCAACATTTGGGGCAACTGTTTTTAGTATCTCATGTGTAACTTTTGAAATACAAACTACAACATCAGTGGAATTATAAAAATCTGAGTTAAAGTATGGAGGAGGAAAATTATCCCAAACGTGGTAATATATCATTGGTATATTTGCTCTAATTTCATTTTCAATTTCCCATAGCCAACCATAGAAACGGGGATCTGTCATAAACCATAAAGCATCTGGTTTTTCCCTTTGCAATATTGATCTTATTATCTCATGATTACCATAGCCATCCACGGGGAAAACTTTGAAATCGTCGCCCCAGGGTTCTATCTTTTGCGGTCTGTAATCAGCATGCTTCATCGCGCCGCCAAGACAAATGAATTCATATTGCCCTGTCTTAAGCAACGCCTCAATCATATACTTTGTTTGTGTGCCAACACCAGATGGCGACAACGGATGGTCCGACAGGACCAAGATCTTTTTCTTTGTCATTAAATCCTCTACATACAATGCTCAGTTTTGTTAAACTCACAAAACTTACAAGAAAGTCTGTTCTTAATGTATCTCTTGTTCTTAATATTGTATAGTGCTTTTTTCAAAAGTTTTGTAGCGTTCTCAGTCTTTCTAGGGCCAGACGTGACTCTAAAAAACTCAACTTTATCTTTCTTTGATGTTCTCTTAAGTAGAGCGAAGTGCGTCTCAATGTTTTTTGGATCAATCTCCATCTTACGGGCAAAGAAATACTTGTAAAGGGTAAGCTGGTAAGTAGTCATAGGGGCACTACGACGCTTTGCGTCCCAGCCCCAAGAGCAAGTCTTCCAGTCAAATATATGAACTTTGCCATCGGGTGTGGCAATGACGCCGTCAATATAGCCCTTGAAAATAAATTTGTCTTCATCTTCAATCGGTTCGTCAAGTGGAATCTCAGACCCAAGCACCTCGTACTCTCCAAAGTAATCTTCAAGTGCATCCTCAATCTCGGGCAAAATGGCTTTACCCTGAGAACGCATATCCGAGACAAGTTTCTGATCCGGTTCTTCATCAAGGGTGCCAAGAAAATGTTCAAACCTTTCGAGGAAGTAATCTTCCTCTTCTATCTGTTCTTTGAGCAGTTTTTTCTCGCAGACATCGTGGATGGCATTTCCAAATGCTGTGAAGGCATTACCAGTAAAGCCTTTTACCTTGTCAATGCGCGTTAGCTTGTGATACCAAGCGCAAGTGTTCCAATCTTTTAATGCCGAGAACGAAATATGGGGCATAGTAATCTCCTATACCCCTAATATAACGCCCTCTGGTGCAAGTGTCAAGTGTCTTCAATGCGATGAAGTTGAACTAATTTTTTGTAAAGCTCTGGAGAGACCTTTTGTATGTAGTTATGAGAGTCCGGCTGAAAGTAGAACTCTGTGAACGCTGTTGCAAAATATTCACGCAGCGAAGTCATAGCATATGGAGTTACCACAACGCCCTTTAATATTTCTGATAGCTTGTCATAACCAACATCACTAAAAAGGTATTCATCAAATTCCTGTTCGTATTCAGCATCCATGAACCTTTGTTTATCTGTGGCCATATTCATTTTTGACAGGATATTGTATAGGTGCTCACGCTTTCTCAAAAACTCATTTTTTATTTTTTGATCTGCGTATATCTCCATGCCATATTGTTCTTCGACGGAATGTGCTGTTTCATGAATCAAATCATCAAGCAGATCGTTGTTATCGCTTTGAAAATTAGAGACATATAAAGCACCATCCTTGTAGAAAGCGTTTATATCCCTTTCGGCAAATTCATCAAATTGTCCAACAATAATCATCTCTACGCCATCTCTTAGATGATCTGGGAGGGTGGCTTCTAATTTTGAAACTACTTCTTCCAAATCAACAAGATCATTCATCATCTCATCTTTAGTATAGACATGAATGCCCGAGGGTGTATAAAAATTATTTGATTGCTCAAGCATCTGCTGGCGGCGTTTGAGGTAGCTTAGTGGCATCGTCTATCCCTTGTTGATATCCTCTCACCCAGTTCTCTTCTGCCATAATCATGACAAACTCTGGGAATTCATGTGCAAGTGTTTCTACAATCATCTGAACTGTGACTTCAAACTCGCCTTCATCCTCTGGTGTTGCATATTTGTTACCGACATACTCCAGCAACATTTGTTTTAGGGGAGTTTCGGCGGCAATTACAACGTTTGCTCCCACGTTGACACCATCTCCAATGGAAACTTCATTTTTATTCGTAGTCATATTTTATCCTTGTTTTCATTATGTAGTCTGCTAGTGGATGCACAACACACCAGTTCATGTTTTGGTTCTTTCCCATGTGATGATCGTAGTGCCAAGGCAGCCACTTTTTAGCAAAGTTTGGGTATCGATGTGCTACCGTATGTACAACATAGTAGGTAGCAGCATGTAACAACATAACACAATACATGAAAGGAAGCAAGAACAAAATTGGTAGTGCAAGAACACAAAGACTAAAAACTCCGAAAGCTTCTCTTCCAGATATGCTCCTATCTACAAATCCATTACGGCGGGCAGCGGCGTGATGCTTGCCCCAATGAAACGAAAATATCGAAACTTTCTTTTTACCCAGTTCATGCAAAATGTGTTTATGAACTATCCATTCAATAAACGATGCAGCAAGTATGCCAGCCAGAACTTGGAAAATTACAAATATCATAATATTTTCGATGCTAATGTTGCGACTTCAGAACGCTCGCCCTTTGTAAATGTAACATGACCAGCAAGTGGGTAGAACTTGAATTTTTCAACAGCGTGTGCAAGACCGTTAGAGGTCTCGTTGACATAGACATTATCAATCTGTTCAATGTCACCTGTGAGCACTATCTTAGTTCCTTCGCCTACGCGGGTCATAATTGTCTTGATTTCGTGTGCTGTTAAGTTCTGTGCTTCGTCAATGATGATAAACGCATTTGCTATCGAGCGACCACGAATATAGGTCAGAGCTTCTATTTCTATTTTACCCTTTTCCATGTACATTTGTAGGGTTTTTTTGTCCCCTCCGACCAAAAATTGCAGGTTATCTTGTATAGGCATCAACCAAGGAAGCATTTTCTCTTCCATGGTGCCAGGGAGGAAACCAATGTCTTTACCAAGCGGTTGGACAGGGCGAGAAACAATCATCCGATCGTAGTAATTCTCTCTCAGACCAATCGTCTGTTGAAGACCCGCTGCGATTGCACACAGGGTCTTGCCGGAGCCAGCCCGCCCGACAAGTGATATAACCTTTATCGTGGGGTCCATAAGAAGGTCAATTGCAAACGCTTGCTCCTTATTCCTTGAAGATATTTTCCAATCGGGTATCGTAGAGTGGATAACTTTTTTTATGGGCTGGAAATGGGTGTAGAAGCGTCCTAAACATGTCTTTTTCTCATTGGCGTTGGATACCATTAGAATATACTGGTTCGGGTGCCACTCTCCCTCTACTTCGTCTTCTCCAATCAAGATGTCTTCGTCTTCGTAAAAGCGATCAATTACTTGATCGTCTACAAGATGAACGGCCAAACCAGAATAAAGTTCATCGGAAGAGGTAACCACCTTCTCGGTTGTGTAATCTTCAGCTAAGAGACCAATGGAGTCGCAGATAACACGCATGTTAATATCACGACTGACCACGACAGTCTTGCGAGTTGATTCTTCGCGTATTGCCATAGCAGTGGCGATGATCATATGGTCTGGGATACTCATATCGAGATCAGGAGGAAAGATAACGTCCTTCAGTACCTCGTAGGAAATAACCTTTACGATTCCCTTACCTTTGTCAAGTCTTACACCTTTCTGTAAGTTTCCTTTTGCTCGCATTTCATCAAGAGTGCGAATAGTTTTGCGGGCATTGATGCCCACAGAGTCTTGTCTCTTCTTGTGCTTGTCTATCTCTTCCAGCACCTTGAGAGGAATGAAGACATCATTGTTCCCAAAGTTGTACAAGGAATCTGCATCTGTCAGATATACACTTGTGTCGAGCACATAATTTTTCTTAGCCATTTAGTCTCCTGTAGCTGCTGTAAATAGTATAGCCAAAGGAAGATCGGTTTTGTATCTAGAATGTAGGATGACCGAAAACCTCTGCCGGCGTTTGGATCAGGCAGCCCCCCACCGTTATTACCGACGATGCAGCGGTTACCATAAATAGATATTCCAAATTGGTTGGACATCAGTTATTTGCCTCAACACAGAATTTTTCGGCTTAACCGGTTTATTAAGCAAGCTCATATTAGCTTCTTTTGGTGTTCGGCAGCCCTTCTTTTGGTTGCACTTTTTACAACAAGTAATAAGATTAGACCAAGTGTTCTCGCCGCCTCGTGAGCGTGGTATAACATGGTCTATTGTCATATCTCTTGGAGCTTCAATCACACCACAATATTGACACTGATTTTTATCTCGCCATAGAATGTTGTTTCTAGATGGTCTAAAGCCGGTGCTAATAAATTTAACAACCGTTTTCAACACTATTACAGAGGGTATTTTAAAAGTAATTGAGGGAGATGAAATCTCCTCATCATATTCTTCTACTGCTGTTGCCTTACCAACAATACACATAACGAGGGCTTCAAGACAGTCAATGACTCCTATCGGTCGATAGGTAGAATCAAGTTTTAAGGTTTTCATTTTGAACTCTTCGGGCATGACTCCTAATAAATAGAAACTATCTATCAGAAACTTTGCTTTTGATCTTCACCCTTTCAACTAAGTCAGAGCTTGAATTGGCTTTGTCTTCCCCACCGATGCCCCAGAGCATTTCGACACCCATTTCATCACAAACGGCTTGTTCAGGTGTGTTGTGCTTTTTTCTATCCCCACCATTAGCAAAGATATCTGGCTTAAGCCTTCTGATTGCTTCACAAACAGTTGTGTCAGAATCATCAACACCAGAAACTTTTACTACTCCCTTAATAGAGGCAAGAATTTCTGCTCTTTGTTCGAACTCCATAAAAACAAAACCTTTCTTTCTGTAAAGCCAATCATCGGAGTTTGCGACGACAATAACATCACCATGCTGGGCAGCATCCAATATCATTCTAATATGTCCAATATGAACCGGATCGAAGCCGCCACTAACCATCACAGTTTTCCGTGGTTTGTTATTCTCTGTAGGCATCTAAATTTCCTATTAGTTTGTGTAGGTGAATATCTATAATTTCTATTGTTTCTTCAGGGCCATCGGTCTCAAACGATCTACCGAGTGGCGATAGATGTTCGTAGATTTCGTAATCGTTGCCATCGGGACCACAGCGGTCACCAACGAAGAAAACATCCCAATCTGTTTCAGGGAAATGCTTTAAGGCGTACCTCTTATCCCAGCCTCGTGGGTAGATATCAAATGATGTATCACCACCTAATTTTATTGTAACATCGTGTATGCCATGATGCAACATAATTTCTCTAAATTTATGTATTGCGTGCTTTCTTATGCCGTATATTTTGTCCATAGCTATAAACTGCTGGCGATCTCCATGTCGCGCATTACGACCAATTGGCGACCAGTTTAAAGTCGATCCACGGTTTTGAATGTGGTGTCCTGTAAAAGAGATATCATAATCTGATTCGGCTATCTGTGATTGTAGCTTCATAATAGTTTTCATTATAAACTGAAAACTTTCAAACCCAAGTTTACCTTCCATAAAATTTTTGTGTATTTCAATAAAATTGCCAGGAGATTCTGGATTTGGAATATAGTATTCAATGCCGTTGCAAGGCAGTATATGGCAATTTAGACTTAATTCTGGATCTGCTAGCAGTGGCCATAACTGTTCTTTAATATAATCAAGTCCAGAGCCAGTTAATAAGCCTATCTCTGTATTGAAAGATAGCTCCCTTAGACTTGCTAGCATATCTTTATTGATGCGCTGCCTCGCCTCTGTTAGTGTCCCGTCAACATCAAAAAGCACCAAACAGTTTTTCAAATTTTCCATTCTTCTTCCCAGGTGGTTGCACTCCTGATGCTAACACAATCTGGCAAATATGTTCAACTCTTTCTATATGTTCAAACGCTTCCCAAGGATTTTTACCTACGGCTGTGACGCCGTGGTTTTTTTGGCCAACAATATCATATTTTCTGACACCATTCTCAATACCAAGGTTTTGTGCAGTGTGCTGCGCAAGCTCTTTTGATAAGGCTTGCCAAGCGGCAACGTTGTGTCCAACTCGTGTATAGCGAAAGACCTCTGGAAATGGCTTAACCATTTCTTCCAAGTTCCAGCCTGCGTACATTGCAGCAACTATATTCGGAGGATGAAGGTGAACTGTGCTTGTACTAAGTTTAGCGTCTTTTAATATTCTATAATGCATATCCCACTCGCCTGTTGCCTGAAGGTTCATGCTGCTACTAAAGTTCATCTCTTCCCCAAGAGCTAATCTAACAATCATCTCGGGACAAATAAGTGTTTTTCTAATGCCAGACGGCGTTAGATAAATTGTGTCAGAGCCTTTTATTCTAACCGCACAGTTACCATCACGAGTTGTGATCCAGTTGCGCTTATAAGCCTCGCGCATTACATCACCCATGGCCGTAATCATTATATCTCCTAAGATTATAAATAGGAATTATAGCCAATTTTTATGATAGAATTTGATTCTATTTCAAACTCAAAATAAACTGTATTTGTGCTTAAAAGGTAGTACCAATCTTGCTGTAATACACCATCTTTATATACAACGATTGAATCTTCGATTGGTTGTTTACTTAAATTTTTGTAAGTAATCGGAGTCAAAAGAAAGCTGCTGTCTGCCAGAGCTAACTGAAAATCTCCGCAGATGTCTATAATCATTTTATTATAATAATTTGCAAATATCAGAAATCTATTTTCATCATCTGTATCTAAATTAAAATATTGTTTGCAGTCTTCGGGGCTAGCATCACTAATGCCAATAACAACTATATCGTGTTGAACTTCAGCATGATATTCGTCCATCCACTCTTTGAACATTGAGACCGGAATTACACTTTGTTCCGGCTCATCGGAAACAAAAATATATAATTTATCAACGTTGGGTCTCAAAAATAACGAGCCCTCTGGTGTTGAAGTAAATTGATACAACGATGTGAATGGCTCTTCGTAAGTGTCTCTGCCCAAGAAGTAAGGTGCCATAAATATATCAAGCGACGTGCTATATGTGTTAAATGGTCCAACAAAATAATCCTCTTTAAGAGAAGAATTTATCATAGCTATCTGATAATCATATGTCAAAGCCTCAATATCGTCACGAAGGATATCAAGTCCTGCGGAGACATCTTCAAAATTATCAGACATTGAACAAGATGTGTCAATTACAAAGAGAACATCTAGATTTTCTGGCTTATCTGGTTGAACAAAATGTTCTACTACTACTTCTACTTCCCTCGCATCTGCTATTTCACTAGTGTCTTTTACAATTATATCTGGATTAGTGATAACAGAGTAATCTGTCACGCAGGTTATCATGAGCAAGGATAATAAAAATATTTTTATCTTATTGGTCATAGCAGTCACATGGATCGCACTGACAAATTAAGCACGATTCAAAGTAACTAGTTAACAGCTTTAAGATTGACTTCATTGACGATCTTCCTCCTCCACTTTTCATCTAGACTCGGATCATCAATATATATTTCATAGCGATTTTTATCTAGCCTACCAAGAATAACAGCTTTTTTACCCTTTTTTAAATTCTCACTTTGGGCATCTGGGAACTGGTAATATATAACCCATTGGTCTATCTTATACATATATTAATTAGTGGACTCGGCGGGAGTCGAACCCGCGTCCGCAGCACTATCCTAAAAAAGTCATTCACAAGCTTAGTTGATTTATACCGTCCAAACCAACAAAGGTAGGTGGTTTTAATTTATTGCTTACCACCCTGTCGCAATAAATGGTTTTGATTTTTACAACTTATCTGTTGTTTTGATTAGATTGGATAGAAGGCTCTAATCAGCCTCCTTGATCATGCCGCTAGGCGAACAGAATCAAAGTGTAGGTTGTTGTTTGCAACTATAATTTTGAACTGTTAAGGTCGTATCTAACCTGCTTGCACTTTTTTACTCAAATACCCCGTCGAAGCCGTTTCGAGCCCAAAAGGGATGACTCGGGCGCGGATCTCTTACTCACCGCAGCTAGCCTACATTTTAATTACGGGTTTAGACTCCGATAGGTCGTGATAGGCATGGACCTAATTACCATATAATCCCCGCCGAGTCAGTCAGGGCAGAACACCATTCTTATAATTTATTTATTTTATTTAAAAATTCTTGTTTATCAAATACGTGAACCTTATCAGCCCTACTCCAATCAGATCGAAAATCTTCACCTCTTAGGTTTATAAGCCTTTGTCGATCCATTTCAAAACCATGGTCTTCAATCCAATCAACTCTGACAAACTTCCATTTATCTTCCATTCTCTCTTCTATAACAGTTCCACAACGAAAGCCATTATTTCCAAATTTTGCCCACACAGTTTTTCCAATCATTACAACTCCTAATAAAAGTCTTTATCTAGTTTTTCTGCTGGAACTTTACGCCACAAAGCAACAATCTGGTTGTCTTTTTCGCCACTCTGTGGGTAAATGAATCCTATACTATTATAACGTTCTTCTGCTAGTTGTGCAACCATTTCGTATGTGTTTGGCTTAAGGTGATGAAACTTGGGATTATTTACAAGAAACGTTTTTCCTGCGAATCTCTCATCAGTGAAGTATAATCCATCTGAATCTGGAGTCTTAGAACAAATATGATATTGGCCATAGCGTTCAGAGTTAGAACACTTCTGTGCTTCTTTCATCTTTTCAGCAAACTCTGGAATGTTCTCTGTCATCCAGTTCTGCTGTTCTTGCTTTGAAGACAACCCTGCTGGGTCTTCCATAATTGGATAGAGTTGATCTGGTCTTAACCTAACACGATAAGGGATACCCTGTATCTGACCAATGCCAGTATCTTCTTGTCCGAGACGAGTAAAAAAGAAAACTCTGGGTCGGTCCCAGGTTCTATACTCTGCGGTGGTATAGTTTTGAAGGTTT
>Ga0209348_1001692_pt1 | contig 10623 bp, 20 predicted proteins | sample ETNvirenome_2_30_FD_184065 | JGI IMG/M metagenome (GOLD analysis project Ga0209348, IMG submission 184065) | Marine viral communities from the Pacific Ocean - ETNP_2_30 (SPAdes) (version 2) | ecosystem: Environmental > Aquatic > Marine > Oceanic | place: Pacific Ocean | collected 2013-06-22 | reverse complement strand
TAATAGTAATAAAATTTACTTTAAGAGTACAGATAAAAAGTTAGTAGATTTAAAACTTAAAGAGTTCCAAGAGATTTATCCAAATGATAAAATTATTATTGAAAAATTCGCTAAAGGTGGTATAATAAAAACCCACGATGAAAACCATTTATTGCGAACTGCAATAGGTTTTGCGATAAGACAAGGTAATTATGATAAAGAAGATATAAAAAAGTTAAATGAAATATTCGATAGGCTATATAGTTCAAAATTTGATTTTGCAAAAGGTGGGGATATTAAAGAATTTGAAAAAGGTAAATTTCTTAAAGGAAAACAATGGAATATTTACAAAGGGGGTTCAGGTAAATTTCTTCTTGAGAAGTATAAAGGAGAGGATTTAGTTGAAATGTATGTTTTGGACACTGAAGAAAAAGGATTAGCAAAAGCAGAAAATGAAGCAGGTTATGAATTTGATGAAGATGAAGTAGAAGAATACGAAAATAATCCAATCTATGAAATAGTTTACGAACCAGAGTATGGTGGAGATATTTTAGTACCTGAAGATGTTCAATTAAAAGTTATTTCGATTTTTAGAAAAGTATATCCAAATTATAATTTTGGAGATGAATATGAAAATCAAATTCGTGTAAACCAATATTCAACATTATATGCTAAAGGTGGTAGATTAAAATCTTTTTTGGGTAAAGCCAAAAAGGTAGGAGGAAAAGCCTACGAAAAGGGAAGAGAGATAGCACATTACACTAAAGAAAAAACAAAAGAGGGTATTCATAATGCCTCAAAAATTAATGCTTTAGGTGTTTTAAACCAAATGAAAAACCACAAAGATGTAAGTTTCAATGAAGTTGCAAACATTGAAGTTGCTGAAGATGTAGTACTTGAACATTATCAATTTGAGCCTACTCCTTTTGTTCCAAAAAATAAAATGGCTAAAGGTGGAGATGTAAAAGAGTTAAGAAAAATATCCAAAGAACTTGCCAAATCTGTTAAATCTCACGATAGGCAAAGTAAGGAGTTGAAAAAAATCGCTTCAAGTTTAGTTGAAGAAGGTATGATGGCTAAGGGTGGTAAGGTTGAAAGTGGAGATAAAGTAATATTAACAACTGATTCTTTAGGTAAAAAATATAAAGGAATGATGGGTGAAATCACATCAAGAAAGTTGTTAAACGATTTATACTCTGTTAAGTTAGAAAATGGACTAACAGTTGCTTTAAAAAAAGGAGATTTTAGACACAACTCAATAAATCCAAAATACGCTAAAGGTGGTAAAACACAAGGGTTCAATGATAAACTTGATGAATCATTAGGAAACACTAAAGGGAAGCGTTCTAACAAAGAGCAAAATTATAAAGACCGAAGAGATGAAAGTGAAGCAATGGAAAAGAAAGAAGGTCGAAGAAAATATGCCAGAGTAAAAACGATGGATAAAAATAGGAGAAAAAGAAAAACTCCTATGACTTTAGCCAAAGAGATTAGAAAAGATGGAGAGAAGTGGATTGATGCAGTTAAACGAGCATCAGCAATGATAAAAAACAAATAATCAAGGCATATAATTATTTTATAAAATAAAATTTTTTTAGATTTGTAATTAATTTTAAAATTTTCAATATGAACATTCAGGACACAATTAAAGATTTGGGATTACAGAATGAAACCTTCCCAAGAATTTTACAACAGAGAGTAAATACTGCACAATCATTGGTTGATAAAGTAGAGATTGCTAAAAAAGAACACGAAGAATCTCCCACTGATGAGAGTGAAAAGAATCTTAAAGATGTAGAAAATTATTCGAAAGAATATTTCGATGATGCAGTTGAGCAACTCAAAATTTACAAAAATAAATTAGAGCAAAAAGCAAAAGCCGATGCTGAAGCAGAGGCAAAAGCAAATCAAGTTAAAGAAGAAGCAAAAGTCAAAGAAGAAACTAAAGTTAAAGCAGAGCCAGTCAAAGCAGAAGAAAAAAAAGAAGAACCTTCAGAAGAAAAAAGTTCTGGTGGAGGTTGGGGAGCATTGCTTTTAGGTGGAGTAGTATTAGTTGCTACATTAGGAGCAGTTAATATACTTAAAAACCGATAGTTGATAAAAAAAATAATAGTTGTAACAGTTTTTCTTGGTGGAGGATATTTTTTAATAAAAAAACTTTTACCAAATAAACCATTGCAAAAAGAATTACAATTAGAAAAAAAGGACATCAATGAGGTAATAAAAGAAGAGGAGAAAAAAGAGCAAATAAGAAAAATGAATCTGCAAAATAACATAACAAATCAGTATTTATGGCAAATGTTAAGCAGATAATAGTAGCAAGTATATTTTTGATTGGTGGATTTTATTTAATAAAAAAAATTCTTCCCTCTTCCAAAACTTCTGAACTTGATGTTGATAAATTGAGTATTGAGGAAGCAATCTCTTTAGCAAAACAAAAAGACTTTGAACTATCACAAAAAATGGTTGAGGCTCTAAAACGAAGAGGGATTTTAAATCAAGATGGAACTGAAAATAAAAACTTTATGAGGATGCATTATTTGAACCCTGACACAATGTTTTCAAACTTGAGTGAAGAACAAAAACAAGAGATTAGAGAAGCATCAGGAGTAAAGCCTATTGATTTAAGTAATATGCCCCAAGACTTAAATTGGAACTTTGGTAATATGCAACTTTATAGTTCAACCAATGGGATAAATGGGTTATAGAATAAAACAATACACAAAAAACCAAGCCAAAAAACTTGGTGTTGAAGTGAAGCCAAGCAAAACAAAAGGTAAAAAAATTGATGTATTTAAAAAAGGAAAAAAAATTGCAAGTGTTGGAGCCATCGGATACAAAGATTATCCAACTTATATGCAGTTAGAGAGACAAGGAAAAGTAAAGAAAGGCACGGCAAGTGAAAGAAGAAAAATGTATAAAATAAGGCATCAAAATGATAGAACCGTAAGAGGTTCAAATGGTTTTTATGCTGATAAACTATTATGGTAATGGAAAAAATTAATTGGATTAACAGTTGGAAAAGTAACAACAAAAAAAGCAAGTTTGCTATAAACATTAGAGTTTGGAAAATAACAGTGTTTGAATTTGATTGGTGTAAGGATTGTGTAAGGTTTATGGTATTGAATTTAGGATGGGAGTATGAAAGATAGAGATATAATCGCTATTGTAACTTTTGCCCTTTTCAGCACTGAAGCCTATGGACATTATTTAGTGGCTAAAAACGAAGACAACGAAAAGTTTGTTTTTTACAAACCATCAACAAAAGCAATAGTAGAAACATTATCTCTTGTAGCATTATTTTCAATTTTGAATGGAATAGTAATAACAGAAGTAAGAAAAATGTTATGAAAAAAGAAGAAGAAGTAAAAAAAGTAAATGGGGTACATCCTCATTTGTATAAAGGGTTTTTAATTTTAGCAATGATTTCTTTTAGTTTGGGGGCATTGGTAAATTATTATACTCTTAAAAAAATAACCAAATGAAAGTAAGTGGTGTATTAAAAGACCAGTATGGTTTAGTAGATGGAGCAACTATCATTTTATTAATGAATGGTAAAAGAACAAATGTTGCTACAATTTCAAATCCAGAAGGTTATTTTGAATTAGAACATAGAGACATACGCAACAACGATAATTTTGAAATAAGATTCTTAGGCAATAAAACTTTGATAAAAAAAGCAAGTGAGATTAACAGTGCAGATGAAATAATGATGCAAGAAGACACAGAAACACTTGATGAGGTTGTAATTACTAATGTAGGCGAAAAGCCAGTTGAAAGCCAACCTATTTTAGTTGGAGAATCAAAAATTAGTCCTATACTGGTATTTTCAGTTTTAGGTGTAGTTACACTTGCAACTATAATTTTAATAATAAGAAAAAGTAGATAATGGAAGAAAATGTAAACGCAAATGCTGAAGCAAGTCAGTCAAGTCCTGAAATGGCAAAAGGTGGAGATGTAGGCAGTGGGTCAGATGGAGTGCCTTCTAATTTTACAGATGATAATTCAAAATTAGGGTGGATAGGAATTATGTTGTTGGGCTTGACAACTGCTTCTTTGATTTATTCTATATTTTATTATAGAAAGAGAATGCAACACCTTGAAAAAGGAGAAAATAAATTAATTCAACAACTAAGAGAAGATGTTGATGAAATTAACCAAAAGTTAGCAAACTTATCTGGAGGGAAAAAAGTACAATATGGTAGATTCGCTTAATGATGTAACATACGGAAATCTGAATCAATTCAGTATTCAGCAAATGCAGGAAAGTTGTTTGGCTGATGCAGTTATTCCAATATTAAATGAAAAATATGGAGCAAAACTTGTTTTCCCATCCAATTTATCAGATACTACAAAAGATGAATTGAATGAAGTTAAAAAGGCAATAGATGTCATTTTGGATAAAGAAAATAAAGAGCATTTTGATAGATTCAAAAGGTATGATAGAAACCTTTTACAAACAATCAATGCAGTATTTTATATGAAAGGAATAACGGTAGATAAAATAACTGAAAGTGTTACTAAAGATATGACACCGTTAGTTTACAAGTTGAAACAAAAATACCAACGCCCAAGACCTTATCAACTCGCCCAATATTACAAACTAAAATTATTTCCATTCAATTCACATTCTGCACATACACCAAGTTATCCGAGTGGGCATACACTTCAAGCCTATTGTATATTGAATGTTATTGGAACACAAAACCCAAAGTCTTATCAATATTGTAAAAAAATGATTGATGATATAGCACAAAGTAGAGTATCATTAGGGGTTCACTTCCCTTCTGATAATGATGCTTCATACATAATTGGAAATGAAATCTTAAAATTACCAGAGTTCGCAAAAAAGTATAAATTATGACAGAAAAAAAAGAAACTAAAGTAATAGACATAGACAGAAACATAAAAGACAACTTATCTCCTGATGGGGAAAAAGTACTTCCATACATTACTTTAAATATAAACCCAGTTGCCAAACCTCGAATGACCCAAAGAGACAAATGGAAAAAAAGAGCAGTAACTGAAAAGTATTGGAAATATAAGGATGAACTTAAAATGCTTTGTTTTTTATGCAGATGGGTTCCTAAAGATGAATTAGAAGTAACCTTCGTGATACCGATGCCAAAATCTTGGAGTGAAAGAAAGAAAAGAAAAAGCGATGGTATGCCACATAAATCAAGACCAGATTTAGATAATCTTGTGAAAGGCTTTAAGGATGCTCTAATGATTGAAGATTCAAATGTACATACATATCACAAAATGAAAAAAGTATGGGGAACCACTGGAAAAATTATTCTTAAAAGATAATTTTATTTTAAAAAACAAAAAGTTAAATTTGTAAAAATGGGTAAGACACAAAACAAAATCACTAAAAATATTTCACTTGTACTGGAAGAAATACAAAAAACTATTACGGCAGTAGGAGAAAGTGGATTTCTGAAAATTTTAAAAGAATCAAGAGAAGATAGTGAGTTGACTTACCAAAATGATGTTTCTAAAATAGTAATCAAAATAGTAGCAAAAGAATTTAACTTATCAGTAAAAGAACTTTTATATGGTACTTCTCGATTGAATGACAAAACTCACGCACTTGGAGTAATTACACTAATACTTATTTCAGAGTTTGGGTTTAAGTTAAAAGAAGTATCTTTTGTATTGAATAAAAACAATACCAATCTTTCTCGGTATAAAAGCGAAGTGGAAAATTATGATGAACACCACCCTTTAGACCAGAAGAGAATACAAAAATTACATAGCGTAAAACACCAATTAAAATTATATAAAGAAAATTATGGACAAAGAACAAGTTGAAAATTCTGAAAATCAAGAGAACAAAGATGTTTCAGTAGAAAATAATTCAGAGTTTTATTCTGGATATAGCCCTCTGGATGAGCCAGTAAAACAAAGGGATTATACTACTCCAAATATAGATACTTCAAATTTAGAAGCAGAATTAGAGGAGCCAGTATTTAATGCACCTAATTTTGAGGATTTTGATTCAGAAGCACAAGAACCTAATTCATTCAATCCTGCAATTGAAAATCTTGACAAAAAAGAGCAAATGTATGCAACCGAACAAATGGTTGATACAGTTCTTGATGTGTATGACAAGGCACATATTTTAGCCAATCGTACTGTTAAGATGAAAGAAGAGAAAATTGCAGAAGCAATGGAGGATGGAGAAATTAGTCCATCACTCGAAGTTCCAATTGATGAAAGAGGAAATACACTTGGCTTACTTCAATATGTTCAGGAATATAACAGAAGTTTAGATGATGCAATTAAGTTAGAACAAGATTTTGTTGAGAAAGTTAGACCTCCAATGATTAGGGTGTTTCAAAAGCGTGGTTTAGCAATGACTGATGAACAGTTTCTTGCAGTTGCTTTTGGTACTGATATTATAACAAAAGGTGCAATGGTGTTTCAGTTAGTAAAACAAAATAATAAATTAATGAAGATGTGGAAAGAGCAGTCGGCTTCAACCCCTCCTCCACCACCTCAACCAAAACCACAAGCACCTGATTCAAGTACCCCACCACCAACGCCACCTTCAGATGTTGAGCCTAATATAGTAAAACCTGATGCTCCAAGCACACCAGTTTATCAGGAGCCAGAAGAGTTTACGGCAAAATCTTTGGTAGATGATATGGTTGGTAGTGAATCATCTTTTAAAAATTCTGAAGTTGCAGAAGGTATGCCTCAATTTGGAGACCCAGAAATTTTGAGAGAGATTGAAAAATTAGCAAAGGCAGAAGAGAAAAAAGAAAGTCAACCCAAAAGAAAAAGAGGAAGACCAAAGAAAAATAAATGACACAAAGTGAAATAGTTAAAAATTTAGAACAGATTGATAAATTGTTAGAGCAGGATGCTCCAATGATTGCACAACAAAGAATAAAGTTTTTAATTTTTGACATAAACAAAAGTAAATAGTTATCTATGAGAGAACCAAAGTTAGGGGTAGCAGTAGGTAAAAAGGGAGTAGGAAAAACTTACATAACAAATCAAATGATTAAAAGTTATGTTAGAGGAAACCCTTCAAAAGGTGTAAGACCAAGAAAAGCACTGATACTCGATGTCAATGATGAATATGTAGATGTTAAAGGTTTAAGAGTAAGAGATGTTCTTAAGTTTTCTGCTCATCCTACTATCGAAGCCAGAAGAATACGACCATTTAATGATGATGGAATGAGAATGACTTTGAAAGAAATTCAAGCGTGTTTATTCCAAATTTTAAATGACTATCGAGGAGGTTTACTACTTATTGAAGATATAAATAGGTATATTTCAGACCATTTACCAAATGATTTAGTAGGTGCAATTTGTACTAACCGACATACAGATACGGATATAATAATGCACTTTCAATCAATCGGCAGGGTTACTTCAAAAATATGGCAAAACCTTAACTGGGTAAGATTTCACAAAAACACAGATAGTGTTGATAGACACATCAAAAAATTTGAAGATAAATTCGAGTATTTAAAAATTGCTGAAATTATGATTAACACTCAATATTACAACGGCAATGAAAGATTTTTCTTGTTCGTTGATGTGGATAAAGAAAAAATATTAGGAGATTTTGACAAAAAATTATTAGACCAAGCCATTGATGAATATATTGAAAGATATTATAGAAAAATTATTTCCCCCCTTCTGAAACAAAAAGACTTAAAAGGTAAATCCAAGCACAATCAAGCATCAGCAGTAAAGTTTGTTAGAGATAGAATAGTGAAGAACTATTGCACTTAAAAACTAATTACAACCCTTTTATTGTTATTATAATTATTCTATTTAATAAAAATTGTTTTGTTAAATAATATATTTGCGTAATGCAATTCTGTGATTGCGAATATATGTTTAACCTTTAAAATCTATTCTGTAATGGATGCAAAAAAACTAAAATCAGTAGTCGGTAGCGTATTAGTAGTTACGGCAGGAGTATTAGTCGCTTTTCAAGTTCAAAAATATTTAGCAAAGCAAGGAGTTCAGGCTCCTGCTGAAGCAGAGTAATTTGAACTGTTTAATTATTGTTTAATGTCTAAAAAATTGAAAAATGGCAAATATTCGTAAATATTTAGCAGATGCACAAGCAAACGCTAATGAGAGTTTTTCTAATGCAGGTGGCTTCGTAGATGATGCCAACTTTACTGGAGATGACTTTTTCGGTGCGAATGGTAGCGTTTCTGCACCTACTTCACAACCATACATCATTAATGTAGCATCAACTTCGGCTTCGGCAGTTAATAACTTCGTAGTTCTTGGTTCTTACAAAAACATTAATAATGCAGGTTTTACAGCAGGTGGAGATTTGGTTATTGGCTCAATTACAATTTCAAGTGGTATTAGTGGTGTAAACTACCGTGAAATGCTTTACCAATTTATGCAAAACCCATTTAGTGTTGGTTTGACTTATTTACAGTCAGCAACTGCTAATCAGGTTTTAGAAACTCTTGCAGTTAATACAAGAGATGCAAATGGTAATGAGGCTCAAAAGACACTTGTTCCTACAATTGACCCATATCAGCAACAATCTACCATTATTGCAATGAGATATGGATATCGAATCGATGGATTTACAGAAATTAAAATTTCATCAGTTTTAGCAAACGCTACTGTGAAACTTTACTTCTACCCATCAGACAACATCAACTTGGCAAGAGGATTGTCAGGAAGACCAGTTTCTGAAGCATTCGGTAATCCAGGCATTGTAAAAGCCCAAACGATTAAGTTACAAGGGTAAGTAGCAATTAGAGGTGTAGAATACTACACATATAATAATCAGGGGTGTGGTATATATTATCATACCCCTTTTTTACTTAAAAAGAAAATATAATGACAGTATATGATTACATAGCCGAATCCAATCCAAGAGATGCAAGAAGCATTTGCGAAAGTTTTGGATATACGGTTACTAATCCCAAACAAATGGGAACTAACTTAAAAAGATTAGTAAACAATGAGGGGGAGGAAGCATTGAAATCAGTTATGCAAATCCATCCTGATAAGGAAATCCTCGTGGAATATTTTGGTTTAAAAACTAAAAAAAGAAAAAAAGAAGGTTGTGGTTGTCAAGATAATTCTAATAGAAGATTAGACCAACTTGAAGCCTTCATAAACGCAGGTGGAAATAATAATGAAAAAAGTGATGCAAAAGTATTGGCAAGTAATACTAATACAATAATTTTTGCTTCGGCTTTAGTATTAGCAGTTGCAATAATATTTAAAAACGATAAATAAAATGAGTGTAAGAAGTGAAAATTTTAACAACCTAATAGCAATGATGGTTGTAGAAGACAAAAAAGGAGTAGTCCAATTTTTAAGAAGTCAAGGAGTGATGGTATCTGCTGATGCTGATGCAAAGGACATCGTGAAGGCTATATTTGTTGGATTGCGAAACAAAAAATTTGCTGATGCATTTGCACAATGGGGTATGAACAGATATCAAAAAAGTTCAAATGCTATGGGAATGGAAAAAATGGCAGGGGGTAACTTTGACCCAATGGCAACACAGTCAGGTGGATTCAGTCCGATGGAAACACAATTTGCAAATGCAGGTCATATGCCAATGAAAAATGCAGGAGGTAACTTTGACCCAATGGCAACACAATCAGGTGGATTCAGCCCAATGGAAACACAATTTGCAAATGCAGGTCATATGCCAATGAACAATGCAAGTGGAGAGTTTGACCCTATGGACACTCAATCTGGAGGTTTCTCGCCAATATCCACTCAAGATGGTTCAAATCTAAAAGGAGAAAGATTTGCTAATGCAGGTGGGGAATTTGACCCTATGGACACTCAATCTGGAGGTTTCTCGCCAATATCTACTCAAGAGGGAACAAATTTGAAAGCAGAAAGGTTTGCAAATGCAAAAGGCTATGTTCCTTATGACCCAGTTACTAAAACTGGTGGTTCAAAATTGGGTAATTTTTTAAGAGACCAAGATTGGGGAGATTTATTTGGTAAAGGTGTTGATATTTGGCAAAATAAAGAACTGGCAGACCAACAACAAGATATATTAGATTCTCAACGAAAAGCCGACCAAAATAAACTTGACTTACTTCTTGCTGAAGGACAAATAAGTAGGCAAAATTATGAGCAACAACTTGCACTTTTACGAGAAGGAAAAAAAGAAAATCAAGGAAATGTTATTCTTTATGTAATTGGTGGTATTGTTTTGTTAGCAGGAATTGGAACGGCTATTTATTTTGCAACCAGAAAGAAAAAATAGGTTGTGAAGTATGATAGCGAACTTTTTGATGAGCAATCTCAAGAGATAGCCAACACAAATGTTCTTAAGCGAACTTCAGATTTGAAATACTATTTGATGGTCGTTGCATTTTTAGGAATCGGTTACATAGTAATCACTAAATTTCAAAAGAAATGAACGGAGGAGAGATAATAGAAAATAATAAAAAACTAATCAACGGAGACCGTAAAAAGAGAATGTTGAATCAAACAAAAGGCACTGTACAAGGTGCTTTCACTGGTTTGGTTGCAGGTGTAATGTATGGGTACTTTAAGAGTAAAAACATTTATACCACTGGTTTTGTAGGAATGATAATAGGAGGTGGAATTTCTGCTATTCTAATTGGTAATTTTCAAAAGAAATAAAACTAATGACAGAAGAAAGAAAAGAGA
>Ga0209348_1001691_pt1 | contig 10626 bp, 18 predicted proteins | sample ETNvirenome_2_30_FD_184065 | JGI IMG/M metagenome (GOLD analysis project Ga0209348, IMG submission 184065) | Marine viral communities from the Pacific Ocean - ETNP_2_30 (SPAdes) (version 2) | ecosystem: Environmental > Aquatic > Marine > Oceanic | place: Pacific Ocean | collected 2013-06-22 | reverse complement strand
ACATCGCTATCATCTTCAGATGTAACCTCCGTGCAAGCATTACGCAACGTCTCCTTTTCCTTCTCAAAGAAATTGAATGAAAACCCCGGTTCGGCGGTTGATAGGGCTTGTCTAACATTCTGCTTAAAAGTACTCCCAACATCTCCTGTCTTCCAATAGTTAAGTAACCATTCAGTATCATAGTTCACGCTAATATTTGTCATATCAAGCGGAGCATTAAAATTAAAGTCTTGTTCTTTGACTTGACCAACGGTGAAACCTGTCTCACCTACAGGCATATCATACCAGTTTTTGCTTACAAGAAACTTTTCTATATCAGCATGTTTCCAATTAAGACTAGCATAGATAGCAGACCTACGACTACCACCTTGCATAACACGCCTACCAATCTCATTGATCATTTGCATCTTTGGTATAGGACCAGAAGCAAGACCACCAGTGCCTTGCAGTATCCGACCTTCTTCACGATACACAGAATAGTCAATACCAATACCACCACCTGTCATAAGACAAGACTCAGATTTCCAAGATACATTTGCCCAATCTTCTCTGGTGTCCTCTTCTGCACGTAAAAGATAACAGTTATTAAAAAATCTATTATCACGACCAGCATAATAAAGATAGCGACCACCGGGAATAAACTTCAAATCAGTGATCATACGTTTTAATTCATCTTTATCATCCTTTGATAAATAGTTTTGACATACATCATCTACCAACGTAATGGCTAAAGCATCCCATGTTTCACACCCATGATGGGCATATTTATGTTTAAATATATCTTCACTAAATTTAGAGCGAAACATTGGATTTTCGTTTGATCTAAACTGTGGCATTTTATTCCCCCTCTCCATAATCTAATTCTAATATTAATTGTGCGTAGTGTATTACTTTCTCTATATCCTTACGGCCATCTCCTTTTTTCCTGTGTCTTGTAATATACTTAACAACATTGCCTTCAAAATAATCTAACTTATTTTTATGAATATATTCAACAGGTTGTATCAAACAATCTTTATAATGATCACCACCAACTTGTTTTTTTGAAGCTCTTTCTTCTTTTAATCTATCAAGATAATAATCATGAGTACGTTTATTCAAAGAATTTGATAATTCTTTTTTTGACATTTTTGTTTCCTTTTTGGTTTACAACAGAGTAAGCAAACTCACGAACAAACATAGGATCTAATCCTGCATTGTCGCAAATTTCTTCAAAGTCAATTGCTGTTTGTCCTGATGTTGTAAAAAACCATGAATGTGCACAGCTTCTAGAAACTGAAACACTGGCATCGGTAACAGATGTATTAAGTTTTGTAAGATCCATTAAAGCCTGAAAAATGACTGACGTATATAATTTACGATATCTTTTTTCTAATGTGTCATCGCCCATGTTTTTCCTACTTTGTAGTCACAGTCTAGTTTGCATTTCATTTTTAAAATCCTTGTTGTTAAATCAATAGCTCCTTTTGTAATCGTACAAAAACGATCAACATCTTTATTTAATACTTCAAATTGATATTCATCATGAATAGATGCTACTAGCTTTGCATCTATACCATACATGTTAATCTTTTTAATAATATGTATCAACCATGTTTTACAAACGATAGCCCCAGCACCCTGTAATAAAGTATTTAATGCAGCATGTTCAGATCTTATCTTTAAATATCTACCATCAAGACCTTTTACTTTCCCGCTTTCAGCTTCCTTTTGTGTTTTTATTCTTAATTCTTTAAGATCTGGTAAGTTATCTAAAAAAGTATTAACTAACATTTGACCTTTTTCTGCATTACCTCCCACAACTTTACCTATTTTAGCTGCTCCTGCTCCATAAAGAAAAGCATAAATAAAAGTTTTTGCCTGATCTCTGTCAGTAAGACCAGCTAATTTCATGTTAGCTGTATGTATATCTCCTTCTAAAACTTCTTCTATGTATTTTTCATTGTTCATATAATGTGCAAGGCACCTAAGTTCTAAACTAGAAGCATCTGTACCCACCAGTGAATATTTATTGGGATCACTAACTGTCCATAGATCTCTGCATTCTTTTCCATATGGACTATAGACGGCAGGTACTTGAGCCATGTTAGGACTATGATGTGCCATTCTTCCTGTGATAGTTTTTAATGTAAGAACTTTACCTCGTACTCTTTCATCCTCTCCACATTCTTTTATCCACGCTTTTAATAAACCAGTTCTTTTTTGTAACAAGAAAAACCTACTAAACATTTTAGCTTCTGGCATATCAATATCATTTAATATTTTTTCATTGATAATAATATTACCTTTATCTGTGTAATGGCTTGGCTTCCATCCTTTTTGTTGTAGTCTTTCTGCTATTTGTTTTCTGCTTGCTATGTTAAAAGGTATGTATTTAACTTTAGTTTTTAACTGCACTTCAGTTGGTGGAAATATTTCTTGAGCTTTTTCCTCAAGCTTTTTTTCTTCCTGTTCTAATTGAGCGAGCAAAACTGTAGCTTCTCTTATCTTAAAAGCAAAACCATTTCTTTGTTGCTGATCTATTATGGTTCGTATATTATGTTCAAGCCTTATAGATTTTTCTGAAAAGTCTTTGCCTTCTCTTTCTAATTGATGTGCAACTCTCCAAGTAAGTTCTGTATCACGGATACAATATTCCAACATGTCTTTGCTGTATGACCTAAACTCATTAAAGTCTCCTTTATTATAGTTTAAACGATTACCCCATGCTTCCAAAGAATGACCGCCTTCTCGCATTGGATTAAACAGTTGTGATTCAATGAGTGTATCTCTTACTTGGCTAACTTTAATATTACAATTTAATATTCTATTAAGAATAGGGGCGTCAAACGACACCCCATTATGCATAATAAATTGATCTATTTTTTGTGACCACTCTGGAAACTTTTTACATTCATCAAGCACCCATGTTTTTATTTCTCCTGTATCATAATCTTTTGAAACAATGCAATGTATCTTTGTTGCATTCAGCGAATCAGTTTCAATATCTATGATTGCTTTCATCACATATCTACTAGTTTGGCATCCTCTACATTAATATGGAAATAGTTTTCGTTTCTTGTATTAGGACCATAAGCTTTTTTAATTTTACTTTCTGCAACTGTCTTTCCTGAAATATGCCATGCTTGTTTACAGTCATTTCTAAATACAACAAATGTTAATTTATCACTTGGAAATTCTTTTTGCCAACGATCAATTAATCTTTTCTTTCTAAATGGTATGCGTATATCTTTCCAATGTTCCGGCCACTTACCTTTCCAAGAATATTTTATTTCAACTTCATAAAAGTATTCTCTTGGTTTAATTGTTGAAACATCATGATCAATTTTATTACATACTAAATCAAATGACATTGTTTCTTTGTCGTCTATATTTACATAGCCATTTAAATTTAGCCATTTTATCATAGCCTTCTTAGCAGGGGGATCTGACTGATCATACAGATCTTTGTCAAAGGGTTTGGTCGTACTCATTGTTATCCTCCCGTTCAGTAGGTTCTAGTTCTGTCATCCTACCAGTTTCATTATCGTAATGCAAATAAGTTGCTATACCAGTATCGCCAGTATACCTGTTCTTTAATACACGTAGCACAGTTGTATTTGCTTCAATTGGATCATCTGCTTGTTGGTTACGTTCTAAAGCTATCACTGAATCAGATAGATGTGCAATAGCTGCTGAACCACGTAGATGTGATAAAGAAACTTCACGCCCATCTTCATGACCACGATCACCCATTGGCCTTCTTAGGTGACTTACAAGCAATAAAGATATTCCTGTTTCTTCAACCAAAGATCTTAGCTTAGTCATTAATATATCAATAGACTTACGCTCATCCCCATTATCTTCTTGACCTGATACAAGAATAGATAAGTGATCTAGTATCACCCACTTTGTGTCCATAGCCTTAGCCATGAAACGAACACGGTTAAGTATTTCATCATTACTAGTGCTACCAAAATGATCAAAAGCAAAGAAACGATTTGTTCCGGTAGTTTTATCACGCCAATCTCTCAGTTCATTCAAGCTGTATTGATCTCTTATTTCTTTAATATACAATCTTGCATTAGCTTCAACAGACATTAGATGAAACACTGTATTCTTTACACTTTCTTCCAAAGCAAAGAAACCAATATTATCTTCAGTATTTTTAAGAAGATGATGTGCAAGCTCTCTAATAATACTAGATTTACCCATGCCAGCACCAGATGTAAAACACACAAGCTCACCAGTTCTTATACCATATGTCTTTTTATTCAAACCCTCCCAAGGATATGGGCAGGTATCGCAATAATCTTCTTCAAATAATTCATCACCAAAAGAACCAAGATTAATTATACCAGCAGGAGTATATGGCTCTGCTGCCCACCAAGACTTAGTAAATCTTTCACGTTGATTTACTTTTAAATATTCATTTGGATCTTTAAGATCTAAATTAACAATCTTACATTTATTAGGTTCAAATAACTTTGCAACATCTTCTGCTGCTTGTTTGCCTTGCTTATCATTATCAAAGCATATTACAATATTATCAAAGCTATTAAGAAAGTTAAAAGACTTCTTGCAATTAGTAGCTGCTGATTGTGCACCATTCTTTACTGATACCACAGGCCATTTTGATCCGAGTAATTCGTAAGCACTCATAGCATCAAGCTCACCTTCGACTACTGTAACGTACTTACCACCTTTACCAAATATATTTTCTCCAAATAAAACAGCCTTGGATAAATCTCCTTCAACCCAGAAATCTTTATTCTCTGTTTTTCTAATCTTAGAAGCTACATGTTCTCCTTTACTATCAAAGTATTTGTAGATGTGATGGCTCTGGTCAGTGCCACCATTATCATTTACATATGTGTTATAAACTTTAGCTGAGTTTTCAGAGATTTTACGATCAGTTAAAGCTGCTAAATAACCTCCAGTTTTTAGAGAAGATGTTTTATTTATTGATGAAACATTAGATTGTTGCATGGATAAATCCTTATCATTAGAAAAACGTGTATTACAAACAAAACAAAAAGAATGCCCATCACTATGTTGGACATTCCCATCACTTGATCCACATGCAGGACATGGACCTCTCTTTAACCAGCCTTCGGCCATCACCATTTACCTTTGCTATATTGAAACATATCATTAGCAATGCTGTTTCTTTTTGCTATCACCTCCCTTTCTATAGAAACCAAAGTTTCAATTTGATCAACTCTTTCCATATTTTCAAATGATTCTTTAAAATTCATTATAGGACTTTGACGGCCTTTTCTTTTTTCAACAACGAGTAAAACATCATTCATTTCTTTTAACCTTTTTTATAGTATATCTAAACTCAGGATCAGATCCTAAATGATACCACAAAAGGTAACGATAATCAAGAGCCTCTTTAGCTAACTTATAAGTACTATAACTTTCTATAATTTTTTTATTATCATTATGTTGCATAATAATATTCCAAGTGCTAGACATGGGCAGCGCCCCCGCATGGAAAGGGGGCGTTGACCATATTAATTGTACTCTTCAATATCATTTTGAATATTTTGAATAAAATCATTTTGATCAGCTAACATATCTTGTAGTTCTTCTTTGGCAAGTCGTCGTGCAGTTTTAGAATCATACCCCTCATTTTGATATTGGCTGGTAAGTTCTTTAAAAATTTGTTTTCGTTCTTTTTGCCAAAGATTTTTAGCCATTATACTAACTGGCACTTTCCTCTATATCATTCCAGAACTGAGCTACATCATTTTGATCGTGTGGATTGTAACCACATTCAATCATAAAATCATGTAGTGCATTGTATTCTTGTCTGCTTGTTTTTATTTTTTTTCTGTAAGCTTCAAAGTCTATTACATTTTCATTTTGTTTTGATACTTCCCATGATTTATCAATATCAATACCACGAATTTTTTCTAAATCTTTAGTCAAGATATCAATCCTTTTTTGTGAGCGGTTTAGCTGTCGTTTCAACGTGTTTATTTGTTTGGTAAGTAATTGTTTTTCTTTATCAATTTCTACCATATCATCCGCTCCTTTAATTGGTCTAGTAAACCTACCACCTACATAGTTATTATAGTAGGCATACTTATCAGTACCGTCAAGTATTTTTGTCAAGACTCCAAGCTTCATTTGATAGTGAAGCTCGTAGTATTTCATGGTTCTTTTGTTTTCGTATTGATCTATTATTTCAAAATTAAAATGTTTCTTTCCTATTTTTTTAATATCTGCAATTAAAGCTTTGGAAGATCCCATGTATTCTTTCCAATTAGATGATACATTTTTTCCATTTCTTTTTATAAAATATTGTTTGCATCCAATGTAAGACTGTTTTGTTTTTTTATTAGTAATTTTATAGACAAAACCAAAATACTTATCAGGATCTGGTTTTACTTTTTTTGTATATTTCCAATGCATTATTCTTTTAATTCTTCAACATCTGGTAATCTTCCTATTTTTGTAAGATACCTTTTATTTTTTGCATAATTAAATACACGAAGTCCTTGACCCTCATTAGCATCTGCCCAACATTCTCTCTTATAGTCGCAATAAACACAACCAATAGGAAGCTTATAGTTGCCAGACTTACCATCAGGTATATCGGAATAGCACCTATCAGGTATGCTATCGTTTGAAACCATTCTTTTAAGGTATTCAATACGTTCTTTAGCATTAATCATTTCCAATGAATGTACTGGGGTTAAACATATCTCACCTGTAGATTTATCAATAGCTAGGAATGCAGCTTCATTAACTCCATTAGCTTGAGCATATGCAGATATCTGAGATATGTATCCAAAAGGATCATCTTCATAAAGTCTATTGTATTTAAACTTTTCAAAACTTTTACCTGATGCACTTTTACAATCAACAAGCACACCATCTATTACTGCATCTTGATGACCTTTAACACCTTCTATATCTAATTCTTTTTGAGTTTCTTCAACGGTGTGACCAGCAATACGAGTTAATAATAATAATAATTCTTCAAGTAAGTGACCGTATAAAAACTTAATTTTTGTAGAGGATGGTAAAGGATTTTGTTTTTGTTTTAAATTAGATCTATACCAAAGTTGGCGATTAGGTTTACCTATTGCAGACAATCTTAATTTATTATCATCTTTTCTATCTTCACAAAGAGATAGTGTAATCTGACTACAAACTTCCAAGGCAAATTTATTTAGATGTTCTGGTAAAGCTAATAACTGTTTTTTAGTTAAGCTACCATCATCAAAAAGATTATATATATCTTTTACTAAGTTATTGATATTTTTTTTAGTCATGAGAGAATGGGGAGCCACAGAACGTGGCCCCCCTCTTCAGGTTATGAAGCAAAAGGAATATCATCATCAGATGTATAGCCTGATTCCACAACATCAAAATCTTCGGCTTCACCATCAGATGAATATGGTACAAGCTCAACTACTTGAACTTTTTGTAGATCCGCAGACCTACCTTCTTTGTTTTTCCAAGCCCAATCATATGGCCTGTAAAGAACATTAACTTTAGATCCATTACCAATCAATGTATTAAACATTGGCTGACGCATAGAATCTACAAGTTCAGGTGCTTGGTTAGTACCATTTTTACCTTCTACTTTACGCTTAATGGTTACGAAATCACCACGTTCATCACCCTTATTTTTAACTGATAAACCATCTGCTTTTACTTTAGCAATGTTATCAGCATCCAGAGCTACATCAATAGTCCAGCAAGGTTCAAACGTAGTGTTGGGCTGTGATATTGAAGCCCAGTAAGCAGTACCTGATATTACAGTCATTGTATTCCTTTCAAGTTGTAATGACTAATAAGTTCTACTATGTCTTATATAAGGTTGTCAAGAAAAAAATTAATGAATACGATCAATAGTTATATCTAAATTTTCATCATCAAAATCATCTGGTACATAAGACATAAGTTGATACAAAGTTTTAAGAGCATCCTCTTCTGTTTTAAAAACTTCAATCTTGGTCCCGGCATCATTTGTCATAGGATTAAGAGTTTCAAAGATACCGGAACCAAATTCGTCAAGAGAATACTCAACTAAAATATATGACATCGCACCTCCTTTATGCTGCCATTTCAAGTTCTTTCCATTGTTTTGAATTAACCATGTCAGATACTCTGTCTTCTCTTAACTTAACAGTGTTACGATTTTCTTTGATATGTTGAGTATCTTTACCATAATAGAAGTTACCACCTTCTTTACCTGTCATTAAGCTAGGATGAGAAGACCAATAAGTAGCAGCATTGTATACATTATATAAAGTACCTCCCGTGTTTGTACCATATTTATCATAAGTACCACGGCCAGTAATGTGTCTGCTCTCTTCATCAAATATTTTCATAAGATTAGATAGCATAATTTTGTTGCCAACATTTTTACGTTCAACATTATCAAATCTTTTTGCTAATGTATTTTTAAATAAGCTAACAACATTGTCACGATTAACAGGAGTATTATACCATGCTTTCATTTGTTCAATACCATCACCACTAATATATTTAGTAGCGTTGCTAATCTTTGCAGCAAAGCCTACGATATCAAAGTTTTTACTGTGTCTTCCATAAACATGAGCTAGTTTATTACCACCTACTAGTGTGTTCCAGCATTTAGCTCTCCATACACCCATCATACCATTGTTAGCCCATGTACGATTATGTGATGTACGAAAGCAAAACTCAGGTACAATAAGCTCATCTTTACCTCTACTAAGAAAGCCAGAGTTACCATCAAGAAAAGTTTTTTGACCATGGAATCTAGCTTTAAGTTCTAATTGTTCACCATCACCTAAAACATTTACACTAAACTCTGTTTCAGATAAATCTAGTTTTGTATTTTCATCATTGGATGCAATGGTTAAAGCATCTTCAATATGATCTACAATCTCTGTATATTGAACAGGTACATAGCTTTCAGATACAATAGCTAAAGGTTTTTTAGTATCAGATCTTCTTAGTCCTATACCAATATCAGATGGCATATCAGCCAGCTTAAAAGTTTCTACATTAAAGTTAAGTTGACTACGATCAAACATTTGCATTATCTTTTCCTATAGTTTATAAATGAGGTTCGTCCTCAAAAGAGGGGACGAACCGAGTGGAGCTTGTGTAACTTTAATTGCTTCAGGATAGTCTTCTTTCACCTCATACTCTGTTTCATACATTGTTGCCGTCTGTATTATTTTACCAGTACCACCACATTCAGGACAATAGCGTCCCATAGATGATACCATGTTTTCATATATAATACCTTCTTCACAATCGTTACAATAACTTTCTACTAACCATGTTGTATCTTCAGATGTCATTTACCTTGACCTCTGTATCTTTTCCAAGATAATTTTTTACTTTTATTTTTAGGTTTAGACCTAACACTATGTCCTATTGATGTTCTCTTTTTAATACGATGTAAATTAGGATCATAAACATTTGCAGATTTTTTAGCCATGATTATTCAACCAATCATCACAAGCATCGTGAATAGATTTTAGTTCTCTTTCAATATACTGATTAACATCAGCTACATTTAATGAAGCACCACTCTCTTCAATTTTATGTCGAACCATTGGTACAACCCATGGATCAGAGCCATTGAAAGCATAGTCAAGTATTTCTTGTTTAGTTTTAAACTTAGGTACAGCCATAGTAATCTCCAATAAAATAAGGGAAAGCCCCTCAAGGTAAGGGGCTTTTCCGAATTAATATGTAAGAACTTCGTAAGAATCTACATCACCATAAGTAGAATAATTTTTCTTGCAGTTATCACAGATATAAATATTTTTTTCCATAATAAATGTTTTTTCACAAGATAAACACTTACGTTTTCTATATTTACTATTTTCTTTTTGTAATTCTAATTCTAATTTTTTCTGTTTAATATCTTCTACTAACTCTTCAAAAGATACTCTTCCTATTTTTTTCTTCTTTTTAATTCCTTTTTTAAATAAACCTCCATTTCTACTAACAATACCAATTATTACATTTCTTGTTAAGTCTCTACTAGATCTTTGAGAATATAATTCTTTAGCTCTTGGATGATTTGCTATTTGTTGAGCTGATAGCCCATCAAACCAATGATCTAATACAAAAGTTTTAAACTGTTTTGTGTTCATTCTATTATTTCCACTTCTGATTCGGTATTAATCCAAACTCTTGCACCACAAGATAGTGGTTTATCAGGACTATATTCTATTGTGCATGGTCCTTTTATATGAACTTTACTTGCATATGTATTACTTTTGTAAGTTTTTACAGTTAATACAGGATCTTTTTTTCCTGTCTTTTGATTAGATTTAATTATGTGTTGATTCACATGTACTTTAGTTTGAACCATAATTATTCTCCGTTAAGGATATCCCACCAAGCATTCATTCTTCTGTTATCCAATCTAATGCACCCATAAGATATTGATTCATTTCTCTTGGTGCCATTCGAGGTGTAAGGTGATGTGAACCGTTATAGTCTATTAAAGTATATCCACCATAACATGCAGCATGGTCTAATTCAACCATAAAAGATTTATGTTTTATTTTTTTATTTAAAAGATCTACTTTTTCTTGTAGACTTTTTTTTGTAACACGGTATTCCATTTGTATCTCCTGTATAGAAAGGGAAAGACCCCTCACAAGAAGGGGTCTT
>Ga0209348_1001690_pt1 | contig 10627 bp, 8 predicted proteins | sample ETNvirenome_2_30_FD_184065 | JGI IMG/M metagenome (GOLD analysis project Ga0209348, IMG submission 184065) | Marine viral communities from the Pacific Ocean - ETNP_2_30 (SPAdes) (version 2) | ecosystem: Environmental > Aquatic > Marine > Oceanic | place: Pacific Ocean | collected 2013-06-22 | reverse complement strand
TCTTGTGACCAGGCTAAATCTTCTAAATTGAGCGTGAGTTTTAACCGTTCATCCAGCTCAATAGGCTTGTAAAGGTCTTCGCGGTCAAAGGTAATCCATTTTTCGCCATCAAATACTAAAAACTCAAGGGTGTTTTCCTCAACCATTAAGCCAAGCTCTATTTGATTTAAAATAGCAAATTCAGAGGCCATGTTAATGGTGGTATGCAGCCTAAGCGCTTGTGTATCAAGCTCATCTTCGGCGCCGCCTTCTAAGCTGTATACCACCATTTTGGTCGCAAATGCGATAATAGTAAGTACCACTAAAATTTCTATTAAGCTAAACCCACTGTGGTGGGCGCGCATACGATTAAGGCTTACTTGCATAGTAAGCCTTGTGCAATCGTATTTAACCATACTGCTGGGTTAAGTCGCATTTATTGCTCGTCTTCGTTCCAGTTGCCAATATCATCATCGGTACCGGCTTCGCCATCAGGTCCCATTGAAAAAATATCAAACTTGCCAATTTCACCTGGGCTAATTAGCTGGTACGGGTTGCCCCATGGATCTTCTGGTAATTCATTTACAAAACCACCATCAGGGAAACGCTTAGGAATTGGTTCAATGCTGGTTTTATTAACCAATGCTTCTAGGCCTTGCTCTGTGCTTGGGTAGCTTTTATTTTTAAGCTTGTATAAGCTCATTGCATCTTCAAGCTGTTGAATATCTAGATGTGCTTTATCGATAGCAGCTTCTTCTTGTTGGCCCATAATATTAGGCGCCACAATTGACATAATCATCCCGATAATAACCAATACCACCATTACTTCGAGTAAAGAAAAACCTGATTGTTTATTCACGTAAATACCTCATTTTCCAAAAACATAATTTAATTTGGCGTCATCTAAGTAAATACTAACTTAGCTAACCCCTTAAAGCTTAAAGTCCTACCGCTTTATTCATTGCCATTATTGGCTGTAAAATAGCCATTACTATAAACAAAACAATCACCGCCATTGAGGCAATCATTGCTGGCTCTAATAATTTTAATGATACGTTTACCATGCTTTCAAACTCACGGTCTTGGTTATTAGCCGCGCGCTCTAACATTTGTTCTAGCTCACCTGATTTTTCACCGCTGGCAATCATGTGCAGCATCATCGGTGGAAACAATTTGGTTTGCTGTAAAGCCGCTCTTAGGCTTGCACCTTCACTGACTCTATCGGCAGCATCTGCCACTGATTTTTTCATTTTTTTATTCGCTAATACACCACCCGATATGCGCATACCTTCAAGTAGTGGTACTGAGCTTGACGATAAAATACTGAGCGTACGTGCAAAACGCGCGGTATTAATACCCCGTGCTACTTTACCAAAACCAGGCATGTGCAGTACGCGGTCGTCCCACCAAAAGCGAATTTTAGGTTGTTTAAGTGCATGTTTAATGCCTACTGCCAGCGCAGTAATGACTAACAAACTTATAAACCAATAATTTTGTACAAAGTGGCTGCCTGCCATAACCCATTCGGTCGTCCAAGGCAGTACTTGCTTAGTTTTTTCGAAGGTTTTTAAAATTTTAGGCACAACGGTACCGAGTAAAACCGAAACAATACCAATAGCAAAAATAACCAAAATGGTAGGATAAACCATGGCTTGAGTAATTTGGCTGCGCATGTGTTGGCGCTGTTCGGTGTAATCGGCAAGGCGATTTAATACTTGGTCAAGGTGCCCTGATTTTTCACCTGCGGCTACCATTGCTCGGTATAAATCGTCAAATACATGTGGAAATTCACTCATGCCATCGGCCAGTGTATAACCCTCTACTACCTTTGAACGTACCGACATAAGCATACGTTTTAAGCGAGGCTTTTCACATTGCTCTGCCACCGCCATGACAGCCCCTTCAACTGGCAATGCCGATTGAATGAGCGTAGCAAGCTGGCGCGTAATAAGGGCTAAATCGGAGGTAGATACGCTGGGTTTAAAAAAACGACTTAATAACGGCGTCTTTGCGCCACTAACCTGTTTTTCCCCTTCTGCTGCAGGGACAACTTCAAGCGGCGTAAGTTTTTTTTCGCGCAGCGCTTGGCGAATTTGCTTAGCTGTATCGGCTTCTAAAATGCCTTTTTGCTCTTTCCCTCGACCATCAAGGGCACGGTATTCAAACGCCGCCATGGTTAGGCTTCCTCACGGGTAACGCGTAGAATTTCTTCAAGGGTTGTTTTGCCTGCCAGTACGCGGCTACAGCCATCTTGGCGTATGCTTGGGCTTTTTTGGCGAATGTATTTTTCAACACTTTGCTCGCCTTTACCGCTGTGGATCATTTCGCGTATTTCTTCATCAACCACCAGTAATTCATGAATACCAGTACGGCCGCGGTAACCATTAAAGTTACACTCTTCACACCCTACTGCGCGGTAAATTGTAGGTGCGCTATCAAACGGTACTCCTAGCAGCTCACACTCACGTTCATCAGCAGTGTGACCTTCTTTACAGCTATTACATAAAGTACGTACTAAGCGCTGCGACAGCACGCCTAACAATGACGATGACAGCAAGAATGGTTCTACACCCATGTCTTCCATACGGGTAATTGCGCCCGAGGCGGTGTTGGTATGTAGCGTAGACATCACTAAGTGACCTGTAAGCGATGCTTGCACGCCAATTTGCGCGGTTTCAAGGTCACGTATTTCACCGACCATTACTACATCGGGATCTTGACGTAATATTGCACGAAGCCCGCGGGCAAAGGTCATATCTACTTTGGTATTTACTTGCGTTTGGCCAATCCCCGGAATTTCGTACTCTATTGGGTCTTCTACCGTTAAAATATTACGATCGCGAGAATTTATTTGGCTCATACCGGCGTACAAGGTGGTACTTTTACCAGAACCCGTTGGGCCAGTAACCAAAATAATACCGTGTGGTTTACTAATTAAATCAGCAAACAACTCTCGGTTTTGCGGCGTCATGCCTAAATCTTCAAGGTTTAAGCGAGCATTGTTTTTATCAAGTAAACGCAGTACTACACGCTCACCAAAGCTTGATGGCATGGTAGATACACGTACATCTACTGCACGCCCTGCAATACGCAGGCTAATACGACCATCTTGCGGAATACGTTTTTCTGCTATATCTAGTTTCGCCATTACCTTAATACGCGAGACGAGTAACGAAGCAAGCTTACGATTAGGTTTAAGCACTTCTTTTAGTACGCCATCAACCCTAAAGCGAATCACAAGCTCTTGCTCAAAGGTTTCGATATGTATATCGGATGCACCTTCTTTAATTGCTTCGCTTAACATGGCGTTGATTAGTTTGATGATAGGCGCATCATCATCGCCGGCTAATAAATCTTCGGTTTGTGGGAGCTCATCGGCAAGGGAGAATAAATCGACCTCATTACCAATATCTTCCATCATTTGTTGTGTTTCAGAGCTGTCGCGCTGATACGCAGCCTCTAATAGTAACTCAAATTTATCGTCAGCTAACTGCTCGAGGGTAAAGCCTTTACCTGCAATGCGACGCACTTCTAGCAATACTTCAACATCTAGCTCGCCGCGGTAATACACAACTTGCTGTTCATTATTTTTACTAAGCAGTACACCCGCTCTGCGCGCATACGAAAAAGGTAAACGCTTTGGAGGCAACTCAACTAAATCGTTACTTGTAAGTAACTCCTCAGAGCGTGTTTCATCACTACGATGAACCACGTCTTCGTTTATTTGTTCTATTGCGCTAGTCATCTTCACGCTCTGCACGTTCTTTAGAGCTCAATGCTTTTAAGTGCTCTTCATAAGTTGGTGGCAGAATAAGCTCATCATCCCAAGATGGGAGTAAAGGAACATCTGAATTTGGCATAAGCTCTATGCCATCTTCTTTCTCTTTCATTTGCTCGCCACGGATAAAGTTATACTTATTAAAGCTTAACTTATTCATATTAACGCCATCGCGAATAATAGTTGGACGAATAAATACAATAAGATTACGCTTACGTTTGGTCGTATTAGTTGACTTAAATAAGTGACCTAAAATTGGGATATCACCTAAAATTGGTACCTTAGATACACTCTCTTGTACGTCTTCATCAATTAAGCCGCCTAACACAACCATACCGCCATCATCAGCCATAACGGTTGTGGTAATGGCGCGCTTATTAACAGAAATATCGACAGCGGTTGCACCACTTACACTCGATACTTCTTGTTCAATTAATAATTGTACTGCTGAGCCATCGTTAATTTGTGGGGTTACTTTTAGTTTTACACCCACCTCTTGGCGTTCAATGGTTTGAAATGGATTATCGTTATTACTGCCTGTTTGCGAACCAGTAATAATGGGCACTTCTTGACCCACTATCATCGACGCTTCTTCGTTATCCATGGTGGTAATTGAAGGTGTAGCAAGTATGTTTGAGTTAGTGTCAGTTGAAACGGCCTGAATAATTGCACCCCAGTCGTTTTTAACTAGACCAAACGCTAAGCCATTAACACCGCTTAATAATGAAGCAAGCGCGGTGTAATCACCTTCTGACGTTTCATCGTAACTGGTAACTAAGCCACTTTCTGAGCCTATTACTGTTTGAGTAGTGGTTGTGTCTTGCGCTTGAATACCTGCAACCGCTAATGAGCCTACAGGCACAGTTGAGCCATTATTAAACTGCAACATACCGCCATCTTCTGAAATCCATTGCGTACCTAAGTTAACGCCATCCGATTCCATTACTTCAACAATAATCGCTTCTACAAGTACTTGCGCACGGCGAATATCGAGCCTATCAATCACGGTCTCTAATGAGCGCATGGTATCGGGCTGTGCTGTAATAACTAATGAGTTTGAGTCAGGGTGAGCTTCAATACTGGCATCGTTTTTATTGTTTGTGCGAGTTTTACTTGTGCCTTGGCCATCTTCTGCAAGCGTTTTACTTACGCCTTGCAGTACTTTTACTAAATCCTCTGCTTTGGCGTAGTTTAAGTAAAATACTTTGGTATTACCTTGGCTTTCAAGTTCGCCATCTAGGCGCTTAATTAGTTCTATAGCACGGGTACGGGCTTGCCCTTCACCGCTTACTATTACGCTATTAGTACGGCCATCGGCAACTACCTTAGGGATCAAAAATTCAGGAACGCTGCCTTTACCGCTGTCTTTGTAAATATTTTCAACAACCGATACTACATCATCTGCTGTTGCATATTTAAGCTTAACAATATCTACACGCTTATCACCGGCTTGATCTACCGAGCGAATAATTTCTACTAAGCGATTAACCGACGCTGCATGGCCAGTAAGCATCATGACATTGGCAGCATTAAAGTTTGCTACATGGCCACCGTCTTTTTGGTCGCTAAATTGACGTACTAATGGACCAAGCTCTTGAACACTTACATTTTTAACGCGTACCACACGGGTGATCATCATATCGCCCGATGCAGCGCTGTTTTCTGTAATTAGCGGCACATTTGATTTTTTAGCGTCAGAGCTTTTTTCAATCTTGATAATACCGTTGTCCATTTCTACTGCTGAGTAGCCATACACTTCGAGTACATTTAAGAAAAATTGGTAGTACAGCGCTTCATCCATTAACTCATAACTGCGTACGTTTACTTTACCGCGCACATTTGGGTCAATGATCACTGTTTTATTAAGGTTTTTACCAACAATGTTTATAAACTCGTTGATATCTGTGCCTTTAAAGTTTGCAGCATATTCAACAGCTGAAACCGACAACGAAATACTGGCTGCTAAAAAAAGCGCTGCGTACTTAGCTAACCCTTTTTTAATTTTTTTGAGGTGTAGCACCTGAACCATTATGTTAAAACTCCAAAGCTAAGTTATTGCAGGCTAAATTGCACATCGATTTGCTCACCATCACGTTCTATCGTAATTGTGGCATCGCTGGTATTACGCAGCTCATTAATAGCTGCCATTGCCTGTTGTAAATCTGTTAATTGGTAGCCGTTAATAGCCACGGCTAAATCTTTATTCTGTAGGCCCATTTGTTTAAACAGAGCAGGCTCTTTACCTGGGCTCAAGCGATAGCCGATTAACTCGCCATCGCTCATTGCTTGTGAAACACGAATATAATCAAATAACTTACCAGGTTCACTTAATAGCTCTTCTCGTGTTTCTATTATTGCTTCTTTTACATCTGGGTCAGCGGTTGCATTAATTTGCAACTCGCTTTGTTCTATTTTTTGCGGCCCCATGTCTTGTGCTTCGCGAGCGGCAAGCACAGGCATAGACACTTTTTTACTAAAGTCGAGACCATCTAGCATTAGCGTTTCAAATCGGCCGTTTACACTTAAAATAACGCGATCGGGAAGTATTTGCGCAACCTCTGCACGGGTGCCTTGTACAACCTCTTCAACTAAGTAACTTATTTGTCGCCCCTGTGACTCAATAATAGCAATACCTGCCTTATCGTCGTTACTTACAGCAACAATACCGGTTAGATTAATACTTAAGCGTGTTTCTGGCGCATTATTAATTACTTCGTTTTGCTGCGCAGTATTAGTTTTATTTGTTACAGTTTTTTTACCAAATAAAAATTGCTCTATAATATTTTGTACTGAGGTAGTACTAGAAGCCTTCGATCCGGCTGAATAGTGAGATGGAGTAAGCGGTGTAGAGACCGGTTGTGGCCATACCAGCCAAACTAATTTTGAGAGTAAATAAGCAAGATAAACAACGACTAACAGCGTAACTACTGCGCTTAATTTAGCATGGGGTAGCCGTGTTAAAAATTGTTTAAGCTGTTGAATTTGCTGTTCCATAATAATGTTCTTATTTTAATTTACTGCATAAGCGCGTACCCATAGTACCCTTTCATTTTTCATTCAACAAGCACACTAATATTAAACTTTGTAAACAGATTAATATAACAATGTAATGTTGACTAAAAAACCAGCACGCGCCGTAATACCTTCATCCTACGATGATTTCATGATAAATTTTACGATATATAAATAGTCGATTGAAGAAGCCTAATGAGTAAAAAAAATAATACTAATGCCGACTCAGACCACAACAGTGAGCCAAAAGTTCGATTAGATAAATGGTTATGGGCTGCGCGCTTTTATAAAACCCGTGCGCTTGCACGCGAAATGGTGCAAGGCGGCAAAGTACATTATAATGGGCAACGTACTAAAGCGAGTAAAATTGTGGAGGTTGGCGCAACCATAAAACTTGCCCAAGGCGTTGATGAAAAGCTTATCAAGGTACTTAAAGTGCTTGAAAAACGCCAAAGCGCCCCCATTGCACAGACCTTGTATCAAGAAACTGATGCAAGTATTGCAAAACGCGAAGAAAACGCCATCGCACGCAAAAATAACAGCTTCTTTGCTCCACATCCGGATAAAAAGCCCGATAAAAAGCAACGACGCGAACTTTTAAAAATGAAATCAAGTTAGGTATAGCCGCTCATGCAACAAGATTTACTTCACCGTTATTTATTCGACAAACTCGATGTTCGTGGCGAACTCGTTCAAATTGAGCACGCCTACAACGAGATGATAGCTAATCACAATTACCCTGAGCCAGTTAAAGCATTATTAGGTGAATTACTCGTTGCAACGTGTTTATTAACTGCCACTTTAAAGTTTGAGGGTGAAATAGCCGTTCAGCTACAAGGCGATGGCCCTGTTAAATACGCTGTTATTAACGGCGACGATAAACAAAATATGCGTGGTATTGCGCGCATGCAAAGCGAGGTTAGCGGCACAACGGTAAAAGAGCTTGTAGGTAAAGGTTATATGGTTATTACCATTACTCCAACCAAAGGCGAACGTTATCAAGGCATAGTGCCTCTTGAGCACGATACATTAAGTAAATGTATTGAAAGCTACTTTGAGCAATCAGAACAGCTAAAAACACGCCTTTGGTTTGCAACCGACACAACAGAAGGGAAAGCCAAAGCCTGTGGGTTGTTTTTACAAGTACTGCCTGTTGATAAGCAAAAATCAATTAATGACTTCACTCACTTAGAAGCCTTAAGCGATACAATTAAACGCGAAGAGCTATTAGAGCTTGATGCCAATACCGTATTAACGCGCTTATATCACGAAGATAACCCGCGCGTATTTGACCCGCAAGCTATTACATTTAAATGTGGCTGTAGTAGAGAGAAAACCATTACTGCTTTAGTTAATGTAGGCCAACAAGCATTACTTGATGATGTTGCTGAAAATGGCGCTGTTAACATTAGCTGCCATTATTGCCTAAAAGAATATGTTTTTGACGAGCAAGATATTAAAAACATTTTTAATTAACCTCCCACCTCATAATCAAATATAAAGCCGCAAAATATGCGGTTTTATATTATAAAATGATGATACCGGTGTCATGAATTTCGTTAATTTACTGACACCGGTATCATTGAAATTATTCATGTTTTTTAGCAAATATATGTGTTTTTAGGGCCTTTACAGGCTCGAATATCTCAAATCCTTCTGTTACTATAATTTCAGCTTAAGGGAACTAAGAACCCAGAGCTATCCCGTTCAAACTCTCACACATAGTTAGGTATAAACATGACTACAAGCGCAACACGTTTTGTCGATTTAACCGCAGCTGAACTTGTCGAGCATGCGATTCGTCGTGGCGAAGGGACACTAGCCGCAAATGGAGCCTTTGTTGCAATTACAGGCAAGCGCACTGGTCGCTCTCCTAAAGATCGCTTCATTGTAAAAGAAGCAACAACGCAAGATGATATCCAATGGGGCAATGTAAACCGCCCATTCGATGCTGACAAATTTGACGCTTTATGGGCTCGCGTAGAAGCACATGTGCAAAGTAATGACCACTTCACCTCTCACCTAGAAGTTGGCGCAGACCCTGAGCACTATCTACCTGTAGTTGTTACTACAGAAACAGCGTGGCACCATATTTTTGCTAAAAACATGTTTATTGAGCCTAAAAACTATAATGCATCTGATTTACCCCAATGGCAGGTAATGAATGTGCCTTCGTTTGTTTGTGACCCACAACGTGATGGCACCAACAGCGACGGCACTGTTATTATTAACTTTGCTCAACGCAAAGTGTTACTTGCTGGTATGCGTTATGCCGGTGAAATGAAAAAATCGATGTTCTCCGTTCAAAACTTTCTTCTTCCAGCAAAAGGTGTATTACCAATGCACTGCTCTGCTAACGTAGGAGAAGCGGGTGATACAGCACTATTCTTTGGTTTATCGGGTACTGGTAAAACAACTTTATCGGCCGACCCAACACGCTTTTTAATTGGTGACGACGAACACGGTTGGGCACCAGGAAGCGTATTTAATATCGAAGGTGGCTGTTACGCAAAATGTATCGACCTCTCACAAAAAAATGAGCCAGTAATTTGGAATGCTATTCGCTTTGGTACAATTTTAGAAAACGTTGTACTTGATGAAACACGCACACCTGACTTTAACGATACAAGCTTAACGCAAAATAGCCGTGCTGCTTACCCGCTAGAGCACGTAGAAAAGCGCAAAGTTGAAAACCGTGCTGGCGAGCCAAAAGCTGTTGTATTTTTAACCTGCGATGTGAGCGGTGTTTTACCGCCGGTTTCTGTACTTAGCGAAGAAGCCGCTGCTTTTCACTTTTTAAGTGGTTACACGGCTAAAGTGGGCTCTACAGAGATTGGCTCAACTAGCGATATAGAATCTACATTCTCAACGTGTTTTGGCGCCCCTTTCTTCCCTCGCCCTGCAGGTGTTTACGCTGAGCTGCTTATGAAGCGTGTACGCGAATTTGGGGCAAAGGTTTACCTTGTTAATACAGGGTGGACAGGCGGCCCATACGGTACCGGTGAGCGTTTTGATATTCCAACTACCCGCGCTGTAATAGATGCAATCGTATCTGGTAAATTAGCCAATGTAGAGACCCAGCATATCGATGTATTAAATCTAGACGTACCAGTGGAAGTCCCTGGTGTGGATAGCAAGCTACTTAACCCAATTAATACATGGGAAGATAAAGCAAAATATAATGAATATGCAGCAAAACTTGCCGCTGACTTCACTGAAAACTTCGCTAAATACGATGTATCAGATGATATTAAAAATGCAGGCCCAAAAGCATAATTAATTACCAAGCCTGATTTAAACGCCAGCCTATAAAGCTGGCGTTTTTGTTTGCTAAGCTAATTATTTTATTGCTGCGACATTTTGTCGCAGTTCTTTTCTATTAAACAAAGATACAATGCGCCATCCCTTTACTGCATATTTTTAATGGTCACTCATTTATGCGTTTTAATGGTTCATGGCGAAAAATAGCAAGACGTGTACATTTATACCTAGGCTTATCTATCGGGGGTGTACTCGCACACATCGCTCTAACAGGTTCTATACTCGTCTATTACCCCGAACTAGATGAAAATATAAGTAGTTTAAGTACAGAAACAGCGAGGCCTATAAATTGGGATACTGCATATCAAACACTAAAAACTCACTACCCAGATAAACAAGGCTCGTGGCGTTTAGAAAGCACCAAAGATAAACATTATATTCCCGCAAGATATTACAACCAAAACGAAACAGTGGATCACGCTTTTGCACCACTTATGGTTTGGCTAAGCCCTGATGGCAGGCTTATATTACGTGAGGATGTATGGGGTAACTACTTTGTTACCTGGATTTATAACGTACACTTCTCGTTACTTGCAG
>Ga0209348_1001689_pt1 | contig 10628 bp, 16 predicted proteins | sample ETNvirenome_2_30_FD_184065 | JGI IMG/M metagenome (GOLD analysis project Ga0209348, IMG submission 184065) | Marine viral communities from the Pacific Ocean - ETNP_2_30 (SPAdes) (version 2) | ecosystem: Environmental > Aquatic > Marine > Oceanic | place: Pacific Ocean | collected 2013-06-22 | reverse complement strand
TACACGATCAATTATTTATTTTATTTGTTTGCAAAGTTCAATTAAATAATATAAGGATTCGCACAAGGAGGTTCTTATGGACTTAGAAGCAGAATCTATTGTAAAAATAGATATGGCAATGTCATCAAACATTACCAACTCTTGCAAAAAGTTATTGGAAACTCAGAAAAAAATAGAAGCGACTGAAGAAGAACTAAAAAAGTTAAAAGATGTTGAGACTACTCTTTCTGAGCAGACAATTCCAAACTTAATGCAACAAGCAGGTGTAGAGTTAATTAAACTTGAAGGCGGAATTTCTGTCGAAGTAAAACCATTCTACTCTGCAAGAATACCATCTTCTAAAAGTGAAGAGGCTTTCGCATGGTTACGTGACAATGGACATGGAGACTTAATTAAAAATCAAGTCTCTTTAGAATTTGGCATGAAACAAGATAATGAAGCTAAATCTCTTATAGAAGAATTAAAAGCAAAAGGTCTACCGGTTAAGCAGAAAACAACAGTGCACCCAAGTAGTTTAAGAGGATTTGTAAGAGAACAAATTCAAGACTTAGGTAAAGATGTTCCTGCTGAATTGTTTGGAACCTACGTTGCTAATAAAACTAAAATAACTACGAAGGAGTAAAAATGGAAAAAGAAAAAGCAATGACGAAAAAAGAAACAAATCTGCCAGCTGCTATTAACTTAGAAGAAATGGCGGGACAAGGTCAAGAGTTTGTAACGGCTCGAGATCAAAAGCTACCAATTCTAAAAATACTTTATGCTAACTCACCAGTGTTGGATGACACAGATGGTAAGTATGTAGAAACCGCTAAGCAAGGTGATATATGGAGTGAAACATCTGGTAAAGTATGGAAAGGTAGAGAAGGGTTACTGGTAGTTCCTTGTCTTTACATTAATACCTTTAATGAATGGAAAGATAAGGGAGATAGTCCTGGAAGACCAGTAGCTATTCACACAGATCCAGCGATAATGAGTAAAACAACAAGAGGCACTGATAACAAAGACCGACTTGAAAATGGTAATTATGTAGAAGATACAGGGAACCATTTTGTTTACATATTGGATGAGAATTTAAATCCGATGGAACAAGCTTTGATCACTATGAAATCAACTCAAAAGAAAAAATCTAAGACTTGGAATTCAATGATCATGTCTAGAAGGGCTCAGGGTACAAAAGGAATGTACAATCCTCCATCTTGGTCAACAGTATATAAGTTATCTACAACCAAAGAATCTAACTCACAAAATTCTTGGTACGGATGGGTTATCGATTTTAAGAAATTTTTAAGTGCAAAAGAAAACTTAAAAACTCTTGAAACTACTAGAGCCTTTTATGAAAGTGCAATGAAGAGTGATATTTTCGGCAAAGTAAATTTTGACGATGATATTCAATCCTCTGGCAATAGTGGAAATAAAGCAGACGTTCCATTTTAATTTTTATGGAGGAGCATCTCTTAAAAATTTTTGAGGGTAATAGTGACTTGTTCATAACTACCTCTTCAACTGGAGAGGTAGATGAACGAGGTAAGGTTCAAGTAAAAACAATCACGATCCACGAACCAGTTACTTCAAAATTATGGAAAGATCATTTAGAGGGTAAACAAAGAATTGGTATAAAACCAGAGAGGGATGATAAATGTAGATGGGGCTGTATTGATGTAGATCCTCATAATTACAAAGATTATAATCAGAAAAAAATTGTCGACATCATAAAAGAATTTCAATTACCTTTAATTCCAGCTAGATCTAAATCTGGTGGGTTGCATTTATTTTTGTTTTTAGATGATTGGTACCCAATTAGAGATGTCATAAAAAAATTACATCAATGGAACAATGATTTCTTTCAAGCACAAGAAATTTTTCCAATGAATAAATGTTTAAACATGCCTTACTTTAAAATGAATGCCACCACTGAGTTCGCTTATAATGATAGTAATACACCTATGATGATTGGTAATTTTATAGATTACGTAAAAAAGAAAACTATCTCATTGGATCAATTAAACAAAATAAAAGTTAAAGATTATGAACCTGAAAGTGATTGGAAACAATACCCACCATGCTGTCAAAAAATGATATCTGAAAAATGGTCAGGCAATCATAGAAATGATTTATTATTTAATATTGGTGTTTTAGAAATGAAAAAGACTGATGGTAATTTATCAAAAAAAGAAATTACAAATATTTTGTTAGAAAGAAATAAAGAAATTTTTACCACACCATTAGATGAACGTGAAGTAGTAAACACAGTAGCTAATTCAGTTAGTAAAAAAAATTATAATCTTAGATGCAATACACCATTATGTGATAAGGAAAAATGTAAGTTTAGAAAGCTTGGCATTGGTAGTCAAGTGCCAGATTTGATAGATGATTTTGATGAGATAACTTTTATTAGAACCCCTACTACTATTGAATTTACATTTAATTTTCAGGGTGAAAAAATTGTAGTGAATCCAGAGGACATGAAAGATGAAAAATCTTTTCGAGTTAAATTATTAAAATATGGTATATTTTGGATGACACTTCCTAAGCCTAGATCGGGTCCTTCTCCATTTGAAATGTTGATGTCTACTATTGTCAAGAAAGCTGTAGAGAATGAACAAATGAAGTTTGAAGATAACATAGGTGAACAAAGATATAGTTTTCTTAAAAAATTTTTTGAAAATCATATTGAAGAAGATGACTTTAAAAAATTAAAAGATAATTATGTAGTGTTAGACTCTGAAACAAATATCTGTTATTTTAAAAGAATAACATTTGAAAATTTTTTAGGTAAGAATAAAGTGTTTAGATCAGCTAATGAAGCATTTAATCTATTAGGATGTGAACGATTAGATTATCATCCAGGTAGTGGTGAAAAAAATGTATGGTACGTTACCATGCCAAAATTTGTAGACTATAAACCAGCTGCCCCTGAGTCAACTAAAAAGAAAAACGAACCATCGGAAATGGATGATGAATTCCACACAGGAAAATTCAGAACTTAAAATTCTAGAAGATTTATATAGAAAAACTATAAAGATCTTTGGTCCACCTGGCACTGGCAAAACTTACACACTAATAGAAAGAGTTCTTAAAAATTATTTAAGAAGAGGAGTACAGCCATCTGATATTGCATATTTATCATTTACTAATAAAGCTGTGAACACAGCTGTAAAAAGAGCTATGGATTCTTTTCCTAATTATTCATCAGAAGATTTTCTTAGATTTAAAACATTGCATACGTATTGTCGAAGATATTTTCAAGAAGAAGTATTTGATCCTAAACATTGTGCAATAGATTTTGCTTTACAAACTAAAATCATAAAGACCTCTGATAAAAGATTAGCAGACGATACATTTACATTTAAAGATTGGTCGCTTGGTATTTATAGTAAAGCTAGAAATTTGTTAATGGATCCCGAAGAAGTTTACAAAAGAGAGTCTTACAAAAGAGATTCACTTACAGTTTTCAACAGAAAAATATCTACTTATGAACATTACAAACAAGGAGGAGGTGAAAGATCTTTCATTGACTTTGATGACATGATTGAGAGAACTATTAAGGAAGTAGATTTTCCTCGACTTAAAGTTTTGATATTAGATGAAGCTCAAGATTGCACTCCCTTGCAATGGTCTGTTATCTATAAAATGGCTATGAAATCAGAAAGAATTTATTTAGCAGGAGATGATGATCAAGGTATATATAAATGGAATGGTGCCGATCCAAAATATTTTACAAAATTTTTTCCAGGTCGAAAAGTTAAATTGAGAAAAACACAAAGATTTGGGGAAGCCATTTATAAATTTTCACAAGTTATAAGAAGAGGTATTAGAGATAGTGAGGAAAAAGAATATCTTCCAGGTAAAAGCACCGGTTATGTTAAAAGCTATTTATCATTTAAAGAAATCCCTTTTGAAAATTTAAAAGAAGATTGGTACATACTTGGTAGAATAACTGAAACAGTAAATGAACTTAGAATGTTAGCTAAGGATGCAGGATTATATTACAAAGATAATAGAGATAATAAATGCTTTGATGAAAAACAATGGGAGGCTATTAAAGCTTGGACTGCAATTACAAATAAAAAAAAGATAGATAAAAAGCAAGCTAGAAATATGTATAAATTTATTAGAGAACTTGCAGATCCTAATTTTAGATTAGATAAATTTTGGAGAGCTGAGCCAGATTTTAAACAATATAATTTTACTGATTTAAAGGAATGGTGTGGTCTAGAATTAAAAGATGAGGATTCTAAAAAACCTTGGTATTGGATTTTAAGAAGAAATTTTAAACCAAGACAAGTTAGACATTTTATTAGATTACTCAGAAGATATGGCCAAAAAGAATTAGATAAGGATCCACTAATTACTATAGATACTATACATTCAGTTAAAGGTGGAGAAGCTAACCATGTTGTATTATATAGCAAAGGTAACTTTCCGTCTGACTATTCTCATAAATCTAAACAAGAAAAAAGCGATGAAAGAAGAGTTTGGTATACTGGTGCAACTAGAGCAAGAAAAACTTTACATTTGTTAAGAACAGACTATAAGTTTAACTACCCAATAGGTGCGGATTATTTAATTTATGTACAAGAAAAAAATGACAAATAAAGATTTATTTGATGAAACTTTTCCAGATGATAAGCAAGTTGGGGGATCTCATTATAAAAAATTTTTTATTCAACCTTGGACTTTTATAAGAAAGAATGGCCTTAATCCTTTTCAAGCAAATGTTATAAAATATGTTTGTAGATATTTGACTAAGGGAAAATCAATAGAAGATTTAAATAAAATAAAACACTATTGTGATTTAGAAATACAACATTTAAAAGATGACAGCTGAAAATAAAATAAGACTTTCAATAATATTAAAGAATCATTATCAGTGGTGTGTTGATAATGGTCGAGATACATCATGGTACAAAACAAAGAACACAAATACATAAAAACAAATTTAAGTTTTCAATGTTCTAAAATAATGAAATACTTAAGGACACCTAAAGATATTTGGCAAAATTTAATTAAAGAATTTAGTTTTACTATTGATTGCTGCGCATCACATGACAATCACTTGTTACCTAGATATTATACCATCGAGGATGATTGTTTGACTAAAGATTGGTCAGGTGAAGTAGCCTACATACATCCTTTATTTGATAGTAAAATACCAAAGTTTGTAGAGAAGGCTTATAATACAAAAAATTTTATTGGAGTTTTTTTATTACCTGCTGCTACACATACTAAATATTTTCATGATCATATTTACCATAATCCTAATTGTGAGATAAGATTTTTAAAAAAACCTGTACGAGGTTTTAGATTTGGACATGATGATGGCACTGAAGATGATCCTAAAAAGATTGGATATGTTAAACCTTTGATGATAGTAATATTTAGAAATAAATGAAATATGATTCGTTTTATATTTATAATTGGTATTGTTATGACCCTATCAGGGTGCGTAAAAGATTTAGACATAAATCCATATACTACAATTGTAAGGCATTTAATAAATCATGAGTAACGGATTACAATTAACACTGACTTTTAAAAAAACAATGTGGAACACTCCCAGTGAGTATAAAGATCTATCTGATGCTAAAGAAATTGCTATTGATCTTGAGACAAAAGACGATGGTATAAATGAAAGACTTGGTGCAGGTTGGGCTATAGGTAAAGGTAAAATTGTAGGTTTTGCTGTAGCTGTAGATGGTTGGCAAGGTTACTTTCCATTTGGTCATCTAGGTGGTGGCAACATGATACCAGAACAAGTTAAGGCCTACATGAAACAAATTTGCAGTTTACCATGCACTAAAATTTTTCATAACGCACAATACGATGTGGGTTGGTTAGAAGCATCAGGAATCAAGGTTCACGGACCTATTGTAGATACGATGATAGCTGCAGCTCTGATTAATGAAAATAGGTTTTCTTATTCATTAAACTCTCTATCAGTAGATTATTTAGGAGAGATAAAAGCTGAAACAGAATTAAGAGAAGCTGCTGCTGCACATGGCATAGATCCAAAAGCAGAGATGTGGAAACTGCCCGCAGAACATGTTGGTTATTATGCAGAACAAGATGCAGCACTTACTTTAAAATTATGGCAGAGATTTAAACAAGAAATAAAAACACAAAGTTTAACAACAATATGGGAACTAGAATCTAACTTGTTACCGATATTAATTAAAATGCGCCAAAGAGGTATACGAGTCCAAGTGGAAAAAGCTGAAGCATTACAAAAAGAAATGATACTCCAAGAGAAAGAAATACTACTGGCCATAAAAAAAGAATCAGGAATAGAAGTAGACATTTGGGCATCACGCCAGATTGCCAAAGCTTTTGACAAAATGAAACTAGATTATCCACGTACCGAAAAAACAAAAGAGCCTTCCTTTACACAAAATTGGTTAAGTAATAATAAAAATAAAATAGCACAACTAATTGTACAAGCAAGAGAAGTTAATAAGTTTCATGGAACTTTTTTATCTTCAATTATGAAATATCAAATTAAAGGGAGAATACATGGAGAGATACAACAGCTCAGGTCAGATACTGGAGGCACAGTATCTGGTAGATTAAGCATGAGTAATCCTAATTTACAACAAGTACCGGCTAGAAATAAGGACTTTGGTCCAAAAATAAGAAGTTTGTTTATACCTGAAGATGGCTATAAGTGGGGTAGTTTTGATTATTCACAACAAGAGCCACGAATGACTGTGCATTATGCTGCATCAATTGGTGATGGGTATGAAGGCTCAAATGAGTTAGTACAAGCTTACCAAAATTCTAGTGCAGATTTTCATCAAACAGTTGCTGACTTAGTAGGCATCGAAAGATCTCAAGCTAAAACAATAGGATTAGGTTTAATGTATGGTATGGGTAAAGGTAAATTAGCTTTGTCATTAGGGGTAAGTAAAGATGAGGCAGATGAATTAATAATAAAATATAATCGTAAAGTTCCTTTTGTAAAAAAATTATCAGATCGATGTAAGTTTGCAGCAGATGAGAAAGGTGTAATTAGAACTAAAAAAGGAAGAAAATGTAGATTTGATATGTGGGAAACAAAAGACTTTGGCCTTCATGTTGCAGAAAAATTTGACGATGCAGTGGCTAAATATGGTAAGGATAATATTAAAAGAGCATATACATACAAGGCATTAAATAGACTTATTCAGGGATCATCTGCAGATCAAACTAAACAAGCCATGTTAGATTGTTATAACAAGGGTCATCTACCTATGTTACAAATACATGATGAACTTTGTTTTAATATAAAAGATGAAAACCATGCTAATGAAATAAAAAGTATTATGGAAAATGCAATAGAATTTAAAGTTCCTTCTGTTGTTGAAAGTGGATTAGGAGAAAGTTGGGGAGATGCAAAATAAAAATTTACCTCATGATAATCAAGATTTAATTGGATATGCAGCTGGATTATTTGATGGTGAAGGTAATATAAATTATGCAAGATATAATTGTAAAAATCCAAACGGAAAAATTTATAAAAAATGGAATGTAGGTATGGAAATAGCAATGACTGACTTAGATTGTATTAAAAATTTTTATGACATTGTAAAGGTAGGCACAATTCATTTCAAAGGTAGAGCTAAAGGGTCAATGAATAAAAAAGATCAATGGCGTTGGAGATGTTCACATAGAAATGCATACAAACTTGCAAAACTTTTTATTAACTATAGCACTAGCAAAAGAGAAAAACTTTTAAAAATTATAAATCACTATGAGTTTATTTTGCCGAGAAAAAGCCTAGGGGAAAAATTCAATTTTCTTAAAACAAGTAAAACTTAACCAGCTATTTGTAAGTTTTCTTGCACGTCTTGATATTTGATCTCGTTTCTTTTTGATCTAATATCTCTTTCTGTCTTAAGCATCTCAACTGTGCAAATGCCATTTGTCAAAAGACCAGTTGACCACTTATTTTCTAGTTCTTGAAGTTCTTTCAACAACTTTATTTTTTCAGGACTCATTTTAGTTCCTCATAAGTTATGTGAACTTTAGAGTTTCCAGTAAAACCATCTTCAGTGATTTCACACTCTCCTTGGCTCACTTTATTTGAAAACTTAAGTAAAGCTGCTTTATCATTTTCTGCCTCGACTACATGGTCTACACGCATATTGTTTTGATAAGCTATGATACGATAAGCCTTCATAAGATAGTATAGGATATATTAAAGCTGTGGTCAATATTATACCCATCTTCATCAATTGCCATACATTGTGCCTGATATAGCTCCATAGAGCCCCCTAATTCGGTGATTTTTTGTTTATATGAGTTTCCTATTGAATTAGCTTCTTCTCTACATTTAGTTGCATTAGATAGATTCATATCAAGATATTGTGTGCATTGTGTTCCACTATCTGGAAAATTCCAACAAATTGTAGTCAATAATATAAATTTTATAATCATGTTTCACTTAATAATCTACAAGAAAATTTAGTGTATATTTTATATTGATTTACATCCTCCATACCAATTTCTTTAATTTTATCAACAGATTTCTGATATCCATCGATTTGGCAGCTATACAAATTAGGGTAAGCTGTAGGAAATACATGTGGTCCGACACAAGTTCCATCTAATAATGAGCATAGTGTAATTGTTAAAAAATATTTCATAATTTGTTTGACTTATGTCTTTATCCCATTTAATTAAGATTTTATGCAAAAAAGTAAAAAAAGTAAAAGTCTTATATTGGATAGTATCATGACTGAAGTAGATGAACAATTAGCTTTGCTTCCATCTAATGATTTCGATGGCAGCCCAATAGAGGATTCCCTACACATGGATATGTACATTGATGCTATTGCTAACACACACTTTATAGATGGTATAGGCAGAAAACATTATCCATTTAATAAAACAATTGCGACAATTTTAGTCGAAGATGAATTAGAGTGTCGCTTAAATAAACCAACAGAAGAGGATAAAAATGACAAATGAGATACATCCACCACTGGGTGAGCAACCAGAAGGTGTTTTAAATGCTCTTGAAAAACTTGAAGAAGCAAAAGATAAATTATTTAAAAATATTGATGATCTTCAAGAAAATATAAGAAAGCTTACAGAAGAAAATAAAAGGTTGAAAACAGCTCTGGGACTTGTTGTCAATTATGATTTTAAGGAACCATTAGTATTAACTAAAGACATGGAAGTAAAAGAATCAAGTTGGAAAGATTTAGTTAAGGAGGAAAACAATGGACATCAATAAATGGAAATCTGTTGCAATTAAGAAAACTGATTATGATTTACTTAAAGGGTTATGTAAAGAAAAGTTTAGAGCTCCAGGTGCAATGATCTCAAAAATATTAAGTGATTATGTAGATCATCAAGCTAGAAAAAAGAAAATTCCAGTAGCTGCTTTTAGAATGAAATTGTTAAATGGTGGTTCAGATGGATCCAAAAAAAATAAAGGGTAAAGAATTTTTTACCATAGAATTAGATCTAGCTAAAAACAATGTCACCTTATACGTTAATGGTGAGTTAAGAAATAAAATACATACAATTAAATCTGAAAAATTATTTGATCGTATGTTAAAAATTGCAAAATTAAAATTTCTTAAAATGCGAGATCAAATTGAGCAATAAACTTAAGGTATTAGATTTATTTAGTGGCATCGGAGGTTTTAGTTTAGGTCTACATTCTACTGGTATATTTGATACTATTAAGTTTGTAGAGTTTGATAAATATTGTCAGAAAGTTTTAAATAAAAATTTTCCGAATATACCAATAGAAGGAGATATAAGAAATGTCAAAGGAACAGAATTCGAAGCAGATGTCATTACTGGAGGATTCCCATGCCAACCATTCAGCGTTGCAGGAAAACAAAAAGGAACAAACGACAACCGCTATCTCTGGCCAGAAATGTTTAGACTCATTAAAGAAATTAAACCAGAATTCGTTATTGGGGAGAATGTGCAAGGAATTATTAACCTCCAAGACGGCATGGTACTCAGACAGGTGCTCAACGACTTGGAAAGTGAAGGCTTCGAAGTCCAATGTTTCCTTATTCCAGCTTCGGGCATCGGTGCTTGGCACCAAAGGAACAGAGTCTGGATTATGGCTCACTCCAAGCACAATGGATATCTCGCAGCGGAGTCCAGATGCAATGCAGAAAAGAATAAAAATGAGAGCAAAATCAAACAGAAAATCAATACCACCGGGAAGTCTATCGGAACAAATTCAAACGGGGAGACCAATCAAGGACATGAGAGAAGTAATGTACCCAACACCGACAGTAGGTTGCGAGGAAGGTGGGGAACAATCGGAGAGAGTAGAGAGGACCAAATCTGGAGGTTTCGTACTGAGGAAGAAGAACAAACCACACATGACATTCGGAGCCAAACTATCGGACGCAATGCTTTATCTAGAGAAGGAGAAGAAGATGTATCGGACTCCACAATCAAGGGACTGGAAGGATGTAGCTTACAATCCGATAACAAACAAACCGAAGGTTCAACCAAGCACGGCAACACAAATTTTAGCAAACAACAAACCTGGTGGCAAGTTGAATCCGCTGTTCGTGGAATTCCTAATGGGATTTCCTATGAACTGGACAAAGACAGAGCTAACAGAATCAAAACCCTCGGAAATGCAATCGTCCCACAAATTGCAAGAGAAATAG
>Ga0209348_1001688_pt1 | contig 10629 bp, 15 predicted proteins | sample ETNvirenome_2_30_FD_184065 | JGI IMG/M metagenome (GOLD analysis project Ga0209348, IMG submission 184065) | Marine viral communities from the Pacific Ocean - ETNP_2_30 (SPAdes) (version 2) | ecosystem: Environmental > Aquatic > Marine > Oceanic | place: Pacific Ocean | collected 2013-06-22 | reverse complement strand
CTATCCTAATACATCAAGCCATCAAATTTTTTTATGCGATATAACAAACGGCAATAATGTTGACCTATATTCTTCCGATAATTCTCGGTTATAAGAAAAAATATTATTACTTTGGATAACCGATATTATCACTACTAATAATTTATAGATTAATAGTAATATTTTACAGTTAGATTGCTTTTTTTTAAAACTTGACCCCCCCCTATACCCCAAATTGTGGTCGCTGTTTATTATATATATATACACCGAACTCCAGGACACCTTTATACACACCTACACCTTTTACTTTCAATAACCTCAAAATAAACTATATGTGGTATATGAACTATTTTTCATCAGAAGATCTAGATTGTGTTTGTTTTATTGAAGAAAAAACTAACAATGTAGTAATTAAATTTTTTGGTATGCCTAATAACCAGTCTGCTGAACTATTTACATCTTACATTATGATGAGACTAGGATTTGAATACACACCTTTTGGAGAGCAAAACTTTAGCAAATCAATTCATTAGTTATGGATATTAAGATACCCTATACACCTAGGAAACATCAAGCTCACTTACATAGACAAATAGATAAATACAGATGGAATGTACTCGTATGCCATCGTAGGTTCGGTAAAACAGTATGCATGATCAACCACCTAATTAGGTCAGCATTACTGTCCAAACTCAAGAACCCTAGATTTGCATATATTGCACCTACCTTTAAACAAGCTAAGTCTATCGCATGGGATTACATGAAACAGTTCACCGCCAAAATACCCCACACCAAATTTAACGAAACAGAACTAAGAGTAGATTTGCCAAATGGTTCTCGTATCACTTTGCTAGGCTCAGAGTCTCCAGATGGATTAAGAGGGATTTACCTTGACGGATGTGTGATTGATGAATATGCAAACGTCAACAGTAAGTTATTTCCAGAAATTATTAGACCAGCATTATCAGATCGTAAAGGTTATTGTGTCTTTATTGGAACTCCGATGGGAATGAACAACAATTTTTATGAGTTGTATCAACACGCACAAGGTGCGGAAGATTGGTTTAACTACAAAGCTAAAGCGTCAGATACTAAAATTGTAGATCAAGATGAATTACAAAAAGCAAAAGAAGTTATGGGAGAGAAGAAGTACCTACAAGAGTTTGAGTGTGATTGGATAGCAAACATAGAAGGTGCAGTATATGGAGATATAATCTCTAAAATGGATGATGATAAACAATTATCTAGAGTTCCCTACGATCCTGCCTTACCTGTATCTACTGCATGGGATCTCGGTGTCTCCGACCACAGTAGTATAATATTTTATCAGCAGCTTGGCAGAAGCATAAGCATTATAGATTATCATGAAGAAAGAGGTCAAGGTTTACCTTACTATGTTCAGCTTGTTAAAGACAAAGACTACGTCTACAAAGATCACTTTGCACCACACGATATTGAAGTTACCGATTTTGGCAATGGCAAAACCAGGAGAGAGGTCGCCTACCAATTAGGAATTAGGTTCAAGGTAGTTCCAAAAATTCCACTAGAGGATGGTATACACGCAACCTCAATGACTTTGCCGAGATGCTGGATTGATACAGACCATTGCAAAAAGTTAATAGATGCGTTAAGACATTACCATAGGAAGTACATCGACAAAAATAGAATGTTTAGATCGAAACCTGTCCACGACTGGAGCAGTCATGCGTGTGATGCGATGAGGTATCTAGCTGTTGGGTTACAAGAAATTAATACTAGACAATCAGCTCCACAAAGTGTAGCAGATAATAGTTACAGGATTATATAATTATGGGATCAATATTTAGACCAAAAACACCACCGCTACCGCCAGTTCAACCTGCACCAGAGCCACCTCCAGCAGAAGTTTCAGCAGAGGAAAAAGAAGCTATCGCAAAAGAACAGGCAGCAGTTGAGAGAAGAAGAAGAGGTAGAAAATCTACAATACTTACTACTCCACTTGGTGTGCAGGATTCTGAAGAGGAAAAGTTAGAAACTTTATTAGGTAAATAATATGATTGGTAAAATGATTCCAAAATTGCTAAATGATCCGAAAATAAAAAAATTACTTAAAAAAACAATAAATACCAAAACTAAAACTAAAAATAAAATTAACACTAATACTAATACTAAAACAAAAAAAATAAGATATTCTTTAAGATCTAAAAGTGGAATAATAACTTCTGGTGGTTTGTTGTCAAACAATGTAAAAATATCTAAAAAAATATTATTAGGTAAATAAATGTTTGAAAAAATTAAAAAAATTTTTAAAAGAAAAACAAAAGTTAAACCTTTAGTTTTAAAAGATGAAAAAAGAACTTATGAAAAAAAGATAGATCATAGTAATGATATAACTTTTGAAAATGAAATTGTTAAACCACAAGTGAATGAAACAATAACTGAAACAAAATCAGAAACTAAATCATCACTAACATTAGGAGAATAATTATGGGTGGAGCAAGTACAGGTGGTGGTGGTGGAGGTGTCGGACCAGCAGGAGTAAGAGTTAGTAAAAAAGGTGTAAAAACTTATGGAACTGCAAAAGATGCTAAAAAAACATCAAGAAGAAATGAAACTAGAAAAGCGGTAACAGATTTTGTTAAAAGTGGTGGAATTGTTGGATCAGTTGTAAAAAGTGTTACTAAAAAAGCAAAACAATCTTTAGAAAAATCTAAAGCAAAAAGACAAGCTAATGTAGAATTAGGTTTAGGTACAGATAGAATGTCTAATTATTCTATTGATGAAGGTGGTACAAGAGAACGTGGTGGTGAAGCTGATAGAGTTCAAGGAATAGAAGCTCCACCAACTATAATTAAAAAAACTGCTGGTGGTCAAACAGTACAAGTTACAGCACCTACAGAAGCCGAGTTATCACAAAGTGCTGCAGCAGATGCAGATGATATTTATATTAGAAGAAAAAAATCAAAAGCAAGAGGTAGATCAATGATGACACTAACTTCTGCTCAAGGTGTAAAAGATAATAAATTAACATTAGGTAAACCAAGTTTATTAGGATCATAATGGCACGAACAGATTTAAGTAAAAGTTTATTGTCAAGATATGATAAACTTGAAAGTCAAAGACAAAACTGGGAAACGCATTGGCAGGAAGTTGCAGATTATATGCAACCAAGAAAAGCAGATGTAACAAAAAGCAGAGCAAGAGGTGATAAAAGAAATGAATTAATTTTTGATTCATCACCAATACAAGCAGTAGAATTATTAGCAGCATCATTACATGGTATGTTAACAAATCCATCAACACCTTGGTTTACCCTAAGATTTAAAGAAGAAGATATTGATAACGAAGAAGAAGCAAAAATTTGGTTAGAGTCTGCAACAGACGCAATGTACACAGCGTTTAATAGATCAAACTTCCAACAAGAAATATTTGAATTGTATCATGATCTAATTACGTTTGGAACTGCTGCAATGTTTATTGAAGAAGATAATGAAGATATAATTAAATTTTCAACAAGACATATCAATGAAGTATTTATTGCAGAAAATGACAAAGGTAGAATAGATACAATATTTAGAAAATTTAAAATATCTGCTAGAGCTGCAGTACAAAAATTTGGTGATACAGTTTCATCAGATATACAAGGTATCTTTAGAAAAGATCCTTATCAAGAAGTAGAAATATTACACGCAGTTTATCCAAGATCAGACTTTGATCCTAAGAAAAAAGATAAAGAAAATATGCCATTTGAATCTGTTTACTTAGAATATAAAAATGGAAATGAATTATCAATATCTGGATTTAAAGAATTTCCTTTTGTAGTACCAAGATACTTAAAAGCATCAAATGAAATTTATGGTAGATCTCCAGCAATGACAGCTTTGCCAGACGTTAAGATGTTAAACGAAATGTCAAAAACTACAATTAAAGCTGCACAGAAACAAGTTGACCCACCACTATTAGTTCCAGACGATGGTTTCTTACTTCCTGTAAGAACTGTACCAGGTGGATTAAATTTTTATAGAAGCGGTACTAGAGATAGAATTGAACCACTAAACATTGGTGCAAACAATCCATTAGGATTAAATATGGAAGAGCAAAGAAGAGATGCAATTAGAGCTGTGTTCTATGTTAATCAACTTATGATGCAACAAGGTCCACAAATGACAGCAACAGAAGTTATCCAAAGAAATGAAGAGAAGATGAGATTACTTGGTCCAGTATTAGGTAGACTACAATCAGAATTATTAAAACCATTAATTGATAGAGTGTTTAATATATTACTTAGAAACAATATGTTTTCACCAGCACCAGAATTTTTATCTGGTAGAGATATAGAAATAGAATATGTATCTCCACTTGCTAAAGCACAAAAATCTACAGAGCTACAATCTATTATGAGAGCAATAGAAATTTTAGGTAGTCTTGCAAACGTATCACCAGTATTTGATTATGTTAACTTTGATAATCTTGTGAAACACTTGGCAGACATAGTTGGTATGCCACAAAAATTATTAAAATCACAAAACGAAGTTAATGCTCAAAGACAAGAAGCAGCACAAGCTGCAGAACAACAACAACAAATGGCACAGATGCAACAAGTTGCACAAGCCGCAGGAGATGTAGCACCACTAGCAAAAGCATTGCCAGACGAAGCAAGAGCTGTAGCAAATGCTGAAGTGGAATAATATGGAACCAAATAAACAGTTAGAAAAACTTATAGAAGGGTTAAAGAAAAATTACGAATACATATTCAATACAGACGAAGGCAAAGAAGTCTTGGTCGATCTTGAAAAAAGATGTCATTATCATTCTACCACTAATGTAAAAGGTGATAGCCATGAAAGTGCATACATGGAGGGACAGCGTAGTGTTCTTCTATTTATTAAATCAATGCTACGAAAGGATAAAGGAAAATAAATATGTCAAGCGAACAGATAACACAGGAAACTGTGCCTGTAGAAACAACGACTACAGAAACAGTACAACCAACAGCAACACCAACTCCAGTTGCAAAAGCAGATACCCCTGCACCACAAACTTCTTGGAAAGATTCTATTAGTGAAGAGTACAGAGCTGATCCTAATATAGAAAAATTTACTGAGATAGATGCGTTAGCAAAAAGTTATATCAACGCAACTAAAATGATTGGTCAAGATAAAGTTGCAATACCAAATAATAATTCTACTGAAGATCAATGGAATGAAGTTTATGCAAAACTTGGTAGACCAGAATCTGCTGATAAATATTCTTTAGATGTAAATTCAGAAGTTGTAAATTTAGATGAAAATGCAATTAAATCTTTTGCAGAACAATCTCACAAACTTGGATTAAACAATAAACAAGCTCAAGGTATTTTAGAGTTCTATAAAAATAATATGGAAGGTTCTGCACAACAATCAAAAATTGATACTGAAACTGCACAAGCTCAAGCTGAACAACAGTTAAGAGCAGAGTGGGGTAGAGATTTTGAAGGTAAAGTAAAACAAGCTGGTGCATTAGCAAAAGCTAATATCAATCCAGAAGTTTTAGATATGCAATTACAAGATGGAACAAGAATAGGTGATCATCCAGAAATCATAAAAGGTTTTGCAAAGATAGCAAATATGATGTCAGAAGATAAAATTCTTGGTACTGAAAGTGAAAATGTAAATACTACTAAAGATATTGAATCTGAGATTGCAGCATTATCTAACGATAAAAATGGTCCATACTGGAACAGAATGCATCCAGATCATGATAAAGTAGTACAACAAGTTTATACTTTAAGAGAGATGTTAAATGCCAAGTGATAATAATCATCTTAATGATAAAGAAATTCGCTTAGAAATATTGCGGTTGATAAAGGAAGCAGGTTCTGAACAACAGAAAAATAATCCCTTGCCAACCGCAGACATTTATTATAAGTGGATTAATAGTAAGACAATTCGCAAGAACCTTACAGACAAGAAGGAAAGACTCTAGTCTAACAGACTTTAAATGCAAGAGATGCCTACCATTTGGTGGAGAACCTTTCTGATTATTTTAAATCAACAATAATATGGAGAGACAAATATGTCATCACAAATAACTACAGCTTTTGTACAGCAGTATTCTGCTAACATACAAATGCTATCTCAACAAATGGGATCGTTATTAAGAGACAAAGTCAGAGTTGAAAGTGTTACAGGTAAAAATGCTTTCTTCGATCAAGTTGGCTCAGTAACTGCTGTTTTAAAAACTAGCAGACATTCAGACACTCCACAAATAGACACTCCTCACTCAAGAAGAAGAGTATCTCTTGCGGATTATGAATTTGCTGATCTTATTGATCAACAAGACAAAGTAAGACTCTTAATTGATCCTACTTCATCTTATGCTCAAGCTGCTGCTATGGCAATGGGTAGAGCAATGGATGATGTGATTATTGCAGCTGCAACTGGTACAGCTTTCACAGGCGAAACTGGTGCAACTTCAACTGCGGCTCAAACAGCAATCGCTGCTGGTGGAGCTGGTTTAACAATCGCTAAGTTAAGAACTGCTAAGCAGACTTTTGATTTAGCTAGTGTTGATCCTTCAATCCCAAGACACATCGTTGTGGGACCAGAGCAAATCACAAACCTTTTATCAACTACTGAAGTAACAAGTTCAGATTTCAATACTGTAAAAGCATTAGTACAGGGTGAAATCGACTCGTTCCTTGGGTTTAAATTTACTGTATCAAACAGACTTGCAAAATCTGGTAATGACAGAACTTGCATAGCTTTCGCACAGGATGGAATCACTCTTGCGATTGGTAAAGACGTATCAGCTAGAATAGACGAAAGAGCAGACAAATCTTACGCTACTCAAGTTTACTACTGCCAATCAATCGGTGCTACTAGAATGGAAGAAGCTAAAGTTCTTGGTATAGTATGTCAAGAAGCGTAATAGGAGGATATTAATATGGCTACAGTTTATTCGATACAAAAGACTAAATGGGATCAGAACGTACCTTCCGAAAAGATCGACACTACTGAACTAAGTGGTAGAGTAAGAGTTGCTCATGCAGAGTATGAAGCATCTTCTCTAGCATCTGGTGATGTGATTCAAATGTTTAATTTACCAAATGGTGCAAGAATCATTTCTGGTAGATTAGCACATGACGCATTAGGTAGTTCAACTACTTTGTCAGTTGGTTACGCTGCTCACAATAATGCCGCTGGTACTGCTGTAAGTGCTGCTGCTGCTGCTTATAAAGCTGCTGCTGCTTCTACTTCTGCAACTGCAGTTAACGCTGCAAATACTATTGCATTAGGTGAAAACTCACTTGTAGACGCTGATAAGGATGGACTTCCTGTTTCAGTAACTATGGGTGGTGCTGCAGGTACTGGTACTATTCAATTAACTATGATGTACGTTGTAGATTAATAAGATAAAATTTTAGGCGGTGGAAGCGAGAGTGGAAGCCGCCTAGAGTGCATGAAGAAAATACAAGATTTAAAACCTGTATTACATTTTAAAAAAGATAATTATGTATATAGGTATGTGTTAGTAGATAGGTTTCAGAATGATAATAAAAATCATTATGGATTTGATACTAAAGAAGAGAGAACAACAGAAGAAATATTCGCTTTAGAAAAAGATAGACAGATAAGGCGAAAGTATATTATAAGGAAGTAGTATGGCATCAGTAGTAGATATTTGTAATGGAGCATTAAATCAATTAGGTGCAACAACTATACTTTCACTTACAGAAGATTCAAAAAACGCTAGACTTTGTAATCAAAGATATACTCAAGTAAGAGATGGTGTATTCAGATCACATCCTTGGAACTGCTTACAAAAAAGAGTTGAACTAGCAGCAGATACTACAGCTCCTGCATGGGGTTTTAAAGTTTCTTTTACATTACCATCAGATTGTTTAAGACTACTTAGAATATTAGATTATGAATCTAATTACAAAGTAGAAGGTAGAAAAATATTATCTAATACATCTAGTATGAAAATATTATATGTTGCTAGAGTTACTGATCCCAATGAGTATGATGAATTGTTAAGAGAAACATTATCTGCATCACTTGGTGCTGACATTGCTTTTGCAGTTACTTCTAATAATCAAACAGCTCAAAATATGTATCAACTGTTTCAAGATAAATTAAGAGATGCTAGATTTGTAGATTCAACTGAAGGTCAAAATATAGATCAAGATCTAGGAATGACAGACGCAATAGACGCAGGTAGTTTTATTAACTCAAGGTACTAAGCTATGGCTAGAGTTGCAGTTCAATTAACGAACTTTACAGGTGGTGAGTTATCTCCAAGATTAGATGGTAGAAACGATCTAGCAAAATATTCATCTGGTTGCTCAACCTTAGAAAATTTAGTGGTATATCCACATGGCTCGGCAGCTCGTAGACCAGGTACAAATTTTGTTGCTGAAGTAAAAGATAGCACAAAAAAAACAAGATTAATTCCTTTTGAATTTTCTACAACACAAACTTATATGCTAGAGTTTGGTGATCAATACATAAGATTTTATAAAGACAATGGTCAAATATTATCTGGTGGTTCAGCTTACGAAATATCTACGCCATACTTAGAAGCAGAACTATTTGATTTAAAATTTGCACAATCTGCAGACGTTATGTACATTTGTCATCCTAATCATGAAGTAGAAAAATTATCAAGAACAGGTCATACATCTTGGAGTTTAACTGATGTAGATTTTACTAAGGGACCATTCTTAGATGCTAATACTACAGGCACAACATTAACACCATCTAATGCAGCAACAGGATCAAGAACTATTACAGCTTCTGCGGCTACAGGAATAAATGGTGGGTCTGGATTTTTATCAACAGACGTTGGTAGACAAATACATTTTAATGATGGTTATGGAGTTATTACAGCAAGAGCAAGTTCAACATCTATAACTGTAAATGTAACTACAGCTTTTGCAAATGCTAACGCAATTACTAATTGGTATCTTGGAGCATTTTCAGACACTACAGGTCATCCTTCTTGCGTAACTTTTTTTGAACAAAGATTAGTTTTTGCTGCAACATTAAATAATCCACAAACAGTTTATTTTTCTAAATCTGGTGATTATGAAAATATGGATGCTAATCTTGGTGGAACTATTGCAGATGATGATGCTATTATTTATACGATTGCGTCTAACCAAGTTAATGCTATTCGTTTTATGACAGCAACAAGAACTTTAATTATTGGTACTGCAGGTGGTGAGTTTGCAGTAAGTGGAGGTGGTGCAGATAATGCAATCACTCCAACAAACATATTAATTAAAAAACAATCTAACCATGGTGCAGCTAATGTAGATGCTATTGCTGTAGGTAACGCAACATTATTTTTACAAAGAGCTAGAAGAAAAATTAGAGAACTAGCTTTTAACTTTGATGTAGATGGTTATGTAGCTCCAGACATGACAATCCTTGCTGAACACATTACTGAAGGTGGTTTAACACAAGTTGCATATCAACAAGAACCTAATCAAATTATTTATGCAACAAGAGAAGATGGAGAGTTAGTTGGATTAACTTATCAAAGAGAACAACAAGTAACTGCTTGGCATAGACATATTTTTGGTGGAAGATTTGGTATAGCAACATTAACAGTTTCTGATTATGCAAATATTGCAAATGGAACTAAATTAACTTTAACAAAATCAGATGGCACAACTGTAGATTTTAATTCTACTACAGGAACTGCTGGAACCAATGAATTTAAAACTGAAACTAATAACAATACTACAGCAACTAATTTAAAAACTGCAATCAATGCTCATGCTGATTTTACTGCAACAGTATCAAGTGCAGTAGTAACTGTTACTGAGACAGCACATGAAGCAACAGGATATTTAACTATTAAAAGTTTTGACAATACAAGACTAACTGCAACAAGCGAAGGTAAAGCAGTAGTAGATAGTGTAGCTGTTATTCCTACAGATGATAAAGAATATCAAACATGGGTAATTGTTAAGAGAACAATTAATGGTGCAACTAAAAGATATGTTGAATATTTAAACGAACTTGACTTTGACGAAACAGATAACACATCGTTTAATTTTTTAGATAGTGCATTAAGTTATAGTGGTAGTGCAGCAACAAACATTTCTGGATTATCTCATCTTGAGGGTCAAGTAGTTGCTATATTAGCAGATGGTTCAACTCATCCTAATAAAACTGTAAGTTCTGGTGCAATAACTTTAGATCGTTCAGCAAAAAATGTTAAAGTAGGTTTAGCTTTTACATCTTTATTACAAACAATGAGATTAGACGCTGGATCACAAGATGGTACATCACAAGGTAAAACTAAAAGAATATATGATATTACAGTTAGAATGTTTGAAACAATAGGAATAGAGGTTGGACCAGACTTGAATAATATGGAAAGAATACCTTTTAGATCTTCTGCTAACTTAATGGATGAAGGTATACCACCATTTACAGGAGATAAAGAAATAGAATTTAGAGGAAATTACGAGACAGATGGTTTTATTTTTGTTAGACAAACTCAACCTTTACCTTTTACAATTTTATCGTTATACCCAAGGTTAACTACTAATGATGGATAATATGTTATATATAGTACCCTACACAGCTGAACATGGAAAATTTATTTTATCTCAACAAATGAACCATAAAGTATTAGAAGCAGATAGACATTACATTAATGTTGATGGAGATGCTA
>Ga0209348_1001686_pt1 | contig 10643 bp, 13 predicted proteins | sample ETNvirenome_2_30_FD_184065 | JGI IMG/M metagenome (GOLD analysis project Ga0209348, IMG submission 184065) | Marine viral communities from the Pacific Ocean - ETNP_2_30 (SPAdes) (version 2) | ecosystem: Environmental > Aquatic > Marine > Oceanic | place: Pacific Ocean | collected 2013-06-22 | reverse complement strand
AAGTCCTAATGCATGTGTTGGAATATATGGATTTAAAAAAGGATCTGATTTCTGTAAGTATGCTAAAGAAATGATTAGAAGAGATCTGAGAACCAAGAATGAATTTTATATTTCACCATTGTATAATGTTTTAATAGAAGATGGTAAAAAAATTGTAACCGAAGATGTGGAAAAGATGCACATTTTTGGGACTCCTGATGAGTATCATTTTTATAAAGATAATGTAGTTCAAAAAATTGGGGATAAACCCATAGCACTTTGTTCTGATCATTCTGGGTTTGATGCTAAAGAGACATTTAAGAAAATTTTAGATTATAATGATCTTGAGTATATTGATTTTGGAACTATTTTGAATAAGGATTGTGATTACAGAGATTACATAGCTCAAGCAGCTAAAGCAATACAGGAGAATGATTGTCACTTTGGATTTGGATTCTGTAGATCAGGGCAAGGTGTAAACATATGTGCTAACAAATATAAAGGAATCAGGTCTGCTCTGATATATGATGAGTATGCAATGGAGATGTCAATTCGACATAACTGTGCTAATTTCTTTGCTATACCATCAAAAAATACTAATAAAGAAACTCTTGAGTTGTATTTAAAAATAGCTCGAGAGAATAGTTTTGATGGTGGTAGACATCAAATTAGAATACAGGAGTTAGAATGAAAAAATCAAACATAAAACATTTTAGAGGTGGTTGGTTTGTTGGAGATTTTGAACCATCTATTTTTAAAAATCCATTCTTTGAGGTAGCACATCATTCACACAAAAAGAATGATCAAACATTTCCACATTATCATCAAGTTACAAATGAATTAAATTATATTGTTCGTGGTGAGATGATGGTAGATAAAAAACATTTGAAGGCAGGTGATATGTGGATATATGAACCTTGGGATATTTCTGACGTTGAGTTCTTAGAAGACACTGATCTTATGATAATAAGGTGGCCTTCGATACCTTCAGATAAATATCCAGCATGAAATTAATTGCTCACAGGGCTAATCTTGATGGATCTGAAACTTGGTTGGAAAATAAACCTGATCAAATTGACAGATGTATAAACTTAGGATATGATGTAGAAGTTGATGTAAGATATGATCCCTTAACTCAAGTATTTTGGTTGGGACATGATGAACCACAATCCAAAATAAGTTGGAAATGGATGGCAAATCGTCACAAACATTTATGGATTCATTGTAAAGACATTACAACATTGTATGAATTTACAAAATACAGTCATGCGGGATATCAATATTTTTGGCATCAGGGAGATGACTTTGCTCTTACAAGCAATAATTATATTTGGACTTATCCTGGTAAACCATATACACCAAATACCATTATGGTTATGCCAGAAAAATTTATGGATTTTGAAGAACTTAAAAATTTGAAAACATATAATTGTTATGGTATTTGCACAGATTATGTATCGAGATTATCATGAAAATTGCATTATGCTTATCTGGACAACCTAGAGTTGTTGATATTGGTTTTAATAAACTAAAGCAATCTATTATTAATAATAATGATGTTGATGTTTTTATTCATACATGGTTTGATTCAGATAATTTAAGCACTAATTCTGTTATTCCTGGTAGAGAGAGTCATTCATTAGATCCATTGGCAATTGAAAAACTTGAGAATTATTACAGACCAAAAAAATTGTTAGTTGAAAAACCTAAACATTGGAAACGTAATTATGGATTTCCTGATAAGTGTTTTACTGATGCATGGACTTGGGCTTTAGAAGTTAATGGTGGATTGGATGTAGCTAAACAATATATTACTAATATTACACATAGTATGTTCTATAGTATGATGATGGCAAATTTAATTAAAGAACAATACTCTGTTGAGAAGGGAGTTGAATATGACTTAGTGATAAGAAATCGAATTGATTATTCTCCACACGTAATTTTAAATTTAAACAATGTAGTTATTGATGATGATGTGTTAATATATCAAGATTTGAATCAACCACATGGAATGATTAGTGATTGGTTTGGAATGGGAACCACCAATACTATGAATGTTTTTTGTGGAGTATATAATCATATAGGTCAATTGATTAGACAATCAACAGAGGTTGATGGATTTTGGTGTAATGAATTACTGTTGAAACATCATATAGATAATAATAATATAAAAAGAAATCCAGTTGATTATCAAGTTCATTATTAATGAAAGTAGTATTTTCAAAAGCACCACTTAGAATGGCATTGTCTGGTGGAGGAACAGACCTTGAACCTTATTGGAGAGAGTATGGTGGGGTTGTTCTTAATGCCACAATAGATCAATATGCATATTGTAAAATAGAATCCTCAAAAAAATGGATATTTAAAAGTGTTGATCTAGGAATAGAAGAAGAAAAAAATATTATTGATTCTGAATATTCCACAAGTTCTTTAAAACTTTTAATTAATACCTATCAATACCTTACTAAAAATTTAAGTAGAGAACCTGTTAAGATCACCACATATGTTGAAGCACCACCTGGTAGTGGTTTAGGAAGTTCAAGTGCTCTTGTTGTCGCATTGACCGCTGCTATAGCTGAATATTATAATATTCCTATGGGTGAGTATGACATAGCAGAAGCATCCGTAGAAATAGAAAGAAAAATTTGTGATCTTCCTGGTGGTAAACAAGATCAGTTTGCTGCTGCTTTTGGGGGATTTAATTTTATTGAATTCTTACAAGATGGTAGATCTATTGTTAATCCTTTGAGATTAAATTTTAAACATCAAAATATGATGGAGTTAAATACTGTTCTTTATTATGTTGGTAAACCTCGATCAGATTCAAGAGTTATTGAAGGGACGCAGAAAAAATTATTAGTAGATGATGTTGTAACTAATGCAACTCATAAAATTAAACAAGCGTGTATAGAATATAAAAATTCTTTATTAACTGGAGACTTTGAAAGAATATCAGAATTAATGCAAACGTACTGGAAGATGAAATTAAAAACTAATCCAAATGTATCATCACCAGAAATATTAGATGCGTATAATTACGCTTTGCAAAATGGTGCCACAGGTGCTAAAATATCAGGTGCAGGTGGTGGTGGACACATGGTTCTTTTTACAAAATTTGAAGAGAGGCATAAATTAATTAGTGCTTTAAAGAAAAAACAAGGAAGAGTAGTCCCATTTAAATTTGTTAAACATGGAGTAGATGTATGGAGACAGTAGAAATACATCCTAAAGGTTGGGGTTATGAAAAATGGATAATCAATTCAAATCTTTATTGTGGTAAACTTTTATTTTTTGAAAAAGGGAAAAGATGTTCTTGGCATTATCATAAGATAAAAGATGAAACTTTCTATTTACATAAAGGAAAACTATTAGTTAAATACTCTGATGAAGATGATCTTGAAACTTCGAATAAAACAATTCTAATGAAGGGTGATACTTTTCATGTATATCAAGGATTAAGACATCAGATGTTGGCTCTAGAAGATACTGAATTATTTGAATTCTCTACGCAACACTTTGAAGAAGATAGTTACAGAATTGTAAAAGGAGATTAAATGCTAAAAGTTATTGGTGCTAATGGTAATGTTGGAAGAAGATTATTAGAGAAATCATCTGATAAAGTTGAAGTAATAAAAACACGTTTGGATAAACATCAACTTGATTATGATTTTCAATCTTTAACTAATAAAGATACAATAGCATTTTGTGCTGCCATATCTGAACCAACTGTCTGTGCTAACAATCCTGAATTAGCAATAATGGTTAATGTTGAAAAGACAATAGAGTTCATAGAAAAATCAATACAATATGGTGCAAGAGTTATTTTTTTATCAAGTGATGCAGTTATTAATAATGTTGGAATTTATGCACGTTTAAAATTTGAAGTAGAAAAATATTTTCTAGATAATTCTAATGTCAAAGTTTTAAGATCATCATATAACTTTTTTAGAGAGGATAGATTTACATCTTATCTTGAGAAGTGTGCATTAAATAATGAGGTAGCAGAGGTATTCTCACCCTTTGAAAGATATGTCATACATAGAGATGATACGGTAGATGCTATTTTAAGTTTATCTAAAAAATGGATTGGTTCACAAATCATTAATTGTGGGGGACTTGAAAATGTTTGTCGAAAAAAATTTGCTGAAGTTTTAAAGGAAGAAGTATTTCCTGATTTAAAGTTAAAGATTGTTAAACCACCAGAGAGTTTTTATAAAGATAGACCTTCTTCTATCGAAATGTCATCTACTGAACTTTCTAGTATTTTGGGAAGACCTCAAAGAAATTTAAGAGAAGCAATTCGTATGGAGTTTTCATGAAAACTATTTTAATCACAGGGATTACTGGTCAAGTTGGTTCTCAGTTAGCAGATTATATTCTTGATAATACTGACTATAATGTAGTTGGTATGATGAGATGGCAAGAATCATTAGACAATATCTATCATCTCAGTGATCGTATCAATAAGAAGGATCGTGTATCTCTTTTTTATGCAGACTTAAATGACGCTGGATCTGTTAGAAATATGATAGATAGTGTAAGACCTGATTATATTTCTCACTTAGCAGCACAATCATATCCTAAAACATCATTTGATATACCGATAGAAACATTGCAAACTAATATTATTGGAACTGCCAATCTGCTTGAAGCTATTCGTCAAACCTCTGACTATGATCCAGTAGTTCATGTTTGTTCTTCTTCCGAAGTATATGGTAAAGCACCAACTGGTGTCATACTCTCTGAAGAAACACCTATGCACGGAGCAAGTCCATATAGTATTAGTAAAATTGGAACTGATTATCTTGGTAGATTCTATGGAGAAGCTTATGGTGTAAAAACATTTATGACTAGAATGGGAACTCATACAGGACCTAGAAGAAGTGATGTGTTTTTTGAAAGCACCGTAGCAAAACAAATTGCACTAATCGAAAATGGATATCAAAATCCAGAAATATATGTGGGTAATCTTTTGAGCACTCGAACCTTTCAAGATGCAAGAGATGCAGTCAGAGCATACTACTTATTATTAGAGGCTAGTGCTCAAGATAAAATTAAACGTGGAGATTACTTCAATATTGCTGGTGAAGAATCATTTAATTTGAAAGAAGTAGTTGACATACTAATTAGTTTTAGCACTGTTGACAACATAAAAGTTGTCACTGATGTGAATCGTTTAAGACCAATAGATGCAGACTATCAAATGTTTGATAATACAAAAATTAAAAGTGTCATAGATTGGAAACCAGAGATTCCTACAAAGACCATGTTCTTAGATCTTCTAAATCATTGGAGAGATGAAATTAAGATGGGGAAAATACCATTGAATCGTTGACTATTTCTTCAATCTGTTCTATAATATAAAAAAAGCACTAATTATGGATAAGAATAATAAAATTATTATTTGGGGACACAAGCATTATACTGACACTGCTTCATATTTTTTAGTATGTGTATACCGAACATTTGAGAAGTTGGGATACGATGTTTATTGGTTTGATGATTATGATTATCCAGACACTAGAGAATTTAATTATGAAAATTCAGTTTTCTTTATTGACAATCAATCTGGAAAAGATATTAATTGTCCAGTGATTGCAAGTGGAATTTATATTTCTTGGGACAGATTCCGTACTCTAGACAAGTATCTTGGAAATGTAAAACGTCTTATCAATATGAGAGTGCCAGAGTTTAAACGTCCGAATCCTGATGGTGTTCGTTTTATAGAGGCGGATAAAGGAGTCATTTATGATAAAACTCCAGAGGTTCCTTATGAAGTGATGTACTTTTCCTTGGCAACTAATATTTGGCCTGAGGAAATGGAGATTGAAGATATTGATATTACAAGAAATAATGAATATAATTTTATAGGAACTATTCACGCACCAAGACCTAATGTAGATCCTTTACATCAACAGTTTATTGAGATTGTAAAAGAGAATGGTATACCTTTTAATCATTATGATGCAGAGAAAGTTCATGTACCATCAGGTGACAAAGCAGTTGATGAAGATACTAATATTAAATTAATGCAAAAGTCTTTCTTTGTTCCCGATTTTAGACCACAAGAACAAAAAGATACTCTATACGTATCATGTAGAGTTATGAAAGCAATTAGTTATGGTTGCCCTGTCGTGTGTGATGCACCTTACGTGAAAGACTTTATTGATAAGGAAGTATTATGTGCTGAAACTGCACAAGAAATTTTTGATCTTGGGGTGAAATATCAATATGATAAGGAAAGAATACGTCATCTATGGGAGGTTGTTAAAAGAGATCATACTTATATGAATCGTTGTAATGGAATGTTGAAAATATTAGATGGAGTATAATATATGATTTTTATTACAGGAGCAGCAGGTTTCATTGGGAGTAACTTTGCTCACTATCTTGCACAAAAAGGTTTTGAAGATGTAGTTATCTTGGATAAGTTAACTTATGCAGGAGATATGGATAACTTATATGACTTGAAGTTTCCTGTTAAGGGTGTGGATATAGCAGATGAATATCGTCTTTCTGAATTGTTTTCACAATATAAACCAAAATACATATTTCACTTTGCTGCAGAAAGTCATGTAGATAATTCAATTAAAGATGTTAATCCTTTTTTATATACTAATGTCGTAGGCACAGTTAATCTTCTTAATCTTTCGGTGAAGTATGGGGTAGAAAAATTTCATCACATATCTACAGACGAAGTATATGGTGCTTTAAATTATGATGATCCTCCATTTACTGAAGAGACTGCTTATGATCCTCAAAATCCATATTCAGCATCTAAAGCATCGAGTGATCATTTTGTAACAGCATTTCATAACACATATGAATTACCTGTAGTTATTACTAATTGTTCTAATAACTATGGTCCTAGACAGCATAGAGAAAAATTAATTCCTAAAACAATTACTAATATCTTACAAGGTAAAAAAATACCTGTGTATGGTAGGGGTCAGAATATTAGAGATTGGATTTATGTGGAGGATCATTGTAAGGGAATATTAGATGTATTCTATGGTGGTAAAATTGGAGAGAAATATAATATTGGTGGTGAGTGTGAAGTTAAAAATATAGATTTAGTTAAAACTATCATCAAAGTTATGGGTGCGAGTGAAAATCTAATAGAGTATGTTGATGATAGACCAGGTCATGACTTGCGATATGCTATTGATAATGCTAAAATTAGAAGTGACTTAAATTTTTATCCAGAACATACTCTGGAAGAAGGATTGAAAAAAACTATAGCTTGGTACAACTATGATAGGATTTAATTATCTTGGTAAGATGGGACAACTTGGAAATCAAATGTTCCAATATGCAGCATTGCGTGGCATTGCTAAGAATAGAAATTTAAATTTTTGTATTCCCTATCATAATGAAGTGTTTAAGGACTCTCTTGGAAACAAATTGAGAATTGAATTATTTGAACCTTTCATACTAAAAAATTTAAAGCAATCTAACATAGGAGTGGTGCAAAATGATAATCCAAGAACTGAAGGACAGTTTAATTTTAACGAAACTTTATTTAATAATTGTCCAGACAATGTATCTTTATACGGATACTTTCAAACAGAAAAATATTTTAAGAATATAGAAGAAGAAATTCGTGAGGATTTTTCATTTAAAAATGAAATTGCTATTCCTTGTAAACATATGATGAGCACATTTGATACACCCATAGCTCTTCACATTCGAAGAGGAGATTTTCTAATAAATTCTGGTAATCATTACAACTTGGGTTTTGATTACTATGAATCTTGTTTAGATAAATTTAGTAAAGATCGTAATGTAATTATCTTCTCGGATGATACACAATGGTGTAAAGAACAACAAATATTTTCTGATGATAGATTTCTTGTAGCAGAGGGCAATGATAGTTATACAGATCTTTGTCTAATGAGTTTGTGTTCTGATTTTATAATTGCAAACAGCACATTTTCATGGTGGGGTGCTTGGTTATCAAGGTCTTTAAATAAAATGGTATACGCACCCAAAAAATGGTTTGGTATTAACAACAAACATTTAGATACTTCTGATCTAATGCCTGATGGATGGATAACAATCTAATGATATATCTCACTGGTGCCAACGGAATGATTGGTAAAAGGTTTAAAGAATTATATGATAAACCCATCACCACTATATCCTATAGAAAAAAAGTTCCTAAAAATTTATTTAAATCACATAATCAATCTTGTCTTATACATTTAGGTTGGTCTTCTACAACTCGTACGAGTAACATAGATCAGATAGAGAGGGACGTATATAATAGTAAAAAATTATTTGAATATTATCTAGAAAAAAATCCTGATGGTAAAATAATATTCGTATCTACCGCAGGAGATATGCATCAAAGTAAAGTTGATGATATTATAAACACAGAATTATCTGAACCACGTCCTCGCACTTTATATGGACAATCTAAGTTAAAAGTAGAGAGAATTCTTGAGAGATACGATTGTAAAACAATTACACTTAGAGTTACAAATGTTTGGGGTGGATCTATAGGAAAAAATAGGATTAATGGATTAGTTGATAAACTTATTAATTCTATTGATACTGATGATCAGTTAGAGATTTATGCTAATTTTGAAACTACTGTTGATCTAGTTCATATTGATGATGTAATTAATCTTATATTTAAAACTATTGATATTGATTTAGATAAGAAACATGAATTGTTTTTAGTGGGCGGGCAAACTGTATCAATATATGATATAATTAGTAAGGTATCGAGGATGGGTTCTTTGAATCTTAAATTAAATCAAAAAGAAAAAGAAAAAACTTTTGTGAATGTTAAGTCATTGAAAGCTAAAAAAATATTTAATTGGAACAGGGAGTTTAATTTGTAATGAAAATAGCAATAACTTTTTGGGGAACACAATCTTATCTTGATTATCTTCCAGAATGGTATGAAAGACTTGAAAAATATTTTTTACCAGATGTAGATAAAACATATTTTGTATTTACTGATGGTGAGTTGGATGGAAAACCAGATAATTTGAATGTAGTAAAAATACCTCACTATGGATTTCCAGAAACTTTTCATAAAACTTTTGAAGAGATACTTAAAATTAAAAATTTGATCTCAGAATATGATTGGTTAGTATCAGTTGACGCAGATCTTTATGCTCAAGAAAAAATTTCTTTGAATGATTTTTTTGATAAAGATAAAAAATACTTTGGTGTTCATCATCCTTGTCACTTTGTTGGATTTCCACCACACAATCAAAAGCCAGGTGCCTATGATACAAATCCTCTATCAAATGCTTGTATAAATGATAGTATAATGGATATGAAAATTTATTATCAAGGATGTTTATGGGGTGGACAAATACCTCAAGTATTTGATATGATGAAAAAGATCGACGAGTGGACTAAAGAAGATGTTTCTAGAAACAGTGTAGGTAAGTATTACGAAGAAAGTTATTTGAACAAATGGTTCTTAACTCATCGTGAAGATGTAAACACTTTAGATCCAGATTATGCGTATCCTGAGATGTTTAAAGACTATTGTAATTTTTCAAATAAAATGATGCATCTCAGCAAAGATAATAAGTCATTAGATAACAATCAGTGGTAACTATGAAAGCAGCAGTTTATTATCATGTTTGGACTCCACCAGACAGTGATCTTTGGAAGATCATGGTTGATGATCAAATCAAAAGACTCTATGCATCTGGTCTTCCAGAGATAGCAACAGTGAAGTGTGCAATAAATGGAGCACAGGCATCAAGAGTAAAACATTTTATATCACTTTATGATTGGATTGATATTGTTGATTGTAGAGATGGTGATGATGAGTATGAAGGATTTTGTTTAAAACATCTGTATGAAGATTGTATAGATAAAAAGTTTGATAAAGTAATGTACTTCCATACAAAAGGTATGAGTCATTATTGTGGTGTTAGAGATCAGTATTCTGATAGGAAGGTACGTGCTGTTAATAGTTGGAGACACCTTATGGAATGGGGTTGTATTGATAAGTGGAAAGAGAATATAGATAAGTTAGATAGATATCAAGTATCGGGAGTTAACTACTGCTTAGATCCATGGCCGCATATGAGTGGTAACTTTTGGTGGGCAAGAGCAGATTATATTTCAACTTTACAACATCCTACTAAGGATGCTTTCCATAGAGAGAAGGAAGATTTTGGTCCTATTGAAAGGATGAACTTTGAGAAATGGGTAGGTATGAAAAATCCAACTGTTTTTAGTTTTTATAATCCTCCATTCAGCTATGACTTTAAAGACATGATTCCCGATGTTCAACCTACACCAGCAGGAGAACCACATTGGTTTTGGTTATATCGTGATGATATCCATCCACATTATCTTAAAAATTTATGACAGCAAAATTTGGATGTTTTCATACTGTTTATGAAAACAAAAAAGCAACTGAATTTATTCTTCAGGAGTTTAGGAAATTTCATCCTAATGCACCCTACACATTATGTGCTGATGGTGGTGCTGATTACAGTGATGTTGCAGAAAAGTATAACTGCAATTACATTCACTCCTATATGCATATAGGTAGAAGAAATACTGGTCACGAGTCTGGTGTGTATGGTTTCACAAAAGATGAATCACTTCATTGGATTCATATGGTACGTGAGGCAGCAAGGTTTGTGAAATCTACAGGAGGAACTCATATGATTATGATG
>Ga0209348_1001684_pt1 | contig 10663 bp, 19 predicted proteins | sample ETNvirenome_2_30_FD_184065 | JGI IMG/M metagenome (GOLD analysis project Ga0209348, IMG submission 184065) | Marine viral communities from the Pacific Ocean - ETNP_2_30 (SPAdes) (version 2) | ecosystem: Environmental > Aquatic > Marine > Oceanic | place: Pacific Ocean | collected 2013-06-22 | reverse complement strand
TGCTTGCTGGTTATAGTCTGTTATAGGATTTTGTTCGGGTTCTGTGGGATTTTCTACGGGTGTTACGTCAATCATGCGATTTTTAGCACGATCCATAAATTCTTGCAGTTGCTCCACGATCTGCTCCCGACTGAGGTTGTCCACATGTTCGTGCGTTACGTGGCTACGGGCGACCATCAACCCCGTTACCTTCAGCCTGAGTTCCTCGGCTTTAATCGCTGCTCCGAAGTTACCTTCTTGCCATGCTTCATCCCGTAAGCGTTGCATATCCCGAACAGATTTGGTTATTGATACCCCGTACTTTGCTTCAAGCTCCTGACGCATCTCCTCCATACGTTCCTTGACCTTTGGGTTATTGAGAAGCTGCACTGCTGAAACATTTGCGTTCTTGTACCCTGCTTCCCTAGCTGCTGCGGTTTGGGTCATGTCTTTGTGAATGTAGTTATCAAGAAACTTCTGCTGCGGTGGCGTAAGTCTCTTTTCCCCTTTGGCTACCTGCTCCCCGACCTTTGGCATACTGGCTCCCGTGCTACCCGAACAATTTCTCGGGTTACATATTACTTCATTTGCTGCTGCCGTCAAGTGCTGACTTTCCCAAAATATCCCAAGGCTTGGCGGTCCATCTACTCCAAGGGGGGTAAGGTATATATACCCCCCTATAGGGGGGGAGGATTTCTGGAGTAAATAAACCATTGAAAACATTGACTTTTTTACTCCAAAAAGACTTTCTGGAGTGTTTGGAGTAAAGTGGTTAAGTTGTTGTTTTTATTGTATTTTTTACTCCAACTCCAGACACTCCAAGCTCTGGAGTAAATTTTTCTGGAGTAAAATAATATAAAAAAAATTATAAAAGTTGTTGACAATCCCAAACTTTACCATTTATAAGGGTGACATCATAATTTTAAATCAATGGAGGATATTATGACACAGACAATTAAACAACGTATTTTCGACGACCTAAGAGGCTCTGAAACAGACAGTAATCACGTTACGCGGCGCATGTTTCGCTGTTGGCTTGAAGGCTCTTACTTAGGTGAAGAGCATTACCGTCAAAACGTTGCCGATCTTAAAAAGATTTGTGACGGCGGCTTGAAGGGCTTTGGTATTAGAATGCACCGTTGGGTTATCAACCAGTTTACAAGGTACACCGCGCACGATGCACAGTGTTCTTATGGTTATGCTCAAAAATGCATTGTAGAATTTTTTAAGACCAGAGTGAACAAAGAGGGCTTTCTTGAGCCTGAGCCTGAGTGGGATCATTTTTTGTGGTTGTACACGGAAGCGCTTGTGGATGATGCTTTGGATTTGATTGAAGAGTATTATTACAAGGCGCGTACTTCGCCAGAGTGGGATAATACAAAAAAGAAAAAATATGTTAAGACAGACACAACGATCTATCCTAACACAGATTTTTACAAAGATCTTGCTGTCTATGAAGAGCGTTTGAAAGCAGGGAGGTTACATTAATAATTGCAGAAAAGGTTGTTCTCCTAACCTTAACTTCCATGTGGGCGGCATGGTCTGCGAACCGCCCAAAACATTGAGAGGCTTCGGCCTCTCTTTTTTTGTTGACGTTTGGGATTTTATGGGATAAAAGAATTTATCTAGAAAACAAGGAGTAATTAAAATGTACTATCTAGCATATGGAATGAACACGAGCCGCGATGCAATGGCGGTGAGGTGTCCAAAAGCAAAACCGATGGGCGGTTTTTATTTGCCTAACCACCGTTTGATTTTTCGTGGCGTGGCTGATTTTCGTTATGACCGTGATTGTGTGTTGCCTGTTGTATTGTGGGAAATCACTAACGACTGTCTGGCTTCGCTTGATAAACTTGAGGGCTACCCGACTTTATACGGCAGGCGCAAGATCAATGGTAACTGGCTTATCTACGACATGAACGGCGACAAGGGAAACTTGCGGCATCCGTCAAGCGGTTATTATGACATGATCGAAAGCGGTTACAAAGATTTTGGCCTTGATGATTTCTGGCTGCGATCAGCGCGGGAAGATGCCTCTTTCAATGAGATGGAGGCCACAGCATGATTGATTGGCAAGATTGGTTTATCGCTGCAATTACCTTTATTGTTGTGATGCTCTGGATTGTAGGAGTTGTTGCGCAATGGTGGTAGAAGGAGGAAAAAATGAAACACGTTCACTTTGTAGGGTTCAGGACTGATGCTCAGCACAGTGCCGCCGTCAAAGTCTGGGGAAAACCCGACTTTGTCCACAAATGGCATGATAAAAGAATGTGGGGAGATATCGACCCCGACAATGATATCGTGGTTTTTGCTAAAGGGGCAACGCTCCAACCGTCCAAATGGACATGGCAAGATCACCAACTTTGGTAAATAAAGCCCCCGCAAATTCAAGCGGGGGTTTTTTTGTACCAGCCAGGAACCCGAACAATTTATCGGGTTCTACTTTTTGTCCCCGCTGCTGCATTTTTTTCTTGCGTTGGGATTTTTCCCATGTTAGAACATTCCTTGCAGAGAGACATTGGTCTGTACCTTTCTGCCTCACTTAACTAGACGCCCCTCAGTTCCTCCGTTCTGAGGGGTTTTTTTTATTTTATAAATTTTTTTATTTTTTTTCTTGACACCGATTATAAACTATTTTATATGTGGGATGTCTAGCATAGTGAAAAGGAGTAAAATCATGGGCTTAGATATGTATTTAAGAGGTGACAAGTTCATCAGCAAGTGGGATTTCTCACAAAGTCAAGAGGACGGTAGACCGTTGGAAGTAAAGCGACCTGTCGTTGATGGGTTTGAAGTAAGTGAGCAAGTTCTCGATCTTGGAACGTGGCGCAAGTTTGCACCGTTGCACAATTTTATTGTCAAAGAATTTGCTAAAGGAGAAGACAACTGTCAACCAATTCATTTGGAAGCTAAAGATTTGCGCAACATTGCAAAAGCATTGCGTAATGACAAACTACCAAAAAATGATGATTGTCACGGCTTTTTCTTTGGCGGTGACGAGTGGTGGGATGAATTACGTTCCGAAGGCAAAGACCACGCCAAGCTATTTGACAAGGCTGCTGATTGGGTTGAGTCAAGTTCTTTGAACAGCGTTACCTATGTGGCGAGTTGGTAAAATGTCTGATCTTTGTCAGGATTGTGGAAGTAATGTGGCATGGGGAAGCGGTAAATATGTAAACCGCATCCCTGCCGACAATGGTTGGTTATGTGTTGATTGCCAATGTGTCGAGTGCGACAAGTGCCACAAGGATGTTCTTGAATGGGGGCATCCACCCCACGATGATTGTGAGATTTGGTGCATTGATTGTTTATCTTGCCCCGAGTGTAGTGGTTGGGGGACAGTTGAAGCTGAAACCTCCCGACCTCAAAATTTTAATCGTGACGTTGGTTTTATCGACGTTGTTACAATTGAATGCCCCGAATGCGGTGGCACTGGAGAAAGAAAGTAAAAAATGACTTATCAAAGTAGAAACCCGATTGTTTTAGAGGCCATTGAAAAGGCTTGGGAAAACTCAAAGACGCAAAAGCAAGCTGCTGAAAAATATCTTAATATGTTGCGCAATAACAAAGAATTGCGTGATGCAGCTACTGCACGTTATTTACAGCGCATTGCGTCTGAAGATGTGAGCGCAAGATCAAGAACAAACCGAATTAGTTTCAAGCGTCAGGCTGAAAAGATTTCAAAGCAGGTTTTGTTAAAGAAGGGCGAACATTCTACCCCGAATGTGTCTTTGAAGAATACGGCTGTTAATTATGCCAAGAACATCTTTGATTACTTTGCATTGCCCGATTTGGGTATTGCTCTTGGCGATGCAACTAAAGCTGATTTAGAGCATGTTGTTAAACGAGAGCACGGCAAAATGAGTACGCATAAACGTAATCATAAGTTTTTATCTGCGATCTTAGAGAAGATGCCCGAAGGTAAAATTGTTCGGGATGTTTGGAAGATTGAAGATGTAGAGGCCATCCATACGGATGTGATGGTGTCGTAATGTTATATGGGAGCCAACAAAATTGCACAGAAATGTTACCTTGTGACCGCTCCCACCAGTTAGGGGAGGGCCAAGATACATTTGCAGAAATGCCATATAACAAACGCCCTTCCCGATTAGTTTTAGGGGGTTATTCACTTGGCGCATTTATGCCAGACAATTATCACCCCCACCAGTTAGGGAAGGGTCACGGCATTATCGCAGAGATGCCACGTAACAAACGCCCTTCCCGATCAGTTAGGGGAGGGTCATCAATGCGGCGCAGTAATGCCAACGTTCCATCACCCTTCCCGATTAGTTTTATGGAGGTCGATAATTCGCAACAGAGATGTCACCCCGACACCACCTCCAAAGGGAAGGGTCAGCCCGTCTACACAGGAATGTCAACCCCGCTCCACCCTTCCCCACCAGTTCACAGAGGCCATCAGAACAACGCAGCAATGTCATTCCTGAGCCGCCTCGTAAGGGAAGGGTCAGTCGTTCGTCGCAGAAATGCTATTAGACGTACACCCTTCCCCACCAGTTTATGGGCCAACAGATCGACGCAGAAATGCTATACGGAGAGCGCCCACCAGTTAGGAAAGGACATAATTTGTACGCTCATCAAGCCGCTACTGTTTCTCCCTTTCCTATTAATTTATGGGAGCCTTACAAGAAACGCAGCAATGCTAGAGGGGTAACGCTCCCACCAGATTTGGGCCAGTGACAGGATCGCAGAAATGCCATTACAGCCACGCCCAATATAACCAGAGGCCATAATCGTGACGCAGCAATGCCACACCCCAATCGCCTCGCAACTAAGAAAGAAGTAAAAATGGATAATAGATATGAAAACCCAACTATCGCAATGATTTATCGAACATGGCGCAACCGTCAAAATATGGTTCGTGCTGAAGGTAAATTAGTATTGCAAATTAAAGCTATCTGTAGAGGTTTTGCAGATGGTGAAATTAAAGCAGCAAACAAATTGTTTTCCGCTTTGAAAAAAGGAGAAGGTTCAATTGAGCTTATGGCTGCAACAAAACCATTGTTTGATGCTAGAGAACCTTTGTTAAAAAGTAGAGCAAGTTTTGAAAAGTGGTTATCTGATTTGGCAAAGGAATTACCTGTTGCAACTTTTGTGGACAAAGTAAAAGGCTTTGGTCACTTGGGCTTGGCAGGTATTGTTGGAGAAGTTGGCGACTTCATGGCTTACGAAAAAGAACTGGACGGTATTTATAAACGTGCAGGACTTGCCGTGATTGATGGAGAGCGTCAGCGTAAGCACAGCAATGCTGAAATGGCATTGGTTCACGGCTATAGCCCTTCAAGGCATGCGGTGTTCTGGACAATTGGCGACAGTCTTCTTAAAGCTCAAGGCAAAGAAGAGAACGCAGGGCCGTATCGTATTGTTTATGACAATCGAAAAGTATACGAGCGTGAGCGTGTTGAAACAGACGGTCATGCGCATAACAGAGCCTTACGTTATATGACAAAGCGTTTGGTTAAAGATTTATATAAAGAATGGAAGGAAGTAGCATAATGTCTATTGCAGATGATACAATGTGTATGCATTACACCCTTGAGCGGTTGGGCGGTATTAAAACCCAAACCGACCTACAACAGTTTATGGAAGAAATCAGGTACAACATTAGTGTGAACGATGAACACCGTGAACTTAACCCAGATGGCGACATGCCCGATGGTTCTTTTGTTGATGATCCTGATGATTTTGACATGAACGCTGCGCTTGATAGAGTTAAACGTAACTACATTGAAAGGGCTTTGACCAAGACTAAAACACTGTCTGAGGCTGCTGAATTGCTTGGCTTTGCCAATTACCAGACTTTGCAGAACTGGATTGATAGATTGGAAAGAGCACAATATGAGGCCGAAGATAAAAAGATGGGAGTGGCCTGATGATTAAATACTTTACCTTCATGGTGCTGACTTATTTCGTGCAAGGCGAACAAGTTACGCATAATATTTTGTTTCCGAGTTATGATGCTTGTAGTCATAACAAAACAGCGATGTATGACATTATGATACCGCACCAAGACGATGTGCATATTTATTGCAAAGGCACAGCGGTTGCATCTAATGAACTTGTTAAACCGATGCCACGCCCATGAGAGATAGGACTAATGAAAAGTGGACTAAGGAACAAAAAGAATGGCTAGGTTACAAGCGTAAACTAGCTAATCTTTCTAAAGATAGCGTTAGTTTATCAAAGCCACCTTGGGATGAAAAAACCGAACAAATTAAAAAAGATAAAGAAAAAAATTAGCGGGGATTTCCCCCGCTTTTTTTATGTCCCAGGTTGATAACCCGAACAAATGTTTGTATTGTTTGCCTGGGACATTGAGGCGGGTTTACCTCCTTGTCCCACGATTACTATTTTTGTATTTTTCTTTCTAACATTTCCAACAAAGCTACTAGTTCTTCACCCTGTTGTTTAACATTAAAAAAGCCCATCTGTTCTGTGTGACTAACTAACAAACGGGCTTTTCTTTTAAGCTGATTTAATATCGCTTGTGTTTCTATGTCCAAACGGCATCTCCCTTTAGAACGATTGCGGGACCAACAAGAACTTGTTCGCATAGTCTTGATGCCTCTTGGTTAAATTCTAAACCTTCAAGCAACCCTGATTCGTTTACCAACACTTGTACATCTGGCTTGTTTGGAACGTGAACCATCTCAACCAAACCACCGACAATCTTCTGCGCTTCTTCAAGCGTTGGTGCTTTTTCTTTAAATACTGTAATCATATTTTTTACCTTTCTCTAGAATAATTGGGATTTGTACCATATTGTACCAAGCTAGTCAAGCGTTTGTTTGGATTGTTTTTTACCTTCTTTACGCACTTTTGCCTTTGCTTGTTTTTTTAAAGACTTCTCCCATTTACGAGAGAGACAATGTATCTTTTCTGTTTTTGCCATTAATATTCATACTCCTGTTCTTCCTGATGCAAACGACCTCCAACAACACCGAGCCATTTTCTTGGGCCGTTGCGAGTTGTTTTGTATCTACCAATACGACCATTCTCTAATAGCTTATTAACGCTATCATTAATTGTGGAAGAGGCCCAACGTTTGAGATTGGCGGCATTTAAATCATCAAGAGAAGAGGTTCTAATTGTCTCGTGAACGCCATCTGTTCCACCACCGACAGTCATTTGAGTGCCACGAGATTCACGTTCTGCAATTAAAGCAAATAAATAATCTTCTCGACTTTTAACTTGTGCGGTTACTTGTCTGGACGATTTTAAATCTACTGTCCTATCTTCAAGTAATCCCGTGTCTGGATTTCTTACAAAGTGTCTTATTTCTCTATTGGCAGGACCATTTGATTTTACGACTGCACCATCGAATACAGCGTTTCTTGTATATTCTATATTTAATTCGGTGCATCTACTTTTGGCTAATGATGCATCTACTTGCCAAACAGCGAAAGCTGAACGAACACCATCAACAATTGCTGATGTACCTCTAATGAGGTTACGAGCTTCTTCTGGCGTTGTGATTGGTTCTTTGTCTCTAATCTTAGCCATGTGGTGGTTTACAATCACCGTTGCTCCTGTTTCTGTTGCAATCTGGGCAAGTAAACCCATAAATGCTGCACCCGCAGCAGGATCAGCGTTTACATCTGCGTGTACAAATGATGCCATTGGATCAATAACAACCAATGCGAGATCTTCAATCTCCAACATTTCTTCATAAATCTTTTCAAACTCTGGAGAAGTTGCGTATGTATTGTCTACTTTCATCATAATTGGAAACACACCGCCTTCGTTTGGCAGCGGCACAATGATACAATCATGCGCATAACCCGAACGTTTGTTCAGGGGATCTAGTCTGCTGATCCGTCTGTGGATCTCATCTTTGTCATCTTCTGCTGATAAAACAATTGATGTGCCATGATTAGCAACCAAACCACCAAAAGCATTTTGCATACCATCGCCTGATGCCACCTTCATTGCTAAATCAAGCGTCATCATACCCTTACCACTATCCCCTGCGGCTGCAAACACCACTGGCACTCCGAGCGGTATTGTATCTCCGATCAAAAACTTCTGCTCTGGAGCCGATCCAACAAACTGCTGACTAATAAGTAAATTCTGGTTTTTGAGAGATAATGACTTCTTTACCTTATGCACAGGCGCATTAAGGAAGTTTGATATGTCAAACCCTTCTTCAATTGCGTCTGCTGCATCCCACTTTTTAGGCTTACCCTTCGGTGGCACAAGCATGGTGATTGATTTGGCACCTGCATTCTGTGCTAGTTCTTGGACTATCCTAGCTAGTTTTCGGCCTGCATCGTCATTGTCAGGCCAGATTATTAGCTCTTTGCCCTGCAATGGAGAGAAATCAAACTTATCTTTTGTGTTACGAGATAGCATCCCTGCACCACCGATAGTACAAGTAGCTGTATATCCTTGCTTTGTTAGCTCATCTGCACACTTTTCACCCTCAACCCATATCACGCGATCTGATTGAGCAATGTCAGGGAGGTTATAAAGCGGTCTAGTTTCAGGCAAACGCGGAAACTGGCGGAACTCTTTCTTTGCATTCCCGTCCGTATCCCGAACAATTTCCCCTGCTGCATCTCTTTCTATATATCTTCGCACTGTTACGAGGACTTCTCCATCAATTGATAGGTAGAAATACTCGCCATCGTGCGGTGTATTAGTATCAATGACCCGTCTTTGCTTAATTTGTTCGGGTTGTTCTCCCTGGTTATCGTCAAACTTGTTCGGGTTTATTGGGTTCATTGGCACTTCTGCCTGGGGTCGATCTAAGAATGTAGCAAAATGTTCGGCTACATCGGTGATTTTCCACCTATAAGCCTCCATTAGAATCTTGGATATGCCCCCGATCCCGTCACCGCTATTGAAATCCATGCCGCGCATAAAGTTTGGACTTGACGGATCAATGTTTATCTTGAGAGATTGCCCTGCTTCGCCTGCCAATGAGCCAAGATAGAACTCATTCCGAACAACTCTTCCGTTTGGGTAAGCATTCTTTAGTGCTTCGATTTGTACATATGACGGAACTTTTTCCGTAATCTCAGCGACTAAATCTTTTTGATTGCCCCCATATATTGTATTGCCAACTACTCTTAATGACATTATATTGTCCTTACACTCATATTTACCACTTTTGGGGGTTAGCATTTACACGGTGCTGACCCCTAATATTATTCACCCTTCCAACAAGTCTCCCTAAACTCACAGAACTTACAAAGATAAAAATCTTTGCTTTGAGCTATGCGAGGTAGAATGTCACCTGCTTTCGATGCAGTCAAGATATTTACTGCTTTATCACTTGCTGCTTGTGCCAAGTCTTTATCAAAAGGCACCAACTCATAGTATATTTCAGACGTATTTTTGTTTACGACTGTGAACAACGCAGGGCATTCTGTTAGCTCCATATAAGCCTGATACAGAGCGATCTGCGTTGCATATGTTGGATTTGCCTTTGCCACACCCATACGTTGAAAGGCTTTCCATTTATTATCTTTTGCTGACTTGTTCTCCCACAACGCAGGGTAACACATATCAACAGGACCGTCACAGATCACACCATCTATATGACCTCTGATCTCACCATCAGCAATTGAAAACCCGAACTGTTCTCCCATCTTGTCTTCTGTTCTAAGATCAAACCCTGCGTCCTTTATCCATTTGGCTGCATGATCTTCGATCCCGTGACCGAACTCAAAGATGCGTAGCGTTTGTGCGCTGAAACCAGAGTTTTCATCTTGAGGATAATTTAGGTAACGGTACTGTATTTTACGGCTGCACTCATCACCAATACTTGACGCCCCCAGGTATTTCCGCCTCTCTCTTCGCTCATTAACCCGAACAATTCCTTGGTCTACAGCTTCTGCTATTGCTTCTGCTATAGGATCAGAATGGGATGCTTGTATGGGGCCAAGCGCCCGTTGACTTAAAGTAATTTTCTTCGAGCTTCCCAATTTCAATCTCCGATGATAGTTTTATTGCTTCTTGTAATCCAAATATTAGTGTGTGGACCTGATCTTCTGATAGGTCACAAAATCTGGTTTCCCACCCAAACTTTCCTAATATAAACGCCAGTTCCTCTATTGGTTTTCTTTCTTCCATTAGTGCATTGCTCCCTCTTGCTCTGTTAATAAATCAATTATTTCGTCTATTTCTTTTTTTGGAAGTTCGCTGTTTGTATATTGCAGCATTAGAACTGTAAGATCGTTTACAATGACATCCGCTGACCCGAACAAAACTTCGCCTTCTTCAGAATCTTCTAGCTCGTCTTGAATAACTTCGTTTGCTGTATCTGTAATCTCACTCAAGTCTTTAAGGTTTTTACAAAAACAAACATATTTAGTTTCTTCTGTGTATAACTCTCTTTGATTACTTCGTTTGGCTAAAGATAAAACCATTTCAAATCTCGCCATCCTCTTGCCTCTCCTTGTCGTTATGTCTTAACCATAACGCCAAATCAGAAAAAATATATTTAAAATCTGATGTTGGAAGAACTGCAATAAGTTTACCATTGTCCCAAATTCTTAAACCATCATCATAAACTGCCCAACGTATCATAAATACTTCTCCACTGCTTTCTCAATGATTGTTTTATTCCACATGAAACTAAGCATGCATGCGGCTTTGTATTTAGTCCATGAAAAGTCCATAAAACCAACTTCGATACCCTGCTTGCGTAAATGCTCAATTT
>Ga0209348_1001682_pt1 | contig 10666 bp, 13 predicted proteins | sample ETNvirenome_2_30_FD_184065 | JGI IMG/M metagenome (GOLD analysis project Ga0209348, IMG submission 184065) | Marine viral communities from the Pacific Ocean - ETNP_2_30 (SPAdes) (version 2) | ecosystem: Environmental > Aquatic > Marine > Oceanic | place: Pacific Ocean | collected 2013-06-22 | reverse complement strand
ATAGCACTTTAAGTTTAGGTTTAAAAAAAGAAGGTAAAAATTCTGCTTTAGAAATTGTAGGGAGCAAACAAGGTAAATCTAAAAACGTAGGTTTTACTTTTAGTAAAACCTTCGATAAGGGTGGTGGTGCCGACATGTCAAAAATTAAATCTAAAAAGAAAAAAGAAAAAGCAAAGGGATACGTGCTAGGGGAGTCTTATGGTAATCGTGCAAAAATGGATTATGAACCAAATAAAAGATTTTCTAAGGGTGGTATGTGCCGAGGAGCAGGTGCAGCCATAAAAGGTGCAGATTTTAAAGGCGTATTCTAATGAGTCTTAAAAAATGGTTTTCACAAAAATGGGTGGATATTGGGAGCAAGCGAAAAGATGGTTCTTACGCACCATGTGGTCGATCAAAATTAGCAGCCGATCGAAAAAGAAAATATCCAAAATGCGTTCCTGCTGCAAAAGCAGCAAGGATGACAGAATCCCAAAGGAGGAGTGCCGTTGCAAGGAAAAGAGCTAAACCTCAAGGGGTTGGAGGTAAGCCAACAAATGTGAGCACCTTTACCAAGAAGTATTATGGTGGTATGATAGAAGTATGAGTACAACAATGTTTAAAGCAGGACAGGCATTAACTAAAGCCTATAAAAAATTTGATGACTTTGTAGAAAAAGGTCTTTTAACTACAGTTAAAGATAAATTTAAAAATAGACCTACTACTGCAACGCCAAAAATTAATAGACCTGGAAAAATAGTTTCAGCACCCCCTGCAAAAATTACTGGAAAAGCACTAACAATTTTTGATCCTAAAAAAGCGTTACCTTCAATAAAAGGTGCTACTAAGACTGCAAAAAAAGTCGGTAGAATTGGAAGAATTGCTAGAGCTGCAACACCAATAGGATTAGGGTTTGAAGCTGCTAACATTGCATATAAAGTTGCTACAAGAACACCTGAAATGAAAGCTAGATCAAAGGCTCTCAAAACAAAATTAAGTAAAACTAAAACAAAAGATTATCACAGCGATCTTTTAAAAATGAGTGTTGGAGGAGATACCATGTTAAAAAAAATTCCAGAGGGACCTAAAGGTGAAGGCCTAAGAAAATTAAAAGCAAAAAGACCAGATGTAACTAGAAAAATGGGTTTTGCTAAAAAAGGTAAAATGTTAAAAGCTAGATATGGGACGATGGCAAAAGGAGATGTAAAAGAAGGTTTAAAAAAATCAAAAGATTTTAAAAATAAACTAGAAGATTTTAGAAGAGACGCAATTAGCAAATTAAGAGGCAAGCAAGTAGGTCCAGCAGAGGAAGCCAAATTTAATAAAATGATGCCATCAATAAAAGACTCACCTTCTGTAATGAAATCAAAAATGGAAGCAGTAAAATCAAAAATTTCAAAAGTTAAAAAAGGTAAAATGATGTATGCTAATGTTGGTGTGGCTGCTAAAAAAGTCAGAGAGAATCAAATGATGAAAGCGTCTATGGGTAAATCCGTTAGAGGTTATGGCGCAGCAAGAACTTCTGGAATGGGTTTACAAGATGAGCAATTACCACCAGGTAAATCTTTAGATTATTACAAAGATTTAATGTAATGAATTATGGCTACGTCAGGAACTACAGCTTTCGATTTAAATATCGATGATATAATTGAAGAAGCATACGAAAGAATTGGTATGCGAACAAATAGTGGTCATGACTTACGTAGCGCAAGAAGAAGTTTAAATCTTTTATTTTCAGAGTGGGGCAATAGAGGAATTCATCTTTGGAAAGTATCTTTAAATGAAGTGTCATTAGTTGCAGGAACTGCACAATATGCGGTAAATTCAAGTGTCAATGATGTTTTAGAAGCCTATATTTCAACAACAGCAGCAGCTAGTAACACTGCATCAACCAACGATATTTCATTAACAAAAATCGATAGATCAGCATACGCTGCTTTGCCAAACAAATTACAAACTGGTCAGCCTTCACAATATTTTGTCGATAGACAAACAACACCTCAAATTTTTTTATATTTAGCACCAGATGCTAATACTTTCACAACTTTAAAATTTTATTCGATTGATAGAATTCAAGATGCGGGTATATATACCAATCAAGCGGATGTAGTTTATAGATTTTTACCATGTATGTGTTCTGGACTAGCGTACTATCTTTCAGTTAAAAGATCACCAGAAAGAATACAAGTATTAAAACAATTATATGAAGATGAATTATTAAGAGCTTTAAATGAAGATGGACAAAGAACTTCTGTTTACATTTCACCACAAACTTATTTTGGAGATGGAGTATAATGTCTTACGCAACTGGTAAAAGATCAAAAGCAATTTCTGATAGATCAGGTATGGAATATCCTTATAGAGAAATGGTAAAAGAGTGGAATGGTTCATTAGTTCATATTTCTGAGTTTGAGCCAAAACATCCACAACTAGATCCTCCTTATCACAAAGCAGATGCTATAGCCTTAAAAAATCCAAGAGGAATGAAATTTCAGCAACCTAACACAGAATTTGCTAACGATGTTACTATTTCAGATTCTGGGGGTATTCACGTGGGTGTTGCTAATTTATCTTTACCAGGTGACTTTGCTTTTAAAACACAAGAAATACAAGTTACAACTAATGGTTTGACAACCACTCAACATACAATGGTTCCAGAAGACCCTTCTTTACAAAATAGAAGAAGAGAACTTATTTCTCTAGTTGGATCAGTGGAGGTGAGTATTTCATAATGGCTATTACACATTCAAGTTTTTTAACTCAAGTAAGAAATTATACAGAAGTAAGTTCTAATGTTTTAACAGATGCAATCATACAAGAATTTATTAGAAATGTAGAATTAGATGTAGCTGGTAAAGTTGACTATGACGATTTAAGAAAATATGCTAATTCAAATTTTACAGCAGGTAACAGAGCTGTATCCATGCCATCTGATGTTTTAATATTAAGATCAGTGCAACGAATTGATTCTAGTGGTAATAGAGAATTTTTAGAAAAAAGAGATACAAGTTTTATATCTGAATTTAATGGTGCAGGTTCACAAGGCACACCTAAATATTATGCTAATTACGATGATTTTAATATTATCGTAGCTCCGACACCAGCTGCAGCTGACACAGTCCAGATTAATTATATCAAAGATCCACCTAACTTTACGTCCACAAATAATACATTTTTATCTACTTACCAAGAATCGATGTTATTACATGGTGTCCTAGCAGAAGCATTTAGGTTTTTAAAAGGACCTGATAATCTATACAATCTATACAATTCGAAGTATAATGAAGAAATACAGAATTTTGCTCTACAACAAATGGGCAGAAGAAGACGAGGAGAATACACCGATGGAGTTCCAAGGATAAAAGTAGATTCTCCTAGTCCATAAAAATAGGAGAATAAAATGGCAATAACAACAAACGCAATTTGTGATTCTTTTAAAAAAGAATTACTACAAGGCAAACACGATTTTGATACATCATCTGATACTTATAAATTAGCGATGTTTACAAATTCAGCAACCTTAGGTAAATCAACTACAAACTACACAACAAGTAACGAAGTTTCATCACCATCAGGATATACTGCAGGTGGTAAGGCATTAGTTAATCAAGGTGTAAAAGTTTCATCATCAGTAGCAATAACTGATTTTGCTGACTTATCTTTTGTAGGTGTAACATTAACTGCAAGAGGTGCATTAATTTACAATACAACAACAGATGGTGGTTCAGGTACAACTGATGCTGTTGCTGTGTTAGATTTTGGTGGAGACAAGACTGCAACTTCTGGAACATTTACTGTTCAGTTTCCTGCATTCACAACCTCTGCAGCTATTTTAAGATTATCTTAATAATTATGGGAGCCCGATTTAGTGTCATACACAACATTTACTGTTACTGTTAATAATCCTGGATCGGGCAACAAATATTATATAGACGGAGTTTTACAAGCTAGCGTCCCACTAGCTTATGGTGCTACTTATCGTTTTGATCAATCAGATTCTTCAAACGCTACCCATGGCCTAAGAATTTCTACGACTTCAGATGGTACACACTCAGGTGGATCTGCATATGTTCCAGGTGTCACTGTAGTTGGAACTCCTGGTCAAGCAGGAGCATACACAGAATTTTTTGTTACAGAAGTTGGTCCTCCAATAACCATGTATTACTATTGTGTAAACCATCCAGGAATGGGAGGCACTTTAAATTTAAGTTCTAATTCATGGGGTGCTAAAGCTTGGGGTAATGGCACTTGGAGTAATCAAGGTCATATAGATGAAGTAGTTTCAGGACAATCACTAACTTCAAATATTGGGTCATTACAATCCATAACTGCTAACGCTGACGTTGAACCAAGTGGAATTCAATTATCAAGCGCACAAGGCTCAACTGTAGGAGGCACCTCAGTTTTAATTGAAAATCCAGGACCAGTAACCGCATCGTTAGGTGTTGGGCAAGTAGTTACTGGTTTTGGTGTTAACACCACTGGTAGTAGTTTAACTTCATCAATAGGTAGTGCTACAATTGATGAGAGCACACTTACTGGTGAGGGTTGGGGAAGAGCTGCATGGGGTGAATTCGCATGGGGCGTAAATTATTCAGTAGCAGTTACTGGACAATCTTTATCAACTGCCATGGGTGAAGAAACTTCATTTTCAGATGTTACAGTTTCAGTCACAGGACAATCCCTAACATCCACACAGGGCATTATTTCGTTACAAGGTGATTTTGGTATTGTTGTTTTTGCGGCAGAGGATCAATTAGATGGAGTTGTAGGAACAGCCACAACGGCAGCAAATGCAGATATTTCAGTAAGTGGTATTGGATTATCAGGAGGCATGGGTCAGGTAGTTCCTGAACCTAAAGTGCCAGTAGATGTTACTGGTATTCAAGGAACATTTAGTATAGGTTCTATTTCACTAGAACAAACCACAGTTGAGCCAGTCACTGGTCAAACTATGAGTATGTCTTTAGGAGAGGAATCTCAAGTATCAAAATATCCAGTTACTGGGTCATCTCTTTCAAGTTCTATTGGTTCAGTTACACTTACCATAGGTGCTGATATAAATGTTAGTGGTATTACATTATCGGCTTCTATAGGCAATGTTGTGGTTACACCTTGGCAAGAAATAAATCTAGGTGTGAGCAATGTTTGGACAGAGGTTGATTTGGCTGCTTGATTAATGTAAAATTGTAATTATTTAGGAGAAAAATTTATGGCATCTAGTTATTCTACAGATCTAAAACTCGAACTAATGGCTACTGGTGAAAATGCCGGTACATGGGGAGATAAAACAAACACAAATTTAAATTTAGTACAACAAGCAATTGCAGGCTTTGAGCAAATAACATTATCAGCAGGAGGCACTACTGCACTTGTTATGTCTGATGGTGCATTATCAAATGCAAGAAATTTAGTAATTAAATTTGCAACGATTACTGCAACATCAGGAACAATCTGTACGATACCTGACTCAATAGAAAAATTTTATATTTTTGATGTTACTGGAGTAACAAACCCAACTAATCTTACAATTAAAACTGCATCGGGAACTGGATTTACTCCAGACGCACAAAAAATTTATGCAGCTTATTCAGATGGTACAAATCTAAATGAAGTTTCATTAGATACTTTAGGTGGTACTATTGGAACTGCACAAATTGCAGATGATGCAGTAACTAATGCTAAAATTGCAGATGATGCTATTAGAGCTGCACAAATTTCTGATAATGCAGTTATAACTGCAACAATTAATGATGATGCAGTAACTAATGCTAAAATTGCAGATGATGCTATTAGAGCTGCACAAATTTCTGATAATGCAGTTATAACTGCAACAATTAATGATGATGCTGTAACACAAGCTAAAATTGCAGACGATGCGGTGGGGGCTGATCAATTAATAAATACTGCAGTAACTGCAGGATCCTATACATCAGCTTCTATTACAGTTGATGCTCAGGGTAGATTGACTGCAGCCTCATCAGGAACTGGTGGTGCGGGTGCGTTTATGCCACAAGTTTTTGCGCAAGGTCCAGCATCAGGCACTGCAACTTCTAATGGTTCAAAATATATTGCGTACGCTGCAGCAGGCGGAGGCGGCGGAGGCGGCAATAATTTTACTGGAAATGGAGCTAGAGAAGGTGGCTCAGGTCCCTTTGCAGTTTATCAAGGAGATATATCTGCACCATTCTCACAACCTTACGCTGTTGGTGATGGTGGTAAAGGCGGTGGATCTGGAAATAATCACCAAGGAGCTGGTACTGGTGGTACTACAGAAATAACAAACTTGTTTAATATAACTGGTGGTAATGGTGGTAAACAAATGGTTCAGCCTATGATAGGTGCAGGAAATAATGGAGCTTCGTCCTCTACAGATAGAATTTATAATGATGACACAGATAATACACGAGTAAGTCAAAAAGCTCAAAACACAGTTTTTGTGCCTTCTTTATCTGGACAATTTGGTGATCATGGACCTGATAGTCAGTACGGAACAGGACAAGCTGGTCAAGAAGGATTTTTAGCTTTTTTTGACAACACAGGAACGTAAGATAGATTATGGCAAATTATTGTATATTTGGATTAAATGGTGCGATGATAAAATTATCAAAGTCAGAGGATCAAAAAAATAAATTTTTACATAAATACGATCCAGCTGTAGCTAAAGAAATTAGTGATGCTCAATATCTTGCAGCAAGTCAGGATACACTTACTTTATATTTAGAAGAAGATGTGGTCAAAGAAATGTCAAATCAAACTTACGACTCTAATAGACCAGATGAAACAGATTCTCAGAGAGATGCAAGATGGAAAGAAACCTTTAAAGAGGAATTAAATTATCAGATATACAAGGTAGGTCATTACGTTGATTTTACAAGTGATGCTCCCGCAGAATGGGTTGCATATAAAAACAATTTAAATTCTGTTAATGTAGATAATGTTACTTTTCCAATTGAAAGTTTTCAAAAATGGTTTAATAGTCAGAGTGGTTTTTCACAATTAACAATGTGGGAATTACCATGATGATTTATGAAATATATTAAATTTTCTTGCCATAAAAATTTACTCGAAGAAAAAATCATTCAACCAATACCAGCAAAACAAAACATACCTGAATGGTATAAAAAAATAGAAAAATTTTTTTCAAAAGATAAACACGATAGAACAATAAAAAGTTGTGTTCCTGTTTTAGATTCTATTACTTGTGGATATCTTTTAAGAATGCCACAAGACATGCAAATGCAATATAATATATGGATAGAACAAAGAAAAAAATATTGTACTCGAATAAGTTTTTCTGCACCTCCTCATCAAGATAGTTTAAATTTAGGCATTCAAAGTGACGCTGAAGATCATCCTAATCAACAAATTGGTGGACCAGATAGTTTCTATTCAAAAAAACATAGAGGCATGGGTGTTCCAAAAATTATAAATCCTTTTGTAATTAAAACTCCACCAGGTTATTCTTGTATGTTCATACCCCCTATGCACAGAGAGATGGATTATTTTCATATTTTACCAGGTATTGTAGACACAGACACATTTAAATTACCAATTAACTTCCCTTTTATTATGAATACTGATAAATACAAAACAATAGATACAATTATTAAAATAGGCACACCTTATGTACAAGTGATACCTTTTAAAAGAGATAGTTGGAAAATGGAAATAAAAGCGCAAAAAGAAAATGAAAACGAAAAAAATACTTTTTTACATAAATTAAGAATGGTAGACGCATATAAATTAAAATGGTGGGACAAAAAATCATACAAATAAAACCTAATCAATTAGAAAATTACGTTGTTGTAATAGATAGCAAAGAAATTGATATAGTCAGTGAAACTTTTATAAAAGTATGTAAAAAATATTCAAACAAATTTCAAACCTCAGCTATTGTTGGCAGTAATAATCCTGATGGACAAGTTATAAATAAGAAAACTCGAGACGCAGATATTTGGCCTCTAGGTAATAATTATGATGACGTTCTTGATGTACATTGGACACAATATTTTTGTAGTCAATTAAAAAAATGTTTTCAATATTATGCACATCAAAAAGTAAAAGATTACATGGATTTAAAAATTCAAGATGTTCAAATTTTAAGATATCCTGTTAATGGTCATTATGCAGTTCATTATGATCACCACAATCTATTTCCAAGAACATTAAGTTTTATAATTTTTTTAAATGATGATTACGAGGGAGGGGATTTACAATTTTTATTTCCAGATGAAAGAAATATATTTAACGTAAAAAAAAATAAGGGAAGAATAGTGATTTTTCCAAGTAATTTTTTATTTCGTCACAGAATCATGCCAGTAACGAAAGGAGAAAGGTATTCTTTAGTAGCATGGATGGATTAAATTTAAAATATAAAATAGTTAAAAATTTTTTTACTAATTACGAGTGCAGTATATTATATAATTACGCACGCATAAGACATTTAACAAATAAGACCAACTTTGAAAATCCCAGAGGACATCCAATAGCAAGCAACACAGCTGATACATATTTTTATGCAGATCCTTTAATGGAAACTTTTTTAGATCTTAAGCGTCAAGATGTAGAAAAAATTGTAGATAAAAAATTATATCCAACATACTCTTATTGGAGGATGTATACCTATGGGGCGACCTTACCTAAACATAGTGATAGGCCATCTTGTGAAATAAGCTGCACTATAAATATTTCTGATAATTCTGATTGGCCTATTTATATGGATGATAAAGCATTTTATTTAGAAAAAGGAGATGCTTGTATTTATAAAGGTTGTGATGTAAAACATCATAGACAAGCTTTAGAGTCTAATCATCAAGCACAAGTTTTTTTACACTATGTTGATGCAGAAGGTAAAAATAAAGATTGGAAATATGATAAAAGAATTAGATTAGGTTTAGGAGGAGATTAATATGATATTTAAACATGAGGAAAAAGGTTTAAAAATTGAATTTAGTTGGAAAGAAATATTAAACATCGTTTTACATAAATCCATTAAATTTGAAGCAGAAAGCACTTACAAATTTTATAGTCATTTTATGAAGTTAATTAGCGAGGCAATGGCTAAATATGGTGATGCTAAAAAATATGGTCAAGTTAAGGATGATGAAGTAAAAACCAAGTAGGCTTACAAGTCCAATATAATAATATATAATAAGGTATGCCTTTAACAAAAGTAAGAATTGCTCCTGGATTTAATAAACAAGTCACCCAAACTGGTGCCGAAGGTCAATGGACTGATGGAGACTTTGTTAGATTTAGATATGGTCTTCCTGAAAAAATCGGTGGTTGGGAACAAATATTAGCTGATACTTTAGTGGGTGCAGCTAGAGAACAATTTATTTGGGCTGATTTAGATGGTAGAAGATATGCTGCAATCGGAACTAATAAATTATTAGTAGTTTATTATGAAGGTTCTTTTTTTGATATAACACCATTAGACACTGCTTTAACTTCATGCACATTTGATACAGTTAATACATCTGCCACAGTAACAGTAAACAAAGCTGCACACGGATTAGAAGAAGGTGATTTATTTACATTCACTTCAGTGACTCCACCCAGTGGCGCAGGATATGTTGCATCTGATTTTGAAACCAATACTTTTGAAGTGACGAGTGTTTCTGGTATTGATGAATTTACAATTACCATGGCTAGCGCAGCTGGAACCACGGTCAACGGAAGTGGATCCGCTACTGTCAATCCTTATGTGAAAGCTGGAGCATTAGGTTTTACTTATGGTTTTGGTTGGGGAACAGCTTTATGGGGAGGTGGTCAACAATTGTTTAGTACATTAAATGGAAGTTTGTCTGATGACACGGCAGGCACTGGCGGATCTGGTACTTCTATAACATTAGCGTCTACAACAGGTTTTCCAACATCTGGTACTATTAAAGTAGGTGCAGAATTTATTTCTTATACTGGAATATCAAGCAATGATTTAACAGGAATTACAAGAGCTACAGCCGGCACTAGATCTGCTCATTCCAGTGGAGCAGGAGTAGAATATTTTACTGCATGGGGTCAAGCTTCTTTATCACAGACACTTTCAATTGATCCTGCTTCTTGGTCCTTAGATAATTTTGGTGAGCAATTAATTGCTACTGTTAAAAATGGTAGATCTTTTTCATGGAATCCTATTAATTCAAATTCGAACGCTTTAACAACAAGAGCTGTATTAATCCCTAATGCTCCAACTGCATCAGTTATGTCTTTAGTATCTGATAGAGATAGACATTTAATTATGCTTGGCACAGAAACAACTATAGGTTCTCCAGGTACTCAAGATAAAATGTTTATTAGATTTTCTAATCAAGAAAATATTAGTGACTACACGCCAACATCAGTCAATACGGCAGGAACTTTCAGATTAGATTCGGGTACAAAAATTGTAGGGGCGGTTCAAGGTAAAGATTATACATTTATTGTCACGGATAATGCAGCATACGTAATGCAGTTTGTAGGTCCTCCATTTACTTTTTCAATTAGAAAAGTCGGATCAAATTGTGGAGCTATTGGTCAGCATTCCATTAAATATGTGAATGGTGCTGTTTACTGGATGGCAGAAGCTGGTGGATTTTTTGTTTATGATGGAACAGTAAAAACATTACCTTGCTCTGTTGAAGACTTTGTTTTTACCACAAAGAATGGAAATAATTTAGGTGTTAATTATCAAAATGGTGAATCT
>Ga0209348_1001681_pt1 | contig 10670 bp, 7 predicted proteins | sample ETNvirenome_2_30_FD_184065 | JGI IMG/M metagenome (GOLD analysis project Ga0209348, IMG submission 184065) | Marine viral communities from the Pacific Ocean - ETNP_2_30 (SPAdes) (version 2) | ecosystem: Environmental > Aquatic > Marine > Oceanic | place: Pacific Ocean | collected 2013-06-22 | reverse complement strand
TTTTTGTTTCTCAATGCTAATTCAAAGCTGTACAAAGGTTCTAAAACAACGTATGGTAGATGGTGTGATAGATACGATATTAAATGGTGCGATAAATTTTTACCAAAGGAGTGGTTAGATGTCTGATAACGCAGAAATATTTAAAGAGTTTGGAAAGAAGATACCCAAGGGTTCTTATGTAATTATAATAAGAGATCAACCTAACGGTGCTACAGATTTTATGTGCTATGATAGTACAGATAAAAAAGAAGTTACTGATGGCTATACAGTCATGAGAGGAATTACAGCAACCATTTTAAATGAACCAGAATATTTATTAGAGAGAGGTCAAATTGCAATATATAGAGACACAAAAATTAGTAAGCCAGATGTGGAACAACCATTCATTCTTGAACAAGATGATGAAGAAGATGATAATGTTATTCAGTTCGAGTTCCAACCAGAAAAGAAGGACGATTAGTATGGGCATGATGGATGATGCAATTAAAGATACTGTGAAAGATAAAGACTTTAAGAAAACAGATATTAAAAAACTTGCCTCCCGTAACAAGCAAGTGGGTGGTAATCATTACAAAGACTGTAAAATACAGCCAATTGATTTTATCATGGAAAACAACTTGACTTTTTGTGAAGGTAATGCTTTAAAGTATATTACTAGGCACAGAAGAAAAGGTGATGGTGCGAGAGATATACACAAAGCAATACACTATTTAGAAATGATTTTGGAGATTGAATATGGCGAAAAGTAATTTTTTACCTACAGAGTATCAGTCATTTATACACATGTCACGATACTCAAGATGGAAACCTGAAGAGGGTAGAAGGGAGACATGGTCTGAGACTGTACAGAGATTGATTGATTTCTTTGCAGATCATGTAGATAGAAACATTGGTGTGAAGTTTGAGAATAGTACGTGGGATAGGATAGAAGATGCTATACTTACAACATCTGTCATGCCGTCTATGAGAGCTTTGATGACTGCTGGTGAAGCATTACGTAGAGAAAACATAGCTGGATATAACTGCTCGTACATACCTATAGACAGCCCTCGTTCTTTTGATGAAGTGCTGTACATACTAATGAACGGCACGGGTGTAGGTTTTTCTGTTGAGAGACAGTACGTAGATAAGCTACCTACCATACCAGATAGAGAGTTTGAACATACAGATGATGTCATCTCTGTAGCTGATTCCAAAGAAGGATGGGCTAGAGCATTTAGAGATTTGATATCGTACCTATATACAAATAGAATACCTAAGATAAACGTAAACAGAATACGACCTGCCGGACAGCGATTGAAAACATTCGGTGGCAGAGCCAGTGGCCCACAACCGTTAGTAAACTTGTTTGACTTTACTATAGAAAAGTTCAGGGGTGCCAAGGGTAGAAAGTTAAATGCCATGGAGTGTCATGATGTAGTCTGTAAAACAGGTGAGGTCGTGGTTGTTGGGGGTGTTCGTAGGTCTGCTCTTATATCTTTGAGTAATCTCTCTGACCAAAGATTACGAATGGCTAAATCTGGTGCTTGGTGGGACACTAACCCAGAGAGGGCACTTGCCAACAACTCTGTAGCCTACACAGAAAAACCTGATGCTGGTATCTTTATGAAAGAGTGGCTGTCCTTGTATGAAAGCAAGTCTGGTGAGAGAGGTATCTTCAACAGAGTGTCTGCACAGGATAAAGCTAAACATAACGGCAGGCGTAAAGCAGATTATGATTTTGGTACTAACCCTTGTTCAGAGATTATACTCAGACCTAATCAGTTCTGTAACTTGACGGAGGTAGTTTGTAGACCTACAGACAGCATGGATACATTGTTAGATAAGGTAGAGCATGCTACTATACTTGGTACTATACAGGCAACACTTACAAACTTTGGTTACTTGCGTAAGAGATGGCAGGATAATACAGAAGAAGAGAGACTGCTTGGTGTGTCACTTACAGGTATTATGGATAGCACTTTGCTAAATAAGAATGATTCTAAACTGGTAGATAGACTGAATAAGCTGAGAGAGAAGGCTGTCGCTGTAAACAAAGAATGGTCAAGCACACTTGGCATACCACAGTCTACAGCAATCACCTGTGTTAAACCTTCCGGTACAGTTAGTCAGTTAGTGGATAGTGCTAGTGGTATACATGCTAGACACAATCCGTATTACATAAGAACAGTCAGGGGAGATAACAAAGACCCACTCACAGAATTTATGAAATCACAAGGCATACCGAATGAGCCTGACGTGATGAAACCCGAACATACTACGGTGTTCTCCTTCCCAATGAAGACAGCGAAGGATGCTGTGTTTAGAACCAGCATGTCCGCAATCGAACAGTTAGAGATGTGGAAAACCTACGCTGTCCATTGGTGTGAACATAAGCCGTCTGTAACCATATCAGTCAAAGAACAGGAATGGGTAAACGTAGGTAATTGGTGTTGGGATAACTTTGATTACTTATCAGGTGTGTCCTTCTTACCTTTCTCAGATCACACGTACAAACAGGCACCGTATCAAGATATTGATGAGGAGCAGTATAAGAAATTACACAGTGAGATGCCTAGAAACATAGACTGGGGTAGGTTACAAGAATTTGAAAAAGAAGATAACACGAAAGGGACACAGGAACTAGCCTGTACAGCTGGTGTCTGTGAGTTGGTGGATATATGATGAGTAAAGATGCACTGTTACAACTGATGGTCATCACCATGGAAGAGTGTGGTGAGTTAGTGCAAGCGTGTAGTAAGGCTATCAGGAAAGATAACCATAGAGATAATCAATTGCTTAAAGAAGAGATAGGAGATGTCTACGCTATGATACAACTGTTAGTGAAGTTTGACATTGTCAGTTGGGACGAGCTCGATGAGAGAGTGAAGGTGAAAAACAATAAACTATCGAAGTGGAGTGAATTGATAGACGATGAAGAAACCTAAAGAAGCGTTGCTGTTCAGGTTCTCTGTGCTGTTAGATGCAGAGGGTAAGATAGTCATAGAAGAAGATAACATAGACCCTGAATTATTTGAAGAGGCTATGGATGATTGGAATCCAGACTACCCAAATACAGCAATGATTGTTGCCATGATTAAGATGCTCACGGCAGCAGCCATTGAATTACAAAAGGATATTAATAAGACTATACACTAGGTGTAGCGTACTTTACGAACCCCACCACCTTTAGCGTATTTTTTTACAAATCCACCACCGTACATCTTATCGTCAGACTTGACCTTGACTTCAACTGGTCGCTGTGGTGTGGCTTTCATTGCCATTGCATCTGTCATGGGTGTAGGTACTCTAGCACTCATGTCTGCTCTGCCTAAAGTTCTTTTATCTTGTTCGTTCATATTTCCTCCTTAGTTTATTAATCTATTCATCTGCTCTTTATATTGATCTGTTATATTTTCAGGCTGTGTTTTTATTATTGGCTGTCCTTCAGGTCTTTTAGGATCGTAGCTTGCTTCTTCTCTTCTTCCAATTATAGGCACAGGTATTTTTACACCCAGAACACTTTTTTCTGTAGGATAAAAATGCACATTTAATTCTGATTCATAAATGACTAAAGGCATTAATCTTTCTAATCTCTGTGCGTTTTTTACTGTATAGTTTTTGTTTACTAACAGGTCATGTATAACTTCCAAAGCTGTATAGGCTTTATCATCTCCGGGTAATCTCACTGTCATTTTAGATGTTAATAAAGTTTTTGCATCGTCAGCTTTCATCATTCTTGCTGTTCTTATCATAGCCTCCATACCTATATATCTTGGAGACACTACGTCTCTTATTACAGAAAAGGCTCTTGCCATTGCTGAAGCTACGGTCATAGCTTGAGGCACTCCTCTAGTTCCAGCGAATCTTTTACCTATTATTCCAGCATTTTTAGAAGCAATGTCAAAATCGAAACTTAAATAATCTGCTATGTCTGTTATCATGTTCATTTCTTCTGAGGCAAACTCGTCTATTATCCCTCCATATTTCTTTTTAACCTCTGCCACTTTAGCAGGATCAACCATATACTGTTGTTTAGAACCTATATAATTACCTGTTTTTATATCTGCTTGAGGGGTTTTCATGCCTGAAGGAGTTAAAACATCATTTACAAACTTGTGCATTATTAAAGTTTTTACAAATTTGTTAGCTTGTTCTATTTTTTCTTCTTTTGGTTTTTCTATTCTGGCAGTTTCTCTACCAAATAAAAATCCTTTTTTACTAGGTAGAGGTGCTTTTGTTTCTATTATTTTATATTTATCAACAATGTTGCCTTTCGTAGCTATAAGGTCTCTTAAAGCTCTTGCAGTCTCTCCAGTGCCATCAGCAGTGATTGCTTGAGCTACCTCTAAAGGAGTGGTTCCCCTTGCATCTATAGGTATGTTTAATGTTTTTAAAAATCCTATGGTTTCTTTTAGTTGATCTTCTTGTAATTTAAAATCTCTATCCATAACTCCTTTTATAGTTCTATTTATATTTTCGATATTTTTTACAGCTTGCTTATAATATTTTTTATACTCTTCGCTAGACTCTTTTACCAAAGCTAAAGGTTGATCTAATCTTTCTCTAAGATCATCAAAGTTTATTTGATTTTTATTAGCGTTGTTTTTAACAGTAGATACTATTTCATTGTTTCTGTTTCTGAGATAAGCAACATCGCTAGTGCGGTTAAAATCACCGTTTTCTAATAATGTTTTTTGATCCCACACTTGCACGTTATCCGGTAATGCAAATCTACTTTGAAATTTAATTAAATTTTCTCTCATAGGCCCATTGAAAAAACTACTTAAAAAATCTTTTACTTCTTGTGGTAGTTCATCCATATCTTTAAAACTTTGAGGATAGTTCTTTTGAAAATTTCTCATCTTCTGATAAAAATATTCTTCTACAGCCATGTTCATTCTTACATTAGCTATGAACGCTTCATCTCCATCGGCTATTACATATTTAGCATTTGTAATTACCTCTCCATCTTCCATGGTTACAACATCATCTGCTCTGTTTGTTTTTGCTAAAGTGCCGTGATTGTTCATTTTTATTTTAAATGTAGCATCTCCTCCATTCTCTACTATATCTTTACCCATGTCATACATTTGTTCTTCAGTTGATTTATTGTACACAGCCGTAGTAAAATCATCTTCTAAAACATCGCCATCAGACTTTGTAATATTAATTCTTTTTTCGTATACACCATCTTGCCTATCTTTTTTTCTGCCTACTTCTTGTCTGTACGCTTTTCTAGTATTGTTGTACAAAGACCCAAATTTATTTTGTAAAGTTTGTTGTACTTGTTTTTGTAAACTATTTAATAACACAAATTCCTCTTGTTGTGTTTCACTTCTTTGAGTATTTCTACTTAATTCTCTTAACCTACCAGCTATTGCTTGATCCATCTCTACAATTGTATTAGCTTTAAAACTAACATCTTCAAAAGCTGTTCTTGCACTACTCATAAATAAAGATTTTTGTGGTATAGCACCATTTTTCATTCTTAAAAATGTTCTGTACAAATCAAAATTACTATTGACTTTTACGTTTATGCCACTTCGTTTTAATGCCGCAGCCAAATCGTCTATATCATCAAGTTCAAAAGCCTCTAATAAAAGATTACGTAAGTCTTCTCCTTGTTTAATTAAAGAATTTTCAAAAAGTAATAAAGAGCCAGCTTTAATTCTACTGGGTAATCTTTTGCCTTTTAGTATATCAACAGGGTCTAGCTGTATAGAATCATCAAATTGTAAAATTAAGTTTTCTATTTGAGACGTATTTATAGACTCCTTTGCAGATACTTTGTACAAGTTACCGTATATTAATTTAGCTCTTACATTAGATATATGATCTTGTACTCTATTAGTGGTCTCCCATACCTGTGCTCTACCCACAGCTTTTCCTTGACTAGTTTCTAAAGCATGATTCATTTTTATATTGTCACTTATACTTAATAAATTTTCTCTGACCACTTGTTGATGTTTTCGTAAAATATTATCTATTTCTTGTCCAGCAGATAACGCTTGAGCTAGGCTGTTTTCAAGTTTTCGATCTGATTGAATGTGTTTTTGTACGCTGTTTATCACAGAGTCTTGTTGTAATGTACCTACAGATGATGCTGCATCTAATGTATTTCCAGTATTATTAATGTCTGCTTCCAATTCTTTTAAAAATTGTTTTTCTCCTTCAATAGATTTTTTAATATCATCTACAACAGATGTAAGTTCTTTTCCTACATTTGCTGTTTCTGCTTGTTTAGCAAAATTTATTAATAATTCATCAATAGCATCTACTTTTGATTTTCTACTTTGATATATTTTTTCAGCATTATTTAAATCAAAAGCAGACATATATTTAAAATCAGCTCTTTCAGCCATTGTTTTTACTAATGAAGTAGCAGTGAATAAATCAAGAACTTCATATAATGCTGTGCTTAAATTTTCTGCAACTTCAGGCTTGTCTAATTTTTGTGCTATCTGACCCATTTTATTTTGTATTTGATTGAACGCTGCTATTCTTTCTACAGCCATAGTTTTTAAAGCAGGATCATCAATTCTATTTATCTGATCAGCTAAATCTTGTAAGACTTCATACTCTTTATCTCCAGCTTTTACTAGCACTTCTTGCTCTTGACCATCTATAATTTTAGTCATGAGAAAAGCCGGTAAAATTTGATTGAAACCTTCAGATGGAATACCTTCTTCTGTGTGTAAATAATCTTCATACCACTGAGTAGACTTTCCGGGGTATTGTTTTCTAACTCTTTGCATCGCCCCTCTTCTTATGATGTCTGTAACATCTGTCCTACCCCCTGTAACTGCATACAGCAACGCATCAGACCCACTTGCAAAACCCTCACCAAAAGCTCCAACAGCTCTAATTGAGTTTTTAATTAGAGTATCTGCCTCTGACTTTTGAGATATTCTTTTCCATCTTTTTCTATTGTATATTAAATTTGCACCACCCACGGTAGCAACATATGCAGGTAATACATATAAAGGATTGTCAGTTAGTTCTCCCACACCTGTTACTACAGATGCCTCCCAAAACAATTCCATTCCTGTTTCTTTATTATACTGACTTATGTTCATACCATAATTTTTACGGCTGTTTGCCATACGTAGTCTTGTCTTACCAAATAGTTTCAAACCTCCAGACTTCATAACTTTGTCTGTAAGATCAGCAAAAGACTTGTTTATAAAATGAGATTGTTTTGATGCCGGTACAGCAAACCATGCTTCTTTTAACTGTTCTTCAGTTTTACCTTCTAAATCTGATTTTTTTAATGAAGACTTCCAAAAGTCGTAACCAGACTTAAACTCTCTATCATTGTTTTTTAATCTTGTGAAGAACTTACCCTTGGCTTCTTTTTCTCCTCTCAATATTTGTACAAGGTCTTTACCACCTTTAGGCCCCAAACCTACAGTTCCTAAAATAGTGTTAGTGGCTTTTAAAAAAGCTGTTGCTGTAGCATATTCTCTAAAAAATTTTACAAAGAAATTATCATTCTTACCTTCTAAAAAATTACCAATGTCTTCTTCTCTTAGAGCAGCAAATCCTCTTTCAAATTGTTTGAGTGTAGGCTTGTTTCCTAATATAGCTTCTATTATATATTTACCTGAAGGTATGGCATCTGCAAACGCTTCTCTGTTCGCATGTATTCTATCTAAAGTATCTTCATGTTTTTTTCTATTTGCTAACGTGTAATCTCTTTTTGCGTGGAACATCATTGTTTCTAATTTACCAGCTCCTAATTCGTACAAAAAGGGCAGGCCTTCTCCAATAGCCATATCAACAGCTATGTCATAGATAGGTTCAAATACTTTTCCAACGTCTCTTTTTGCTACTTCAAAATAAATGTTATCTTTAAAACCTACAACGCTGTTTATAGGTGTTCTATCAACTCTAGCATTAATACCGGTGTTTGTAAATTTCAGAGGATACTCTTCGCTTGATTGATAGTTTGCTGTTGGATAGTTAACTCTTGCTCTTTCTGCGTAACCTTCATATATCTCTTCTAAATATTGATTTGCTTCATCTTGTTGCATGCCGTCAACATCCACTTGTAAAGTTTTTATAAAAGTACCATCTTTTCCTTTTATTTTAACAGGTACATTAAGACTTAATGATGCTTTTTTACCCTCTACAGGAGAGGCGTATACCAGCTGTCCTTCTGCATTTCTTTTTAATCTAGTATACTTCATCATCCTTGTTTCGTTAGTCTTATTATCTTTGATAAATATACTGTATGGTTTATTCTCTATGTTAAATTCACCGTAATCAGCAGGCTGAGTGTTTGTTTCTGTAGTTGCTTCTGCAAATTCTGACTGTACAAGAGGAGGGTCTATCACTCCTGCTCTTTGTATATCTTGTAAATTTTGTTCGGTAAGATTTTTAAAGAAAGGTCTTTCAGATATTTCTTGTTTAACATCCTCTCTCACAGACATTTTAACTTCTGGTTTTACTGCAGAGTAAGGAGCTTCTATTTCACCTGCCCTTTCTCCTGTAAATATTTGTTTTAATTGTTCTCCAACTTTATCTTTTAATTTTAAATTAGGATTAGCTACTACAGTCCCTAAATCTTCTGTATTCTCATCTGGATTCATTAATTAGCTCCTTGTTCATTTTGTAATTGATTAACAAAGTCTGTTAATCCTGCACCAGTTAAGTGATTTATAAATTTAATTTTATTCTCTTCGTTCAATAAATTATATAGAGTCGTCAATTCACTCATATTATTTTTATATTTATTTACAAAAGCATTCTTTGCTTCTTCACTAACTAGATTATTATTTCTGTCTGTGCCAATATCAATATTAAATATCTCGTTACCTACACCATATCCTCTAGAAGTTTTTGTTTGTGAGCCAATACGTCTTGTGGGACTTTCAGGCACGTCTAAGTTTTTAAACGGTTCTAGCTCTGATCTATTCATAGTATTAGTATGATTGCTTGTAAATATTTCTTCCGGTCTGTTTCTATCAGCTACAGCCATTGCTTTTGTATAATTTTTTATAATTCCGGGAGGGTAATGTGCGGGATTCATAGCAACTTTTCCAAACACTCTATCCATCTCTCTAGAAGCCCATACTAATCTTATATCATCAGAGGCAGCGGCTGTATTCTGTGCGTACACTTTTGATAGTATAAATTTAATTCCTGCCAATGCTTCTTTTCTTTGTGCTGGATTTGAAAAGGTTCTGTAAGATAAGGCCCATTGTACGAACTCTCTATCAGCATCAGATATAGCCTTTCCTCCTTCTCCTTGTAAAGCAGCAGCTATAAAATATACAGCCATGGAATGCAAGGCTTGTTGTCTAGCTATCTTCGATCCCTGTTCTCCTCTTAGTGCTTTTCCTATATTTTCTTTATCACTATATCTGCTATCCTCCAACCCTGATACTAATTTTTTTAAAAAAGGATCACTTAACTGTCCGTTTATTAACTCAACCCTTTCATCTAGATGATTAACACCAGTTGCTAACTGTTCTTTAATTGCTGTAACTGTTTGAGCAAGAGTAGCATTTGAATCTAATCCAAACGCATTAGCTAACTGGCCCGGTAGAGTGCCTAATCCATCTACAAACTTAGCTAAGTTTTCTACAAGAGCAGAACCTACATTTGTATCATTTAAACTTAAAGTTAATTGGTCTATCACAGTTATACCTTTAGCTGCAAAATCTTTAGCTGCGTTAGCTGCATTTAAATCTATACCTACGGATTCTCTATACTGGTTTACATTCATCTCTGTAGAGTAATCTACAAATATGCTAGAAGCTGCAGATTCCCCTGCCATTGGCCCTGATGTTTCAGTGGGAGGCTTATCTCCTTTCCTAATAGATTCTGCTAATCCAATTATTAAAGAGTTAAAGTAAGAAGCTCCGTCTACCTGTAAAGAAGATGCTACATTTGTAAAATTTCCTGTATACCCCATGCTGGACATATAATCAGAAACTATTTGACTGTCAGTTCCTAAAGAAGATTCATACGCATACAAAGACGCTTTCATAACAAATTCTGGTGTTTTCCTTTTACCTAAAGGAGATGTTCTTGGTTGTAAACTATCATCGTAATATAAAGGTCTTAAATAATTTGATATGATCATCTCATCAGGTCTACCTTTAGCGTTTGCAACAGCTTCATTTACAAGTTGTTGAGCTCTTTCTTTACCTAACTCAGACATATTTTGATTTACCATATATTGACTGATGGAATTTCCTGTAGATGCAGCGTGATAAAATATAGCATCTTTTATAAATTTTTCTTGAGTATAATTTTGATTAGACCCTTCTACAGTAGAACGATATACAGAGTCTATAACTTCTTGGTCTACTGTGACATCAACAATTGTGCTTTGTGTTTTTAATTTGTTATCCTCTATTTGATTGTTGTCTACCAAAGCATATTTTCTTCTGTCTCCAGCTCCTACATCTTTTTGTATTTTTAAAGCAGTTTTTACTTGTGTTTTAACCCACTCAGGTAGATTTCGCCAGTTAAAACCTATTTCTGCCCAATTAATATTTATTCTTTCTGGTTGAACTACTAACTTATCTCCTTCAACCGTAATACCTTCAACTTGTCTATTTTGAAACATAGCAAACAAAGCTGTTCTTATATTACCATCAAGAATACTTTTTTCCTGTTGTGGTAAATTTTTATAAACAAGATTAGATATTGAAACATTATCATTAACTATACCTAGT
>Ga0209348_1001679_pt1 | contig 10676 bp, 18 predicted proteins | sample ETNvirenome_2_30_FD_184065 | JGI IMG/M metagenome (GOLD analysis project Ga0209348, IMG submission 184065) | Marine viral communities from the Pacific Ocean - ETNP_2_30 (SPAdes) (version 2) | ecosystem: Environmental > Aquatic > Marine > Oceanic | place: Pacific Ocean | collected 2013-06-22 | reverse complement strand
TTTAAACCAAGTTGAGATGGTAGCAATTTTATTGCTTGTTGCTGCTCCTGCATTATCTAATGTTATTTCAGCACCACCATCTAATCTTAATGACTGTGTAGCAACACCAGCATAAAATCCAAGATCTTGATCTCCTGCACCATTTGCTTTTACTAAGCTCATGTTACTTCCCTATGTTAATATACCTGATACTGAAACTAAAATGGTGTCATTCCCACTATCTGCCGTTACATAATAAGCTAAGTGATATGTGCCTGTTGTCCCTAATGTGCTTAAAGCATCTGCATTGATTGCTACCATTGTATCAGCATTAATTGAATGGCTACCACCATTAACAAATTTAATATTACCAGATTGTCCAGCTTTAGCATTAGTAAATGTAATTGTAGTAGTTCCAGTGGTAGTACAAGTAAAATCATTACTTACTGATAAATCAAAGCTACCATCGTTTTCTGGTGAAACTGTTACACCTACAGATCTACCAGTAACCTCAACATCATTACTAACTGTAACCTTAGTTGATGCAGTTAGGTCTATTGTTGGTGCAGTAATTTCTACCTCTGTATCTGCATCCACATCAAGTTGTCCATCTGTACTAGAACTTACAGATAAAGCACTATCTCTAAACATCAACTTGTTAGTTGAGTTAAGAGTTAATCCACTACCATCTGTATGTGTTAAAGTTGTATCAGTATCTGCTCCAAATCCTAATACAGCATCATCAGACCCTAAAGTTAAATCATCTCCGACTTTTAAATCGCCAGATACATCAACTCTTGTACTAGCATTTAAGTCTATTATTGCTTCACCATCTATTGTTAGCGTACCGTCAGCCGATTGTTGTATAAAACTAGCCGTATCACCAAATGTAAGTTTGTTTGTGCCATTAAGTGTAAGTCCAGTGCCATCTGTGTGTGTTAATGTAGTGTCCGTATCTGCTCCAAAACCTAGCACTGCACTATCTGATTTTAAAGTAATATCATCAGACACAATTAAATCATCATCTACTGTCAAGTCTACGGCAGCTAAATGTGCAAAAGCATCAATGACGGCTGCTCCAGAACCTGCACCATCCAAGTAAAGAACTTTTGCAGTACCAGGTGCTATTGTGACATTTCCACCAGATCCTTGAGATATAATAATATTCTGTGATCCACTAGTTCCATTTTCTATTATGTGAACTCTTTTCATAGTATTTGGACTAATTGTTATGGTACAAGCAGAATCTAGCGTTCCAGTATATTTAATGAACATAGCTCTGCCTGCATCACTAGAGGCATCTGCCACCGTGGTGTCATGTGTGTCAGCGTTAGTCGTTATTGCTTCTGTACCGAAACCTAATGCTTCACCTATGAGTTCTAAGTTTGTGTTTGTTTTAGTACCCCAAGTTCCTGACTGTTCGCCAGTATTCATCTCTTCGAGTCTTAAATTGTTTACAAATGTACTTGCCATTATGCGACCTCTTGCCAGTTAGCTGTTTGATTTGGAACTATTAAACTATATACTAATTCCTCTCCAGTGCCAGTGGTGGCACTAACTCCCGTTAACGATACCACACATTGTGGCACTGTGACAACATCATTAATTAATGCTTGTGCTGAGAAATCAGTAGTCCCTTCCGCTGCCACTATATCCACACTTGCCGTAACAACAACATCATTATTATTCAATGTGCTTGTCATTGAAATATTCACTGGTGTGTTAGCAGAAACTGGTGCTCCAGTTGTTGTTGCTACGTTAGGAATACCTAAGGTATTTGCAAAATAACCCATTAAAGCATGATTATAACATTGATAATGCAATGTAGGTGCTCCGTCTGGAACAGTTATTTCTACATATCTAGTTGTGCCTGCGTTAAAAGTAGTGGTGTCAACATAAGATGATTGAGATACAGAAGAACCATCTATATTATAACTTACACCACTTGTGTATGTTGTATTTTTGTCTTTATCCTCATAAAGGTTGATAGGATGACCATCATTACTGCTATCGCTTTGATCGAATCTATATGTGTTACCTTCATACATACTTAAAGTAACATCACTAGTAGCAGTTGATCCACCAATTGCGTACTTGTTTGTTGATCCTTGATTGTAATATGGATGATTGGAAGGATTGCCAGAAACAACAGTAACAGTAAATGTAACTGTGCCTGCACCAGTTTGACTTATGGCAGTGGTTGCAGATACACCAGTGACATTTACAAAAATGCCTGGCACACCTGACACAGAGCCTAAAGCAGTTGTTCCAACTATCTGTGGGTTACCATCACTACCATCGTTAACAATTTCAACATTAATATGTTGATTCCAAGGACCTTGACCCCATGTGCCTCTACCCCAACCTTGTAAGGTAGTATTTGACAATTTAAGCTATCCTTATAATCGCATTACTTGCATCAGCAGTTGGGAACTGAACTGTAAAAGTTCCAGATGTTGATGTCTTATTGGATGTAAAATCTAATACACACACTGCACTATTACCACTACTTGAGTCATTATATATTAATGCACCCATAGCTGTAATTGTTGCTGTTGTAAAACTTATGTCAGCAAAATCTGTAAAAGCAGTTGCAGTAGAAGTAGAAGTAGCAACAGATGGATCTACTCTTGTTAGCTCTCCACCTCCAGCAGCATAGCTGCCACTGTTAGCGACCTCTCCAGTTGTGGTATAAGCAGTTGTGCCAAAACCTAAAGTAGCAGTTGTTGATGATTTACCACCACCACCCTCTGCATAAAGTGCTAATCTAAAAGTATTGCCTCCTGAGTTTTTAAAATTGTGCACACCTTCCATTAGTTCTTTTTTGAAAGAATTGCACATCGCTTGAGCTATAGCCATATTAAAGTCTCCTTATATATTCAGCCGTTTCCTTTTGACCACTTGATCTTAAGGCTTGAATGATAGTACCTCTTTCTTCTCTTCTTGCCAAGAGTAAATAATGATGCAGAACTATTTTAAGTTGTTCTTTAAATAATTTAGCTTGTTGTTTTACATGAGGAGGTGCTTGATCTGATATACCTGCTATTTTATCAACAGCTAAATCTGCTATCTGTTCATTTGTTAATCCTCCTTTTTGTGAAGTCATAACATTAACACTGCCTATCTGTGAAACATTAACATTAAACATTTATTTCTCCTCATAACTAATACCAGGTATATCGTCTCTACCAATTAAATTAGGCTTTGAATCTAATGGTTCTGGTGGTTCTAATTTTGATTTTCTTGTTATTAACATACTACCTTGTGTTGTTGTAGAAACAAGGGGATCTTCAAGTCTATGGTAACCATATAGCTTTTGATCGTCTGGTACATTCATATCAAGTAAAGATGAACTGTTTGCTATGTGAATTTTAATCTTTCTAGAGATCGCTATTGCTAACCAAAACTCACAACAGGCTCTACCTGCCTCTGCAAAAGCAACATCTTTGTGTGTAAAATCTATTCCATACAAATGTAGATCAGATACATTTTGTGAAACAGCGTAACCTAAAGCATAAGAAACTGTGTTGTTAAAGTAAGCATATCCAGTTTTTTTAACTACTTCTTGCAAAGGATATTCTACAACATCTGGACATCGTTCATCTAAACAACAAGAAAAAATAGGAACACCTTTTTTTTCTTTCAATCTATCTTGCATAATATTTGTCTGCTTACCAGCGTTTGGTGTATCTAAAAATCTAGAAGGAGGATCCATCATAAAACACTTGTCGTGATAAATGACTCCAGACATAGAGTTTATTGTCCAAATCTCATCAAATTTTTCGCTTCTTATTCTTGCTAATATATATTCTGAAAAGCTATTGCCTAAAGCAACAATAGCAACACTTTTATTTTTCATATAAGACATTATATGTTTTATCTTATAGAAGTCAAGATTTAGGAACTCTAACTAATCCATCTCTGTAAGAGTCTGAGTAGTTTCTACCCTCTGCGTATGTCTTGAGTCTACTCAAGGCTTCTGTGTATCTGGTGTTATATAGTTGTATAAGATCTGCTTCACCTTTCATAAAAGTATATGCCTCAACAAGAGAAGCATACAATAAGGCATCTGGTGCATTTGTGCTTATCCATGTTGTTCCCGAATCATCTGTCGTAAGTGATGCTGGTCTGTAGTAATAATGTAACTCTACTGTAAAACTACTGTTAGGTGTTGGTGCTACAATAAAAGTATCCACATCAAACTGTGCGTAGTAAATAGGTAATCCAGTAGTGGCTGGATTTGGTGTATATTGTTGTATGAAGTTTACATCTTTTTGCAAAAGAAAAACATTCTCGCTACTAGCGTTAACGAATGACAAAGAATGAGTTGCCAAATAATCAGATGGTTTTTCTAAAAACTTATTACCACTTGTCATGGTTCCAGTAACATTTTTTCTAAAATAGTCTAGATCTACTGATTTAAATATTCTTTCTTCTGCGTTTTGTATAAAGAAAGGTATTTCCGCTACAAATGTAGACTCATCGTTTTCTGTCCATTCTTGTATGGATGCAGTTAATGTTGTTAAAGTAAAACTCATGATGTACTCACTGTTACTGTTCCTAAACTAGCTGTAGCCGTAAACGGTGTCATCTTTTGTCCTATTATACCATCTCCCGTATTTGTGTACACTATAAATGCAGTTAAGTCTGTGTCTTGATTAGGTCTTGGCTCATACAAAGCTGTTGGGTCTGGGCCTGGATAATTAGGTTCTAGTTGAGGATGTTTGGCTTCATACTCATCTGGACCTACTTTAAGTCCGTTCCATTCTTTTCGCATTTCTCGCAAACGATAACGAAACCCAGATCTATCTGAATATCCCCATGCGTATCTTCCACTTGCGTATCTAGCCATTAATACCTCAAGTATGAAATGTCAGGTGTTAACTTAAGAGGTGTGCTACTTGCATCCTCTGCTGCGGCTCTTTGAAACTCTTCTTCATATATGCTTTTTAGTATTTGTATTCTCTCGGGTGCTTTTTTTATAGCTATGTAATAAGCAAGTCCCGCTGCCATACATGGTAAGAATCTAAAAGGTGCATCAGTTGTATTAACTAAAGTATCTGCATCTTCTATTCGTCTCACATAATAAAAGACCAAAGTATAAGAAGTATCTGGAGTTGACCACAATGTAATTGTAGGATTTATTTGTCTATCAAAAAAATACTGACTCGGTTGTCCAGAGTTGTCTTTATTAGGTATTCTTAAATACTCACTACGGCTCATTTGAGTTAAAGTAAAATCTGTGCCAGAACTATTTCTTAAAACAACTTCTAATAAGTCTACAACCGTAGCATCTAAGAGAGTATAAGAAGCAGTTCCAGAAGTCACCGCCACAGTTGATTGCTTAACTGTCCAAAGATTCAATCCTCTGTTTGCCCAGTCAGCAAACATAAGATTTAAAGAACGTCTAGCAGTTCTGGCATCGTAACCAGTTCTCATCTCCAAGCCACATCTTTCGTATGCCTCTTCAATAAGTTCTGCTACATCTAAATTAAAATCTCTTGAGCTTGAAGTTGTCATTTTTTCTTCTTTCTTCTCAACGCTTTGACTCTTTTAGGTGCACCTGCTGGTTGTCCTAATCTTTTCTTCTGTGCTATCCTACTACTTTTTTCTTTTGCTGTCATCTCTGAAGCTGTTTTCGGTGTTTTGCTAGAAATACGTTTTGTTGGTCTACAGTAAGGTGTACCTCTTTTTTCTCCTTTTTGTCTTCCACACTTTTTTCCAGTTCTTTGATCTTTCCAATCTTCTTTGAACCATCTTTTAAGTGCTAAACCAGCTTTTGTTTTTCTAACTGCCATTATGCGTACTTTGTCTTTTTTCTTCTATTTGACATGATAGCACCACAACCTCGTGCTATGTTAGGATTTTTAGACTTTCGTTTGGTCATTCTTACGACTTTGCCCTCTTTGGCTTTCATTGACTGCTCTCTGTCAACTCTCTTTATAGCCGCCATCAAACCACCTTCGGCTTTTTTCTTCTTCTTTTTACCACCAGTTCCGTAGTTTGCAGCGCCAACTTTCCTACATTTTGCGATAGCACCTGAGGCATACGCTGATGGAAATACTTTATATCTGGCTTTTACTTTGTGATAACATGCGTCTTTTGGCATTATGCTCTCCTTTTTTTATTACAAATACATGACCATTTTTTATGTCTACAGTACACACAGTATTTAACTGGACTACCTCTTACCACTTCTCCTTTTTTTAGAGGCACAATGTGCTCTTTCAGAAAACCCTCTAGGTCTTGAGCAATCGATTTTTCTCTTCCTCTTGGCACTCCACTTTTTACCTCCAGGTTTGGAAATTTGTTTTGACATTGAACCCCGCGAGATCGCCATCATCTTTCCTTTTTATAAATTCTGTCCATAAAACCTTTATCATTTCGTTGTTTTCTTTTACTTTAACTTCCGTGATTGCAGTTCTTTTGTCAACTTCTACAAGTGTAGAAGTAGTCCAAACAAAGAAAGAGGCAGTTACAGCACCTACGATACCACTAATAATATTTTTCAAAGTTAACACTTCCATCTTCTTCTTGCCTGTCTCAAACGACTATTAGGGTTTTTAGCTGCTTTTGGAAACTTTTTCATCTGACCTGCACTTCTAGCACAGAATGATTTACGTCTCTTAGCTGCCTTACTCCCAGGTTTAACTTTACCAGTAACAGCAGTTTTTAACTTACTGCCTGGATTATCTCTTCTATAACGAGCAACACCCGCTTTTGTCATTCCCGCTCCAGACTTAGTGGAGCGGAAATATTTTTTAGTTTTGGGTGGTTGCTTGTCTGGTTTTCTAGCCATTACGATAAGAATATAGTTAACTTATTGCTACTACCAGTAAACGCAGATAAATACGCACCACTCTCAGCTAATATGCCATTGTCTGGAATATTGAGAGTATGTAATCCAGTTGGATAACTTTGTGCTATCAGTGTAGCTCCACCATTACCATCTGTTATGGTTAAAGCACCCGCCGCATCTGCAAAGATAACTATCTGTCTGATTCTTGACCTTGCAGGTCCTATCAAAGCAGCAGCATCTCCTTGATTTACATTAAAGGCTTTTACGTCAGATCTTGTTCCAGCCATTTATATCTCCTATTATTGATCAGCAAAAGCTGGAGCAGTCGTTGATGTAGCATTACCAAAAATCTGATAATTAGTTGTATTTAGACCCATAATAGTAACATCAAATCCAGCAGGAACATTAAATTGAATACTACTGTTTGAGCTGCCATTTGAAAATACAGAACTAATTGCATTACCATCAGTATCTAAAAATGTAATACCGCCAATATAAAAATTAGTGTTTCCTGGAGTAATTATTATAGCGTCTGTTGCATCAGCAGCTCCTCCAGCATAAACAAATCTAAACATTGACCCAGCTATAGGCGCTGGAAGTGTGTAGGTATTATCTTGACCACCATCTGGCACAAGTAAAACTCTACCACTGTGAGTGGCGTTTGTAAGGGTTACGTTACCATCAGATAAACTGACTGGTGCTCCACCAAGAGTTGTTACCTCTGTAATGGTTCCGCTAGTTGCATCTTTACTGATTGTTTTAATAGTGCTTTCAGATCTAATAGGACCTGAGAATGTTGAATTAGCCATGTCTATCTCCTTGTCTTGGCTGTTGTCGAAGTTAATTCTTCGTCAAGGTACTTTTATTATACATAAAAAAAGGGCGACTGCAAATAGTCGCCCTTATAAAACGTAATTTTTTTATTACGCTCCAGGTGAACCAAACAGACAACGAGGATCTGAAAAACCAAAGGAGTATCTCTCTCTAGCCTTATATCTCATGTTACCTGTGTCGAAATCTGGATCCATAGCAGTTGCCATTGGCATCCTTTCGAAGTGCTTAAGACCATTAGGTGCGTCAGTCTTAATGAAAAACGCATCTGTATCAGTTAGATAATCGTTGATGACATAGCCTTGAGGTAACATTCCCATGTTCCTTATAGCATTGGCATCATTATCTGCTGTTCCAGGTCTTAGATTTGAGTTCAATAATCTCTCTGCGACAAATTGTAATTGTCTAGGAATGATTAACTTCATACCTCTTAGAGCGATAATTAATCCTCTTTCATCCACAAAACCTGCAATCTTAATCAAAGCATCCTCTAAAGATGTTTCGTTAAGGTCCGCTGCGACAGTTGGCTCGTTAGCAAACGTACCACCATTTGTTAATGGGTGATCTGTTGCTAATAAGGCTTTACCATCACCACCAGCAGTTGCTCCAGCTGTAAACGCATTATTTAGTACATTCGCTGACTTCACTTGCTTAGTATGAGCCATGGATCTGGCAAGTGCTCTCGTATAACGAGCAGACAGCTTATCGTAGAGGTTATCCTCTACAGCTTCTTCTGTTATTGAAAACGCCATTGCGACAGTTTCATGGTTATACCTTGAAGTGTAAGCCTCGTTTGCATCATCAAATGTGACACCAGAACCTTCTTGCTTAGTAGGTGCTGCTCCGAAACCACTCAACATGACCTCTTCTTCAAAGGCTCTATCTGAAGCCTCTGTGTCATAGATCTCTGCATGTTGACCTTCATACCTATTATACTCCATACCAAAGAGAGCGTTCAAGCCAGGCTCTAACTCTTTGGCGAGTTGTGCTCTTGAAATAGCCATACTAGACCCTCCTTAAGATGCAGTAGCGTCAGCGTCAGATCCGCTTAACGCATGGTTGTTGATTTTCACTATGTAAGAAACACCAGCAGCACTGTGATCAGCATTAGTTACATCTTCGTGGATACCTAAAATCATAACCACATTTGATGTATCTGTATCTTCAGCAGTTGATATATCTAGTACAGCAGAAGAAATACCAGTGGTAGTATTACCACTTGTTCCACTTGCTATATCAGCAGTTTTGAAGATATCTGCTTTAGCAGTTGCTCTGTCAGTGTTTGTTCCGTCACTTGCGATTATAAATCTCTGTGAGGGATCGTCATACACAAACCCTTTGATATCAAAGTTAGTATTAGCTGACCCACTTCCAGGCCATGTATTACTAAACCTCAACTTGCCAGTGGTTGCATCCACGAACTCACACCCAGCAAAGACACCAACTAATTGGTCTCCGTTACCAGTTGCAGAAGCGATCTGAATAGTTCCGCCAGTTAATTCGGCTTTGACTGGTGAACCTTGAAAGATCGCGGAAGCATTACTAGCAATAAAGTATTGACTCGTACCTTGAGTCGCTGGACTTGAACCATGTTTTCCAACTGGCTTAAATCCGAAAGCTACGTTTATGTTAGCCATCTATTGCTCCTTCTAAAGTTACTCGATATCAGAAACTTTGTTTCCTTTACCGAAAGTTACACGACTTTGCCTATCTGGTTTATGGATAGGCATTGAGGGATGTTGTTCCCTCATCAAGTTTTCATCCACGGCTGTCATTTGATTGCGGGTCTGCTCCCGAAAATATTCAGTTCTCTCTTGCACCGTTTCTGTGGGTATTCGTGCCAACATTAAACCACCGACACCAATAATTCCCTTGTTTTTACCCTCTTCAATAACTGGATACTTTGCAGCCACATCACCGTATTCTTCGGCTTTGACTGGTTCCCATCCCTCTCTCATTCTGGAAAAAACATTTGATTTATCTTCTTCGCCACGAATGGAGGTTCTGATCCATCTATGTTCATATCCATCTGGAGCTGGGGGAGCATCCAATTTTGCTGGAGGTTGCCAAGGTTTTCTCCTTGAGGTATTTGCACGACTTGTGGTCTCTCGTGAAATTCTGTTTGTAGTAGCCATATTCTTACTCCTTCACATGCTTTGCATATTCTTCTAAAGGAACACCCAATCTTTTTGCTATCGCAATTTGCGATGGAGTCAGTTTGACTGTTCTACTCTTCTTTACTCCTGACCTTGATGCTGTGTTACCAGCAGAGGCAACTCTAGGAGCATTAGTCTTTCTGTTATCCGAAAACTTATGTGAGAACTCGGATCTAATTCTATTATCGAGTTCAGTGTAGTACTCTTCGGTGTTTGGGTCAAATCCTTCTTGCTCAATTAATGTTTTGTGTATACCAAAAGCTGCATAAGTCATTGTTTGATCTTGACCAAACCATTCGTTTTCTTGTGCCCATTTTTCGGCTCTAGGATCTGGTTTTGGTTGAGCTTGTGGTTGAGCTTGTGGTTGAGCTTGTGCAGTTTCTTGTTTTTTTGCTTGTTCTTCACGCTCTGCTTTTAACCTTTTTAGATTTGCTTCTTCCATAGCAATTCTAGAAATATTTTGTTGTGCATCATATAAAGCGTCTGCATCACCAGACTCTAACGCTTTTTTATACGCCTCTTTTGCTGCTTGAGCTTGTGCAGTTACTCTATTATCAAACTCACCAACGTAGTTATTATCTAACTTATCTAACCTCGCTTTGAGGTCTTCGTTTTGTTTTTTGATAGATTCTGCATAATCGAGTGCAGCTTTTCGCTGTCTCTCTTCTTCTCTAAAGCGATTCGTAAGTTTGCTAATACGTTTCTTAACAGAGTCGGAATATTCAGACAAGTCATCATCATCTGCCACCAACTCTTTTTGATTTTCGGTTGTGGCTTCGGTATCTCCGACAGTTTGATTTTGGGTGGGCGACCCCTTTTCCTCTTTATCTGCGTCATCTATTACCTCCACTTCTTCAAAAAGTTCTTCTTGTTTTGCGTTTTGCATACATTAGGCTCCGTATGTTTTGATG
>Ga0209348_1001678_pt1 | contig 10693 bp, 2 predicted proteins | sample ETNvirenome_2_30_FD_184065 | JGI IMG/M metagenome (GOLD analysis project Ga0209348, IMG submission 184065) | Marine viral communities from the Pacific Ocean - ETNP_2_30 (SPAdes) (version 2) | ecosystem: Environmental > Aquatic > Marine > Oceanic | place: Pacific Ocean | collected 2013-06-22 | reverse complement strand
AGTGCCATCGGATTGACACCTTTGATCTTTGGTTTTTGTTGATTTGTTATCTTAGTAATAGAAAGATCTGCATTCTCATCAAATCCATTACTAACATTATCATCATATTCAATGGTTCTTCCTTTATTTTTAATTCTAAAACCAGTGTCTTTGTTGGAGTTAAAAGTTTCGATAAGGTATTCCCTACCAGATTCAAAGAATGCTGATCCATTGATGGTCTCTTTTTCTTTAAGTCTTCCTCTAGAAGTACCTCTCTTTAACTCAAGGAAATCGTTAGGTGGTAGTCCTATTCTAAGTTTAGACGCAAAAGATCCAGAATTTCCTGGATCATCATCTGTCCTCAGTCTGAAATGAATTTCTGCAGAACCAGTGCCTTCAACCTTCAGGTAGTTTTTACCAGCTCTTTCAATAAAACGTGCAGTAACATCAGCACCACCTGCTTTTCCACTTTTATCAAATGTAAATACACCTCCAGGTACTTGAGTTAACTCAGTTCTAATTCTATACTTTCCTTTCTGAAAAAATCTGGTATACGTTTGTTTATTCATACCATTTTCAATGATTACTTCATCACCACCTTTCTCAATGTCTCTTAATCCATTACCAATCGCCATGGCACCATCACCTACACGATTGCCAATGAATATTTTTACATTGTCATCAGCATCAACTGTAATCTCATAGTTTCCATCATTAGGAAAATCAACATGCTCCCAACGAATCACATGAGTTCCTGCGTAAGGATTATTGTCTAGTGGTTTCTTTGTATCAAAAGGACAAATTCCATTCTCACTAAGGAATCCTCTTCTTCCATATACATTTGTTCTCCAGAGTTTTCTATCTGCTTTGTTTACATAGTCAGCAGTGTTAAAAATACTCTCATATTTTTGAGTTTGAGTTGAATCACCACCAGTAGATGCTTTAGCATTTACTCTAAACGAGAGATCATAAGTGTTTCTTTTCTGAGTTCCTTGGCCAGATGTTCCTTCTACACCCCTTCTCTTATTTGAAGAGGTAAAAGATCCAGAGTTGCACTTGATCTGCATGTCATCATTATCATTTGCTGATCCAATATAATCAGCAAAGACAATTTGTCCGGTTCCCTCACCACGTTCGGTTCCCTTCTTCCCTCTACCAAAGACTTTTGAAAGTCCCTGCTCTAATGCTTTTGCAGACTTCTCAAGTTCTTTTGTTGGTTTGCCAAGTTTAATTGTTTTAGTTTCTTGTCCTTTTTCTCCTCTCTGCCTCCAAGTTTCACCAAGTATTTTAATACTTTTGACAGCAACACCTTTAGTTCTAGGATTATCATCCCAATTAAGTTTTAGAGTTACATCACCACCACTGTCACCTCTGACAACTAATTTTTTACCATCATCAGAAAATCTAGCATCTAATCCAGGAGAAGCTGACATGATGGTAAACTTGGCATTAGTATCACTACCACCACCATCTTTTAATTTTAACGTATTATTTCTATTTCTACTATTTTTACCCGAAACCTCAATAGGATTATTTGCCCTGTTTAATCCATCAAAATCAATATTAAATTCTCTCTTACTGTCAACAGTTTTTGAAGTATGTGTTTTGTTACCTGTCAGGATTGAAGTGACTTTATAATCCACATTTGGTTTTAAATTGATAGTTCTTTTCGATGTGGAGTTAGATTTATCAACATTAGGTATTGTAAAACTATGATCGTTAGCTGTAAAAACAAAACTAATTGCCATATTTGACTTACTACCTTGTCCGTAGACTTCAAACTCTACAGGAACCATGCCTGGAGCCTTGGGCTTGGGTCTTTCTTTGATTGGAATATTGAAGAGTTCTACTTTAATCTCATGAACACCTGCTGTAACATGTCTGGATACAACTCGTGTTGGATCTCCTTTAAATCTTCTTTCTTCTAGAACTAACTCATTATCAAGGTATATCTTTCCAACATTATCTGCCATTCCACGGAACTTATAGTCCCCACTATATGGAAAATTTTCTTCCCAAATAAAAGTAGCTACACGACCAGCGTAATCCGATCCAGGAACATTAGAAGGTGGAGTCGGTGAAATCGCATAACGATTCATGAAACTATCTTCTATTTCTTTTTTCTTCTTAGAAGGAGTTGGTACAAAATCTTTACCACTTTCAAACTCAAAAGTTAAGTCATTGGTGCTATGACCATCAGTCGTTTTTCTCTCACCAGTTGCAGTAAACTTACCTTGAGTTGCTCTGACCTGTAAGTCGTCGTTATCATTTGAGGACTTAACGAAATCAGCAAAAATTACTGTTCCTTTTTTATTTCCTTTGATTTCTTTTGATCTTCTTCCGATACCAGCAACGAGACCTTGTTCAACACCCTTCCCTTTGTATCTACCACTAGCAGTTACTCTATATTTGGTGTTTCTTTTTACTTGTCTCTTGACTTTAGTTTTTCTATCCTCCCTAAACTCAGGTGCTTTAAACTGAAATTTATGACTACCGTCTTCTGATGTAAAAGTAAATTTTAAATCTCTATCTGCTTGATTTCCTCCTTGAGTATAAACTTCAAATTCCAATTCTTCAAGTTGATCATTCCTGGTGGGAGGTTGTTTTACTTCAACAATCTTTCCACCCCATGCCCAGTGCTTAACATCATGCTTTACTTGATTATTACTGCCTCTGAAAATAACTTCCAGAGGAGTTTCCTTTCTAGTGTGCCACCAAGGTTGTGTAAGTTGTTTTAAAAAATCTTGATAGTCTCTAATCTGTCGTCCAATTGGACTCTCTTCTAGTGAAGCAAATAAATTAGGATCCCAATCACCAAGTTCCTCACCATCTGGTCCAAACCTTTTACCATATCCAGAAAGAGTAAAAGGAGGGGTCAAGTTATAAACTTCAAAATCATCCTCTTGATCATAAAAAATCGTTTTAGATGCAGTCTCTCCAATAATAGTTTTTAATACAGTACCAACACCTCTTCTACAAGAGTCAAATAATCTTGCTTGTGGTGGACTTTTATATCCAAATCCACCGTCAGTTACAATTGCTGCAAGAACAGATCCGTCGATACCAATCACAGGAACAGCGAATGCACCTACTCCTCCACTACCACTGATAAAGATTTTCGATTCACATGCATTAGGAGCACCATCTGTCTTTAATTTCTTACCACCACGTCCACCAAAAGTTATTGGATCTCCTCCCTGTCCACCAGCAAAGACTTCTATTCCATTGATTGATAATGGTTCTTTATCAAGAAGAACTGGTGTGCCACCCGATCCACCAAGGACAACAGGAGTTCCTCCAGTTGCCCCATACTTAACTTTTCCCCCACCAGATTTGAGCTCTTTTCCTCCAGCAGATACAGGTTTACCACCAACACCACCAACTGTTAATTGAGTTCCACCAGTTGCTCCAACTTTAACCCCATTGCGTCTAGGTGGTATTCTTCTTCCAGTAACTGGATCTATTACAGATCCCTTATCTCTTTTACCAGATACAATAATGGGTTGACTCCCATTGGGATATGCAGCAGTTTCACCTGGTCTAAGTCCCTTGATTCCATCTTGACAAGATGTTTTATCTGGGGTTATATCTTGAACAGTTAAATTATTAATTTCATTAATCGTTAAATATCTTACTCTATCTCTCGTCTCTAAAATAAAAACAGCACCAGGATTTTTGGAAGCATGTACGTTAGCTTCATAAATCGATTTGCCAGGAAGATACCCTCTGTCGGGGTCAATATACCCAACACGAATACTATCTTTAGTTGCAGAATCGAAAATGTTAAACGACATATCTTGTTATATGCTGCCCTTCTGGGTAATGGTATTTATTACAGAATATTCAGGTCACCTTCCTGGACTGGAACGTTATCTTTAGAATCTTGAAGTGCTCTTTCTACGGCAGCATCTTCTCTTGCCAGAACTTCTTGTGTATTTTGATCAAGTTCAAGAGTTGTTTGTGATTTATCTGGTTCTAAGTATGGAGTTGTCTTTGGCGGATCTGATGGTGGATTTGGATCTGCAGCAATTCCCTCCTCAACAGACTTACTACTTGGTTTTTGTGGTGGGGCAGTTTGATCACCACCACTACAGAATGTATATGTATCAGATTCTGCAAGGGTTGGTTCTAACTCACAACCAAAAATATCTAATTTAAAGTTAGTAAAGTCAAGAGCACCAGTCATGCTTCCAATAATATCACCGATTTGATTTGTAATCTGTGAAGTAAATCCAGTGATACCAGCTAACATCTGATCCATATCCTCAAGATATGCATTAAGATTATCTACGATAGCATTGTTAGAAGCATCAATTTCTTCTTTATTCAAGTTTATAACCTTTGCAACTATTGCTTCCGCTGCACACATTGGAACTTGAGGATTTGTTGGAGCACCTACTTCAGGATCTCCGTTCGTCACTGCTTTGTTGACATCATCTAGTAATTGTTGTGGATTGATCGCATCAGAAATAGAACCAGCAATTTGATCTTTAAGACCACCAGTCATCTTATTGTACATACACAATAAAAGTTCTGTGATTTGCTGCACCATATCTTTGAACTGAAATCTCATGCTGGATGGCAGTGCAGCAATAATCGCATTGAAACCTTGGTTCAATATCTTCAATGCAAACTCTTGAATCTTATCAAAGATCGGTTTCATGAACTTACTGATCTCTTGGGAAGCAGTTTGAATTATATTTTGAATTGCTTCCTGTGCATCTGTTATTTTATTTGTAATCGCATCAGCATAGCTTTGAAGAGACTGTAAGATAGTATCAATTCTGTTTGTAAGATTTTCAATTACAGTTTGTATACCCTTTAGAGCAGAACTAATAAACTCTTTTGGGTCTGGTTTCATCAGTGCGATTTTCTCCTCGCACTTTGCCTGTCTCCTAGAATCAGATACGTTTGTCTGTTGAATACCATCTGCGTTTTCATTAGATGGTGGACCTTCAGAAGGTTGTTGTAGAGAAAGGTCATCATCTGGTGGGGTCTCTCTAGCAGTTCCTGATTTTGGAGTTGTTCCCTCAGAATATCCACTCTTAGCAAGAACACCAGGTTGAGTATCTGTGATAGTATCTGCAACCGTGCTGTTCTTTTGTTCAAGAACTGTCTGAGAATTATTACCAAGGATTCCCATGATAACAGGAACTTGTCTCTCCTGTCCATCAAGAAAGAAACCAAAGACCATGTTGCCTTGACGGAGTTTGGTCGAATCCATTGCCCCTGCTTGACCACCACCAGCAGTGACAGGATACATTACCTGTGCCCATGGCAATTGATCAGATGGGATAGTCGTTTCACCTTGGTCATGAAGACCAATAATTCTTACCTTATACCTTCTACCCCATCCAGGAATGGAAGTCCTATCTTCATATTTTCCAGGATTTGTGTTGTCTCTCCATGTGGAGTCATCAACAATCTGACCGACCCACCAGAGGAAAGATCCGCCTAAAAATCCAGGATTAAATAGTGCCCCCGTTCCTTCCATAATCAGTCGTCATATACCAGACATTCTGGTTCGGATGGGTTTTGATCACAGAACAATTCCAAGTAAGAAGGATCGTGATGATCTCCTGCTTCGATTTCTTTCTTATGATGCTCTGCATACTCTTCCAAGTCATGCAGTTCGCCTTCAATGTGACGACGCATTTGTGGATTTGTTGTAGGATCTTGAAGGATCTCTTTATCCTTCTCGATATGTGCTTCGATGTTTTCCATAGTTGATTAGGGTGCGGGTTTTCTTCCGATAGAATCTCTTGATAAATTACATCTCGTAAATGTAGATTTAGGAGTTATCGTATGGCAGATATCAGTTATAATATATAGACCGCCATCTTGGTCGTCTGGAGTTTCAGTCCTATTATCACTGAGACCTGGAACATCCAGATGAATCATATCTCCTGCGTGGAGTGCAAAGTTACCAGGGATAACAATGTCTGCCTGAGAGGAGAAGAACTGATTATATCTCAGGATCGCCTGGTTTTCAATCTGAGAACCTTGAAAGTTCTCTTCTGCTGACTTTTCAACCTGTTGATCTGAATCTCCTGTTGGGAGAGTTCCTTTGTCGATCAAACGATAAGTGGTCCTCGTATAGTCTTCATTCTTTCCTGATTTATCAAACTCTGGATTTCTAAGATCTTTCTTGAGTGCTAACCCATCTCTACCAGCAGTTTTCAAACTTCCCTCTGTGTCATCTGTTTTTGGATTGATAACCTCATAGTAACAAGTGAATGGATCAAATATAACTTGACGAGTTGACAATGCACCCATCTTCATTTTTTCTTGAACGTTCACATTATCTTTCTTATTATACTTCAGTGCCTTAAAATCTTTACCCTCTGGCATACTTCCACCACCAGTATCAGGGGTTTCATTATAAATTGTTTTTGCTTTTGGTTCTTGATCTAATAAACCATCAATAGACTTGAAGAAAAATCCCTCAGAAGTTTCATAGAAAAAATATCCAGCAGTTTGTCCTAGAGTTTGACTCTCTGACGAAACTCCTTTCTTACAAAGATTATTGATAAAGTAAAATGGTTTCGTTGAGTTTCCTATGGTATTTAAATTATTGATAGTGGGTTCTATTTGCACATCTTTATCACTCTCAAGTTCTTCAGAAACCACAGAAGAGATATGATCGGATACCTTTCCATCAAACCTCCTTTTTACTCTTGCCTTTTCATTCATAATAAATTCTTTTGAAACAAGACTGATATTCAACATTGACTTCTGAGTTTTGTTGTCAAGAGGAGTAATCTTATTCACATATAGAGTAACTTCAAGTTTATTTTCAGCATTATCCTCAAACGCCAACTCAACTCTTTCTTCCCCTACAAGAGGTAGTCCATCTCTGACACTCTTACCATCAACACTAGCACCACTATCAACAAACGTATAGCTTGCAGTAATAGTGTCACTCATAATACTTTCAGTATAAGTTAACTGAACGAAACCACCACGCACGTCCACAGACTTACCACCTTGGTTGCCGTTTACTGTTATTTTAGTTATATTTCCTGGATCTGAACCTTTAGATGCTATCTGAACTGACATTCTTAAATTACCTCTTACTTATATTTAACCCTGGAAATCCAAGAACTCAAACGGATCATGACTAGAACCACCAGACATTACCATCATACCACCACCAGATGATTGAGGTGACTCTTCTGGCATTTGTTGTGGTGGGTCTTGAACCATGACTGTTTGTTGTGCTCCCTGCTCATATCCTGCATAGTCAGACACTCCTGCAATCTGTCCAGCAATATTTTGAACTCCCTCAGGTGTAGATGCAGCATTGAATCTTGCAAGATTAGTTGCACCTAATGCCTTTGAAGTATTCTCATCGAGCAGAGACTGACCTGGAAGGATCTTGAGCATCTCCTCCCTATTGGAAAGTTTAGTTCCTGCATGAGATCTTCTTGCATCATCCTCATCTCCACTACTCATAAACTCACCAGAACTTAACTTCTTAGCAATCATTCCTCTAAGAATTTCACCACCCTCACCAATTTGTTGACTTGGATTTAGTTGATCTAAATCCCATCTTTCAGCAGTTCCTCCCCATACAGTAGGTCCATAATTGTCATGCATGTATTGTCCGTCTTTATTTGATCCTGCTTCACCATGGGTCATTACATTTTTGATATTAATATCACTTGAAGACCATCCCCATTCATTGGCAAGTCTAGCAATTTCATTTGTCATTCCATCTAATTGTGCCTGCTTTGGCCACTGATAATTTCCAGCAGCACCTGCCATAGCAGCAACAGACAATCCAACAGAGTTAGTATTTCTGTTGTAAGTATGATCACTATGTTGCTCATAAGGAACTCTGCGATGCATTGTTCCATCACCAGTGAATATTGTATGGTAAGGACCAACAATACTATTATATCCACCAGCAGTCCAGTGCATATAAACTTTCTTTGGTTTTCCTGCATCAAGTCCAGCAAGATTATCTGAATCCATAAAATCTATCTGACCTTCTTCTCCAGTTGCTGGTCCTGCTGGTATGAATGAACCACCTGCTGCTTCAATTTCTGCTTTAGCTGTCTCTTTAGTTACACCTTTAATTTTATCAAAAATTGATCTTGCATATTCTTGTCTCTTATCTTGATGAGGTACTCCTGGACGTTCCCAGTTCATCATAAACCAAGTAGCTGCTTTAGCAGGATCATCCTCTGGGATAGAAGTTCTTGACTTCCAATGATTAAACAGTGGTTCATCATCATTCAATTCTTTCAGCAAGTATGCATAGTTGTCATCATCAGTTGCTGGTTGATCATTAACACCTCTTTCAGTTAAGAATTTTCTAAACTTCTCTAATCTATCATTAGTCCATTGACCATATCCATAACCAACTCTTCTTGTTCCTGCGGGGATATTATCAACAGGACCATCCTCAAATCCCTTTCCGTTCTCTACATTGTCTGGTATCAATCCAGACTCTAACATCAAATTACCAACAATACCTGATGCCGCAGCAGCAGATATATTCATATCAACCATCAGTTTCTTAGCAATAGCAATACCTTTGTTAATTCCTTGTCCTTCTATTCCACCAGTGCTACTACCAGACCTACTTCTAGAGGCTCTTCTTCCTGATCCTGGTGGTGATTGTGGATCAGAACCCTTTTCATCTTTATCTGACTTCGTTGTACTAAAGTTTTTATAAAGAGTTTCAGACAATTCTTTTCTAAATGTATCAGTTGCCCATCTACTAATATCAACTCCTGCCATAGCATCTTTGACAAGACCACCATCCTCATACCCTTTAATACCTTCGTTAATTTTTCCTTTACTAATTCCATCACCAATTAACATATTAAGACCATAACCAACATTCTTATATTCTTGTTCGTCAGGAGTCTGACCAAGAATTACTTTAGCAGCAAGAGATAAGATAGGACCAAAATAAGGATGATCACCAAAAGAATTGCCAACATTAGCAACCCTATTAGCAAGCATCATGCCACCAGGACCAAGTTGCATAGTCTCATCTTCACCACCAGTTCCTGCCCAACCCATGAAGTCCCACCATGCTTTGTCAGTCTTTTCCCCAGTTTTTATCTTTCCACCTTCAGGTGGTTTAATTTTTTGGAATGATGGTTTCTTTCTAGTTGCTTTCTTTTGTTGTTGTAGAGTATCTTCTCGGAGACCTCTACCAACTTCACCACCTGCTTTCTTAGATTCTACCTCATTCTGTTTATCAAAGTCAAACAAATTAAATGTGAGAAAATCTGCGACACCACCAGTAGCTCTCTTAGTTCCCTCAACAACTTTATTCGCTACATCTTTAATACCATCTAATGCACCTTTCCATACATCACCAAATCCACTTGGGAGACCTTCAAAGAAAGATCCTGGGAACATTGATTTGCCCAGATGTGCAAAGAAGAATGGCATTCCAATTCCAGGAATGAACATTGATAGGTCTGGGAACCTAGTCAATCTACCATCCTTCATATATGGTTGGAGGAATGGTATCCAACCTAAGAACTTACCAAGTGCCGTCTGAACACCAAAACCCTCAGGAATTCCAATGGTTGGGAAGTCACTTATAAATCTACTGAATATGCCTCCAATCCAGTCGGTAAGGAACTTAACAGAACTACCAATCGCATTTAGTGCAAACTCAAATACTGTTTTAGCGAGATTACCACCTGCTTTTATTGCGTCAAATAATAATCCACCTGGGTTTAAAATATAAGCAACGAATTTTAATAACCCACCACCAACATTTTTAATCAGATCAAATAATCCACCACCAAATATAAAATTAGTTATTGCACCAACAACAGCACCACCTGCTTTTAACATATCCCAAAGCAGTCCACCAGGATTTAGAATATACCCTGCAAATTTAAGTAGTCCACCACCAACATTCTTCAGTAAGTCAAGCAGACCTCCACCAAATACCCAACTAAAGATTGCTTTGGCACCATCACCAATACCAGTAAACATCCCCTTAAGGTCTTCACCAAGTTTAGCACCAGCAGCTTTGAGACCTCCACCAAAGAATAATGTATAGAGTAAATCACCAACATAATCACCAACAATACCACCTAGGAATAGTCCTAATGGTGGAACACCGATAGCAGTAGAGAGAAGACCACCGAGAGCACCACCAATTGCACTTCCCACTCCCTTGAATAATGCTTTTTGAATAGGATCACCATTCATCAATGAAATAACAACACTAATGATTGATCCTATGACAGGAACTTTAAGGAACTTACCTATCTTTCCAAGGGATGACAGCATCTTGACACCCTGTCTGCCACCAAGTTTCTTAGCAACTCCAGTAGCAGCACCTCTAGCAAAGTTAGTAACTCTAGATCTACCAAACTTACCACCAAGACCACTGACAGCATCTTTACCAAATCTCTTTTCTGCTGCATCTCTACCAAATCTATTGGCATATCTTCTTGCAGCACCAGAAGATGTAACTCTATCTTGACTACCTAAAAGATTACCCTTTGGTCCTGCAATCCTAGTCTGTGGTTTACTTCTACCAGGTTTATCTTTACCACCTCTACCTCTACTATCACCAAATCCACCTAATGACTTTGCACCTAATGCAAATGTCAGTACTGTGATGGCAACTTCAACTGCCTTCATTATACTATCAAAGGCACCTTCCAGTCCAATGCCCTTCATTATATTTCTGGTGCCGTCATAAACGTTGTAGGCAAAATCTATGAAT
>Ga0209348_1001677_pt1 | contig 10695 bp, 5 predicted proteins | sample ETNvirenome_2_30_FD_184065 | JGI IMG/M metagenome (GOLD analysis project Ga0209348, IMG submission 184065) | Marine viral communities from the Pacific Ocean - ETNP_2_30 (SPAdes) (version 2) | ecosystem: Environmental > Aquatic > Marine > Oceanic | place: Pacific Ocean | collected 2013-06-22 | reverse complement strand
ATAAAGCTCTTATAGTTGGTAAACCTTCTACTACTTCTGTAGTCATTAGAGTTGCTATTTTATTTTTTGAAACGTTTGGACTATCCCCTTCCATTGTTTGCAACAACTTTTCTCTTAAAAAATTAGTACTATATTCTCTTTTCTCTAAAACATCATTTATACCAGCTAAAGCTTTTGTTTTAGTAGTTTTATCTTTAAAAACAACACCAAAATTATTTTTTAAATCTTTAGGTCTAACTTCAAAAAATTCACCTACTTCGCCTGTATGGTATTTCCAAAAAGGATCGTTATTATCATAATTAGGATTATATTCAATTGCACGATCTTTTACAACAGAGTTGTTTTTTGTTAGAGCATCTTCATAAGTAGCTTCATAGTTTATTTCATCAGTATTAGTAGCTCTTTCAAGAAAGCCACCCATTTCTGCAGCCCAGTTTTTATTATCTTCTGAGATATAAGCTAAATTGCTAATGTCGTTTTCTTTCATTACAACTTCAGTATGTATTTTAGTTGCTTGTTTACCACCACGCATTAAAGCATCTATTTGAGCTTTTTTTAACTCTTCAGCTATAGCTCGTTTTCTTTTCAATTGATCCTCAAAAATACTTGACATAAACTCTTGTTGCTGCATTTGCAATTGAGCTACACCTTTAAATATAGGTGCCATGTCTAATGTTTTTTGTACTGTTGCTGCCGCTCCTGCGACTAGTGTTTTGTCTGCTTTCATAATTACATTTTATCTAGTTCAGCTCCATACATAACGTTTCGTATACCACTTTGTAGAGCGTTTTGTGTCATTTGGCTACCGTATAACTGAGCTGACAAACGGTTAGCATCTGCTTGCGCTACACCTGATTGCGCAGCACCTAAAATACTTTGCTGCATACCTAGTATTGTAGCTTGTCTACTAGCTTCCATATTTTGAAGTAATGCTTCACCTTTTCTTTCAGCAAGCTCAACTGATAAAGAACCTTTAGCAGCGGCAAGTCTATTAGCTGTTTCTTGTTTACCAATTTGCGCAGCTATACGTTGTGTTTGTAAAGCACCTTGATTAGCTAATGATTGTGCTAAACCTGATATACCACTAGCACCAGCAGCTTGTCTTAAACTATCTAGTATGTTAGCTCTAGTTTGTTCTGCTCTTCTAGCTGCAAAATCAGCTTCTTGTTGATTAACTGTTAGATCATCAAAAGGATTTTCTAAACCCTCGTAAGGATTTACAAAAACTTGCTCTCTATACTTTTGTTTTTCTATATCTAATAATCTTTGCTGCTCTTCTCTAAATTTCATATTAGCTTCAAACTGCTCTTGAGATAAACGTCTACCTCTAGCAGCATCTCTTTTAGCTTGCTGATATGATAAAAGTGAAAGTCCAGCCGCAACTGCTAACCACGCCATAACATTATTTTTTTTAGTTTAAACATATTTTATTTTTATATTTTTATAATTACACTTATAATTAGTTATTTACTACTAGCTATTATTTCAGAGCCAATTGCAAATAACTTTGTTTTACTTGTATTACTTGTTTCCATTTTTGCTTTAGCAAAATAACCTTTCACGCTAGATATATTTGCTATTTCATTTTTCATAAACATAAAAAATACTTTATCTAACGGAAAATCAGGATTAGGTGTTTGTAAATCATAAGTAGGCGGTGTTGAACCTGGATCTACTAAAGGGTTTTCAAAGTCTTCAGCTGTAGCTATGTCTGTAGATGTATCAAAAAAATCTTGTTCAATATCTGTATAAACAGGTGAAGCTATTGTACCTGTATTTACATTGTCTTCTGTTTCTACTCTAAGATCAAAACCAATACCACCTTTTTCAATATCTATTATTCTACCTATAAGCTGCGGCTCAGTTTGGTTATCTATATGCATGTAATAAAGTAAATCGCCAACTTGCGCTGAGCTATTTATTTCGTTAAATTTTATCCTGTATTTTGCCATATTGTTAAGATGTTGTTACTATAATATGTGATCTATCTAAATCGTAAAAAAAGTCTACGTCTATTGAAGGAAAATTTGTTATAACTATATTACCTGATGTTTTCATAAATTGAGTTGATCCAGCAATTGAAACTTTTGTATTATCAGCAATAACATTTTGATTAGCACGCATAGTTAAAATTCTCGGAGGACCTACCGTAATACCAGTTATATCATTATTAAACTGCCCAGCTGTTGAAGTTTCTGTACTATCAATACCAGGACCAAAAACACGTGATCCTGCTGAAACACCATTTAAAACACTAGCAGTCATAGAAGTATTTGTAGCTGATGTAATAGTAATAAAACCTGTACTTAACCCACCGTCTACAGACCCAGTGCCGTTAGTAGGTGTAACTGTAAGAAATTGTTGAAAAGTTAAACCAACGCTTTTTCTAATTAACTCACTACCATAAGCTCTAAATATTACATTAGCATCATTACCCCAGCTATGAGCGCTAGATAAAGTCACTGTCTTTGTTGCTATATTAATAGCTGTAATTGTTGGATATGTTAAAACCCCTAAACTACCGCTAGTAGTTACGCTGCTGCTAGCTATATCTACTAATGACATACCAACAACTAAATTATCTACATCATCTAAAGTCATTTCTGTAGCGCTACTACCAGTTCCATTTGTTACTTTTGTAAACTTAATAAAAAAGTCTGAGTCTGCTGGTTGTAAACTATTAGCAATAAAATTATCTTTTTTGGCTGCGTTAAAACTTGTTTTATAACCTGTTGGTTCAGAGTCAGCGTCTGACATTACTTGTGCAAAGAAAAAACCTGAATTATTAGCCGTATTACTAGAACCGGTAATAGAAGAAGCTTCTCCAATAGAAAGAGCAGCTCCACCACCAGCAGCAAAACTACCAATACCTTCAAATCTAGCAGCCGCTTGATCAGTGGCCATAGTAAATCTAACAGTAACACCACCTTCTTGTGACAAGTCTTGAGTTAATAAATATTTGTTATCACTGTTTTTTACTTCAGTATTAAAATGAGAGTCTGTAAATAAAAAGAATCTATAATTATTAGCGTTTGTAACAGCTGGTATTATAATACTTTTTGAAAAAATTTTTGATCTTAGCTTTATATTTGAAAGTGTATTTTCAGAAGTAAACGTATTAGTAAAAGCACCTGTTTTGAAATTAAAAAACTTATTTGGCGTTGAACTGTCTTTTATTTGTAAACTAAAAACAGAATCTACATCACCACGTACAGTAATAGCAACTTGGTTAGCAGCAGAGCTTATTGTTGTTTTGTTTAATTGAAAGCTACTTATATATTTCATTGTATTTTTCTTATTTGTGTACTAAAACCAATACCTTGAAAGTTTAGTTCATTAGTTTTTATATCTTCTTGTTTTAAACCTTTAATAGTAGAAAAGTATTTGTTTTCTCTATTAACAAAATTATTCGCTTCTGCTTTAACGCCAGCATCTGTTGTTATTTCACTACAAAACCAACCGTCATCACCATCATAGTTTAAAGTTTTAAAATCTTTTATTACTAAAGGCGAATCGTTTATCAACACATTTATAAAAGAGTTTTGTGAACTAATACCATAAAAAGTATTTCTAGTTTCGTTATCGTGTCTATATAATCTACCAGTTTTAAAAGTATAATAATCACTAGCTAAACTAATACCAGACTCAGGTACAAAAGACTTAAAGCTCGACCAACCTTTTATACTTTCTTTGTAGCTTACAGTTACAGAGTTAGTTATATCATACATAGTTTTTTCGCTATCATAATCTTCATTATTATAATTAAAAGTTACGTTGTAATGATCTTTGTCTTTGTCATAACTACCTAATATGTTATTATAACTACCTTTTAGTTTGTCACCAAAATAATCTTTCATACCAGCTTCGGATATAGCGGTTAAACCGTCCATTGATAATCTAAGCACAGCACCTCTTTGTTTGTCTGTAAAATAAGCTCTATATCCTTCAGCAGCAAAAGACTCTGGATTTTTTGATATACCATAATCACCAACAAAAGGTCTAGACTGGCCTAAAACTTTATTTGTAGAAACTAACTGTATGTTACCATCAGCATTAAACAAAGCGTCTTTATCTGCTAATATTTGCACAACTTTATCTTCGCACAAAGCAACTAAATCACTATTTCTAGCATACAACTTTTGTATACTACCATAAGTTGGTAACAAATCTTTTGTTATTTTTTCTGCAGCTATAAACTGATTTAAATTATTTACTTTTGCGTTTTTATTATACAAACCAGAATATATCAAACCATTTGTTCTATTATCTACTTCATACCCTTCTTCTAAAGTTGTAGAAGCTTTTACACCATTACTAATAAAAGGTTGATTAAAATCGTCTCTTATTCTATTAGACTCAACACCATTACCAAAACTATAACAATTAAAATAATTTAAACCTACTTTTTTAACGCTTGGTTTTAGTTTAAGTTTTGTTATAAGATTTGTAAAGGTTGTTGTTATTTCAACAACACCGTCTGTACTTGCAACTTCCATGTCAACGTAATCATTGTCACTTCTGTATATTCTTATTGTTTTATCAGCCCATGAAACTGATTGTGCTGCTGGAGTGCTAGCTGCATTAGTGTCAAGTTTTAAACCTAGATATAACTCAAGCACATCACCGTCCCAAGCTTTTACTAAAGGCGTGCTCTGAGCACTAGCATTATCCCATTGTACAGCTGGAAAATTAGCATAAACTTTACTACCTATAGGCGCTAATATATAACCCTTGTCATTATCTACATCGAGCGTACTACCTTCATCATCTAGTTTTAAAGGTATAGCGTTAGAAGCTTCGTAATAAACATCTAGCTCGGTGTTTTCTCTTGGCTCTGTTTCAAACACAGCTGGATTATCACTTAATACAGTTGAGTTTTCTGAAACATAAGGCTTTAAAAAGTGTATGTGAGTATTAGTATCTAAAGCTAAAGTTTCTGGATTTATACTACACTCAGAACGAGGATCTTTGTCAAGCTCTAATATATAAGTTACTCTTCTATTATTTGCAGCACCAAATCTTTTTACAGCATCTTCTAATTGTTCAAATCTTTCTGTGTCTGTATTACCACCTCTAGGTTCTTTTACCCAACGAGCCCAAGCATATTGCACAGTAGTTGTATCTCCATATCGTTCACCATCAGCTTGACTGTTGTACAAGTTTGTACCGTTCCATATATTTCTATAATTCCAAGCAGTGTGATTATAAAATCTTTTAACAGTAACTCTTTTTATAGTAAATATAGTGTCATTAGTGTCATTAACAAATTTAAACTTACTACCTATTTTTAAATTATCTACTATAGCTTGGTTTTCTGGGTGGTTAAAAACTGGATTCCATTGATTTTTTGTTTCGTCTACCATTAAGCTTGAGTCTTGTGGAGCATCACAAACACCATATCTATTCATATCTGCTTCATACAATAAACTATGACCAGTAAAAGGATCACCATTATCATCGTAATAACTACCTCTTTGAATATCAAAACCTTGACTTCCTGAACCTGATAAAGTTGAAACACCCCAAGCAAGTCCAAGATTATCTCCTGACGATTGTTGGTTAAAATTGTTTATACCTTGTAAGTTTAATACTAAACCACTTCTTGTGTTTTTGTTACCAGATTTCAATAAATTAACACCATCGTGTAAATCTACACCTACAGGTGAAAAAGACAAATGCATAAAAATTCCAGTATGACCAGGTGGTCCATAGGCTTTATCGTATTCTCCATCTACTTGTGTCAACAAAGCTCTTGGTGAAAGCGCAACGTCTGTACCTACATCAGGACAAAAATCACCGTTTGATGAAGTGTCTACTATGCCTTCTAAACCATCTACAAAACCACCAAGATGTGCGTCGAATTGATTTGCTTGCCCTGCGCCGTTGTTTAAAAAAGCAGGATCATCTCCACTAGAATAATCTGGATGTTTTGAAGCAAACAAAGATCCACTAACTGAAACATCGTTATCAGGAACATTACCATTGTAAGGATCAAAATAATCAGTATTAGTTGTATCTGTAACTATTGTTGGTTGAGCAGCTACAGCAAAAGTATTATCTATAAACCAGCTTGGCTGCGGTGAATTTTCGCCAAAATCTAAATTATTTTCCCATTTTACATCAGTATCTGACTGGCCAAAAGTAGTGTTAAAATTAACTGTGTTTGTTCTATGACCAACACCAGTAGATGATAAATCATGAAAAGGATCAAACAAAGTGCTGTCACCTAAGAAAAAAGTTTTAGTTCTTGCTACTACAGCTTGTTGAGTTACAGTACCTATTTGAGACTCTAAAAATTCATCTGAAACATCGTTTGCTACTATTTTAACAAAAAATCTACCTTGAAACTCTTCCCAGTCTTTTTGCTCGTCTACAAAAAATGTTATTTTTAAATTAGGCTCTAAAACACCTTCAGAAACCTCTACCCAAGAGTCTTGATTTTCTATAGGCTTGTCAAGTGTTATTACGTAGTGCTCAGGAGATGAGTCAACAAAACTAACAGAAAGCGCGTTATATCTATCACTATGCAAAGTGTTATTAGGTCCATCTGCAAGTTGAAATTTTAAAGATATTCTTTTGCCAGAACCTGCTAAATCAGCTATGTTTGGCAAACCATCTACATCTGTAACTTCTTTACTAATTTTTAATTTATCAAAAGCAGGTGCTGGTTGAAAACTAGAATCAAAAAATAAAAGAGTAATATCAGACGGACTATCAACAGTAGCTAATTCTTGATATTTTATTTTTATAAAATCTGGAGCGTTACTTTGTATATCTATAATTTTAAATTTATTGTCAGAAGTTATAGCATCATCAGAATCTAAAGATTTTTTTAATATTATATAATCATCTTCTTTAACTTTGTTTCTATCAGATGAAGGAAAACTAACCCACAAATTATCATCTTCTTTTGTTTTATAAACCCTGTCAACAACTAGATTATAATATTCTGCAGAAGTTTCTTTTATATAAGCTTTAAAATAATATGGATCAAGCGTATTGTTTGCAAGACTATTTTCTTGACCTATTACATTAGTTAAATTTTTAAACACTAATCTATTTGAGTTTTCATGCTGATCAAAAGGTATTTTTAAAGAACTAGTTTTACTACCTGTAAAAACAGAAGTTTCTCTACCATATTTATCCCCAAAAACTATACCAGCTTTATAAGTTCTTAATGATTTAATAGATTTTTTACCTGTATTAAAAGTTACGCTTTGACTTGCAAAATCTTGTCTTACTTCATAATCTAAATCAATATTATTATCAAATAATCCTAAGTCTAAATTTTGAGTATAGTTGCCATATATTAATCTATTAGCTGTAAAATCTTGTGCTAATGCTTTTTTTGGAACGTTATCGTATAATCTTAGTAATTGATTTTCAGGAATCACAACGTGTATGTTATCTGAATTTATTTCGTAATAACCAGTGTGAGAAGGATCTATACTATCAGCATTAACATCGATAGTGGTACTAGTAGCAGACACATTATGCCAAGCAGGGTTATCAGTGCCGTCAGAAAGTGTAGGTTTAATTGTTTCTATTGAATAAATAGTAGGATCATTATCAGATTTGTATAGAAGATCTATAGACACTACATCTTCTGGAATATCATAAGGAACAAATTGAGAAAGTCTAATAGCTTTTACATTTGTTTCCATACCTTTATTATAAGGCTCTTTTGTTGGGTGTATATTAAAATCTCTAGCGCCAAAAGCTACATCAGTAAAAGGTGAAAAAGCAGAATACTCACCATCTCTGTATTTATATCTATAAGCAAATCTAGGAAAAACTTTTTCAAAAATAACATCTTCTAAGTCTTCAACTAAATAATCAAACTGTATAGTATCTGATGTTGTTGAAGAGTCTATAAACAAAACATCTGCAACAACTGTTTGTGTAGGAGATGTAAAACTTGTGCTTGTAACTTTTAACCTGACCTGAGCATTTGACGGTAAAGAACCTTGTTCGTTTGGATCGCTTAAAAGTAATATATCGTTTACGCTTATATCTCTTTCAGTACCAGTTGTTATCGTAAGAGTAATAGAGTCGTCAACACTTACACCTAAAAAAGTAAAATTTTGAAAAAAACCAAAATCACTAGGAGCGTCTTGCCTAACTAAAAACATTTCTGGCGCTCTAGTAGGTTTTTTCTTTATTACAGTTACGTGTTCTTCTGTAGCTGTAACACCAGAAATTGTTGTTGTTACCCCTAAATTTACTGTCCCACTAATACAAACAGGTATATTTATTTTTTTAGGCTCATTAACGCCGTCTGTAAAAAATAAAAAGTCATCAACTATATTTATACCTGTTATATAATTACTAGTATCAAACTTTAAAACTTCATTTTCTTTATCTACAAAAACTAACTCTGAAGAATTAGTATTTTTATTGTATCTAATTATTGCACTATATTTGTTTACTAATATTGTATTGTCATAAGTTGTAACAAGCCAATATATACGATCATTTTTTTCATCAGCAATACTACCAACACAAATCGCATCGCTATTCCAGCCTGATAAAAAACTATTAGTTCCAATTGATAAAGTATTTCCTAATATATTTTTTACAGAACCAACATCAGAATTTTCAGAGCCAGATATTTGAATATTCAAAGCTTCTCTATATTCACCTTGGGGCAATAGCCTATCGTCAAGGTCTAAATTCATACGACCTTTAGTAAAATTCTTCTTAATTTCTGCCATGTATTAGTGTTTAATCCTCTTAGATTTTCCTCTAAGTACTTGTGTTATTTCTTCTAATTTTATATTTGATAGTCTTAGTTTAGCTTTTCTAACAGCTGCAAACTTTTCTTTTTGAAATCTTCTAACTATATATTCTGGAACGTTAGATCTTGAAGATAATATAGCATAAGCTATATGTTTGTACATTGCTTCTTCAGCAAACTTGTGAACTATCATTTCATCATCAGTTCCTAAACCATCACTTATATAATCTAATATAACTGTTTTACCGCTAACATTAGAACTAAAGTGTACTAAACCTTTTAATTCATCGATATAAAAACTACCATTTACTTGAGCGTTTTGAGGTTCTAAACCATATCTTTCGCCAATTACTAAATCATAAGTTCCATCATCATATTTGTCTAAAAAATCTGTTGGTGTATGAGCTTTATATTTTGTCCAAGTAGTTGAGTCACCATCTCTTTGTAATCTTGGGTCTGAACCTTCAAAAGTTAAATCAATATTATCTAAAGTTAAAGTTGCTGTTGCATCATCTGTAACACCTGTTAAATCTCCAGGCACAAACATAGTTATCAAAACAAATAGTTTAGTATGGTTAGTTACATTTACGTTGCTTAAACTTTTTTTACCAGCAGTTTGAGAAGCAGCAGTACCTAACCACTCTACGTAAGCTAAATTTGATTCACCATCATCGTTACCTATATGAGGTATAAAATTTGGACCAACTACTTGACCTTGCTGTACCTTTGTACTTGCTATTAAATTATTTGAGCTTGGGTTGTTAGGCTTAAAAGGATTTGTTACTACATCACCTTTTGTTTTACTAATACCCATACGTATAGTAGCTCCAACAAAACCATCTGCATCTTTCGGAGCAACTCCTTCTGCAGATATATTTATTTCATCTATATTTGTAACATCTATCCTTTGCCAACAACTATAGTGTCTTCCAAAAATAGTTGTACCAGCATTACCTGCTTGATATTCTTTATGTATTTCAGCAGTTAATTTACCGGCTTTTCTATTAAAAAAGTCTTTAACAGAAGTTTGGTCATGCGTAGCCCCGTTTATACTAACATTTCCAGCTAAAGTAGTATTAGTTGGTGCAGCAAAAGTCTTTGACCAGTCTGTAGTTGCTTTTAAGTTTGAAGAAAAATCAGCATTATTAAAATCAGCTAAACTAGTAGTTATACCAGCAAACTCATAATTGCCATCTTCATCTTGTTTTATTTTAAAAGGATTTGATGTTTGATATGTGGGATATAAAGGATGTTTTATACCAGCAGAATCACTCCAAGACAGCTGAGTATAATTAACATAATCATGAGGTAATATCATTTGAAGTGTTGATGGTAAAACTATTTCTTGTGATTTAATAGATTTAAAAGTATCAAATGATAATTCTTGTATAGCTCTCATAGCATAAAAAGCTACGTCAGCTCTTTTCATTTTAGATATTACTTTGTCTTCACCAACATAACCTATTCTAAATTGATCTATAATTGTAGATAAAGAAGTAAATTGATAATTACCATAATTATTACCTTCGTAATATTCTTGATTAGTTGTGTTATCTAATAATCCCATTTGTTATGATTTTTCGTTATTAATATCATTTACTTCTTTTTGAGCTGCTGCTTGAGCTAAGCCAAAGTCTTTCATAGATATACCTGCTAGTTGTAATATTTTTACTATTAATAAATTTTCTTCTTCAGGGTGAAGTTCAAAGTTTGTACTATCAGTTTCATTATATAAAAAGCTACCATTAACTTCTATACCTGACCAGTTTGGTTTTTGAGGTTGTTTTATGTAGCTAATACGAACTTTATCTATATTGCTATCTTGACTTGGGTGAGGATATATTTTTATTCTATCAAGCGCAGCAGTAAACCTTGGTTTAAACCTAACATATACTGGCCTTGCTTTTGTGTAACCTGTAAGACCTCCTTCACCATATATTGAAATATCTTTTATTTGT
>Ga0209348_1001676_pt1 | contig 10712 bp, 3 predicted proteins | sample ETNvirenome_2_30_FD_184065 | JGI IMG/M metagenome (GOLD analysis project Ga0209348, IMG submission 184065) | Marine viral communities from the Pacific Ocean - ETNP_2_30 (SPAdes) (version 2) | ecosystem: Environmental > Aquatic > Marine > Oceanic | place: Pacific Ocean | collected 2013-06-22 | reverse complement strand
GAAGATTTAAGATGTAGAAGTGTTTGAGGATCAGCACTTCCGATACCGACTTCACCATCCTTATTGATAGTAAGTCGTTTCTGCATCGAAGTGCTTAAAACTAATTCACCTTGATTAGTTCCTTTGTATTCTGCCTGAATTTCTGCTAGGTTTCCAGTTCCTGAAGTGGCATTAAAAAATAGACCTGCTTTATTACCAACTGCACCACTTGTATAAATTGAAATGTTACGACCAGAAGTTGAGTTATGAGGTGATACGGTTAAAGTGGATGATGGGGTGGTAGTTAGATCAGTTCCGATACCAACTGAACCACTAGATTTAATAAAAAATGTTTTTGTTCCTGATTGTGTGATTGTAAAATCACTTTCAGTCATGGAAATGATTGCCGAGTGAGCAACATTATCACTTAATTGAATTGAAGCATCTCTGCCTAAACCATTTGATTGAAATCTTCCAATTATATTTCCACCTACTTCGGTGCTAGTTCCATCACTTTGAACTTGAAGACTATATGATGGATTAGTTAATCCGATACCAACATTACCACTTGTTCCTTTGATAGTTACTTTTCTTTCTGCGACAGTTGATCCAGCAGTATAGAAATGAATACCTCCATTATCACTGGATTGAATTGCACCTATTTCAATTCTTGAGTGATTACTATTACCACTTGTACTTTGAAGAGTGAATACATTTGATGCATTATCATCTCCATATATTATTCCACCTTGCAACTGTACATTACCAGTTGTTGTGATGCGGACTTTTTCATTACCACCACCAGCAGCAAATAATAAATCTCCACTTGCTCTGATGGCAGAGTCAGTTACATTATTTGCTTGTCCTACTATAAAGTCTCCTGCGAGACCCATAAACATTTTATCGGTATGATTATTTTGAATTCTTAAACTTGTTCCACCACTATTAGTACTATTCAACTCTAAAACAGTTGCATCAGTATCAAATATTGAAAGTCTCCTTGCTGGAACAGTTCCTCCGATACCAACGTCACCATCTGAGTTGATAACCATTCTCTCATCATCAGTACCAGTAAAGAATTTTATACCTTTTCCCGATTCTCTGTTGTTAATAAAGAAATCATCCTCTCCATTAAGTCCTGCTATAACACCATCACCAGATGCAGCACCTGTGCCATTATCAGTAATTTGAATTCTTGTGTTTGTTGAATTATGCAAATGTAGAATATCTCTTGGAGTAATAGTTCCAAGACCTACTTTACCTGTATCATCAATCGTAACTTTCTGTACTGCACCATCATATAATCGAACTAAATCTCCTGGATTTCCACTATGTGTAACTGCGATTGCTACTGTACCAGAACCAGGAGTTAAAACTTCTATTCTATCTACGTCAATTAAATTCGTATCTAATGTTGTTGTAGTTCCATTTACAGTTAAATTTCCACCAAGAACTAAATTACCACTTATATCTCCGCTTCCATTTATGTCCAAACTTGTCGCAGTTAAAATACCTGCATTAAAATCTCCACCAGCACCAGTAATTGGCCCAACAAATTTTGTGGCAGTTATGATACCACTTGAGTTTATATTATGACTGAGTATATTGGAGAGTGTATGTATACCAGGTCCAACAACCTTTGTAAATGCCATATTACTTTTTTAGTTATTTATAGTTCTGCATCTAATTCAAATGTATAAGCATTAAATGCACCTGCAGAAGCTCCAGCTCCTGTTTCTATATACGCAATACCTTTAGTACCAATCTGTTGTGCAGACGCAGTTACGTTTGATCCATTATGATTAACCTGACCAACAGTTGTGCTGCCTCTTGCTCTGAGTGTTACTGTTGGTATCTTACACATTGCTACCCTGAATGGGTTTGGGCCTGGAGCATTGCCATCAAGCCAAGAAGTAGTAATAACTGCATCCCCCATCGCTGTGCTCGTTCCAGGAACATTACCCTCAATAAAACTGTTTTGATAATATCTTTCACATAATGTCAATACATCAGTTATGTGACGGTGCTCAAATGGGCTACTTACATTTCCACGTTCCAACTGAACTCCAGTTAGATAGAAATGATTTGCATCACCCAACCAGTTGTATTGATTATTTGTTGCGATTTTTGATCCAGAATTCCAACCCGTGCTACCTCCACTATAATCAGAACCAGCTGCTAATACCCATTGTAAAGCAATATGAGTCCAAGTTCCAGTCGTATCTCCAGGAATGTTTATCACATGTTTCTGCCATGAGTTTGCTGTTCCACTTGGTAATGTATATTCTGCAATAAAGGTTCTGTTATTAGTTGAAAAATTACTTACATTTAAACACAAAGTTTGTCCTGCTACATTTGACTTAACCCAAAAACTAAGTGTAAGTGGTCTTGCATTTGCAGTTCCCCATTGAAGATATTTCACATCTTTATCCTCAACCACATATCTAATTTTAGAATATTCATTACTTGCTAAACTTGAATCAGTTGAAACAATATTTACATAAACAGAATTATAGAATCCATGTTCAGTAGGAGCATCAGTTGATTGTCTTACTTGAGCACTTCCACCTGATTTTTCGGAAAATCCAAATCTATCACATCTAAAAGTATTAGTATCATCAGCAGCAGTTACTACCGATCCTCCTCTTTGAGCTACTTCCATAGCTCCATTGATTATCAAATTTCGATGTGATAATTGTACATTTACATCTTCTCTTCCAGTGATATAAATGTTTCCACCCATCGCAGAGTGATTAGTACAGTGATAATATAAATGTGATGGAGCAGTTAGAGGAACATCAAAAATTACGTTTCCTGATCCGCCATTACCTGTTACACCTGTGCTATATGATGCAGCAGCAGAATCGCCACTTGCGGGTTTTACAATTTCAAAAGGATGAGAACCTGCTACAGGATTTACAAAGAGATATCTCCTACCCCTTTCCAAATACAAATCAGGATCGTTTGTTGCTGATGTAAATTCACCACCAGTAAATGTATAATGACTTGAACTTGGTGCACCAAGAGTATATGCCACACTTACATCAAGATTTGTTGTGGTAACAATACCAGTTATATTAACATTTCCTGTTCCAGTTATATCCTTACTATTCAGATTAAGATTACCACCTAAATCAGGTGTGCTATCTTCAGATACATTTTCAAGATAAGAACCAGATGTAAGATATGTATTACTATCAACACTACCATCTGCCTTCAAGAACTGGGATGATGTTCCACTAAGAGTCGCAAAAGATCCAGCACTTATTTTTCCATTTGATGGTGTATAAGTTGCTCCATCAGAAGTATCAACTTGTATACTGACATTTCCACTATCCGAACTGGAAAATAAAAGTCTTTTTGCAGAACTACCAGTGCTATCATCTCCAAGCGTTACATTTGTTGCAGTTGACGCTGTACCAGTTACGTTACCAGTTAAAGGACCAGAAAATCCTGTGGCAGTTGCAATTCCCGTTACTGAAATTCCTCCACTAGTCGTGGTTAATTTAAGTCCATTGCCATGACTCAATTGTACCGCACCTGTTTCAGCAGCTATACTAATAGTAGAAAAGTCATTAATAATTAATGGTTGACTACCAGTACCATAAAGATAATTTGAACTTGCAGAACTACTATAATATAATCCAAGATGAACATTACCACCATTATAAAGATAAAATCCTTGATTAAGTGAACCGATTTGTGCCTGAAAGCTACCAGTCAATGCGTGGAAACGACCTGCTGTTAGAGCAGTACCAACAGCATTAATTCCACGAGCATCTATGGTAACTCCTGAACCAACTACAATTGATCCTGAAGCAGTTTGATTTCCAGTTAATGCTAAAGTTGTTCCATCAAAAGTTAGATTTCCTTCACCATTTAAAGCAGTTGCACTTGACGCTGTGATAACATTATTATTAGTGCCATTTGAAAGTGATAATCCGCCACCTCCAGATGATGATATAGTAACAATACCAGTTGGTCCACCAGCTAATGAAATATTAGTTCCAGCAACAATTGAAGTTACAACACCAGTAAGTGCAACACCACTACCATAAAATTGAACTGCGTGAACTCCGCCCCATCGATTACCACTAGTTCCTAAAGTTCTATTCGCATTGCCATTCGTTGTTGGCAGAATACTGTTAGTTACTTTTGAATTAAATGTAACTTCATCAGAAGCAAGAGTATCACCTAATGTAACATCACCAGTGAAAGTTCCAGTGGTTCCAGCAACAGTGCCACCGCTTATATTTCCAGTTACGTTACCAGTTAGATTGCCTTCAAATGAAGTTGAGGTTGTAACACCACTGACATTAATTCCACCAGATCCAGTGATATAATTATTATTGAAATTGAGATTACCACCTAACTCAGGTGATGTATCTTGAACAACACTACTGATGCCACTACCTCCTCCACCACCTGATGATGCAATGGTAAATCCATTTGCACTCACACTACTAAAGGTTATATTACTTCCTGCTGTAATTAAAATATCATCATTCGTTCCACCACTATCGGTGAGTCTTAAATTTACATTACTTCCAGATGCGACTGATGATTGACTATAAGTTGTGTCCGTCTCTGCAACGTTAACAAATACAGATCCATTATGTTTTAATATATGTCCATTTGATGCAGAAGTAACAGTAACATCACTTAAATTAGTTAATGCGGTTGCAGAAGCAGCATTTGTAACTGTTACAATACCAGCAGAGATTGCAGATACATTTAGGTTTGTACCAAAGTTAATAGTTCCTGCTGTACCTACAAGACTTCCACCATCTTGAACTATAACACCTGAACCAGATCCAGTAACATTACTCAGTCCAGATCCATCTCCAATAAAAGTTGTAGCAGTTACAACACCAATATTTTCTGAACCACCAAGTGTAGGAATGGTTGTAGTATTGATACCTACCTTTTGTATTTTTGTTAGTCCAGTAAGTGCCATTATAGTTTTTAGTTATTTATGATGATTTTTACCATGATTTAACCACTATTGGTGTATTCTTAATATTGCCCAACGAAGGAATTTATTAGAGTTACCATTAGCAGAACTATGTGTACATCTAAATTGTAATCTTCTATTACCAGTTCCCCCAACCTGATCAATTTTTACTTCTAAGTTACCACTTCCAGAGAATCTATTGAAAGGTTGGGTTGTTGCACCAGCATAAGCAGATGTTGAAGGCCCTACAAAGTATGCACCCAAATTGTTCCCATCGGCATTATTATCCTCATAACATACCATTACAAAAGCTCCCACTACAGCGTAGGTGCTCCACCTTATTTCTGGTTCAGCAGCATACCAATCATTTTGATTAACATATTGAATCGTGCCAGAGGCATATTCAGATGCACCATTATTGATAGTAAATTTACCATCATGGTTGATGCGAAGTCTTTCATCTGGCACGGTATTTGCATCACCTGCAACTCCTCGTGTTCCAAATACTAATTGACCAATAGCATTGGTACTAACTCTTTTAAATCCAATATAACCACCAGCGTAACTTGTGGTAGCACCACTTTCTGAGAATACAATTTGTGGGCCCTCATCAACAGTCGCACTATCCCCAGTCAACATTATATGACCACTCTTTGTTGCAACTGTTGATGAACCACGGATTAATACATGATTATCCTCTGGATCATCTTCACCTATACTAATTTTACTGGTATTCGATATAACAAGACAATCATCATTTGGACTTCCAGATGAACCATCTGTATATAAGTTTGAAATACGGAATTTATCATCTGTACCTAATGATAATCCCCATTTTGCAACATCACTTCTATCAAATCTTAATCTTGACCATGTAGAACTACCAGTATTGTTTATAGTAAGAGTTGAATAATATGTACCGTCTGCAGTATTACCTGGAGTTGTTATCTTATGAATTCCTAAGTTGTTGATGCGAAGTTTTTCATCTGGAGCAGCAGTATTATCCTTCTTTGTAAAGAATATTAAATCACCACCTCTCTTATTAGATGTAGAACCACTCTTGTCTGCTTCAATTAAAGCAATATGTCTATGAGTTGAATCTTGTGAATTATCAAAGAAGTTAATAGAACCCACAGATTGATTTGAATCACCTCTATTTGCACCTATATGAAGTTCTCCTGTTACATTTCCACCACCACCAAATATTTCCAATCTCTGTCCATTTCTCCAAGTTTGTGATCCTGTAAAATCAGTATTAATACCAACATTACCATCACCACGAACAAGGAATTGAAAAGCATCATTAGCTCTGTTCTTAACTCTAAATCCATGATCAGATGATGACGATCCAGCTTGAATATTAACACCAAAACTTTCTCCTGATGTTGCCTCTTTATTAATAAATTGCCCTACATACAGATTAGCAGCCTCACCATCATCAGCGACTGCTTTAAATAATGCATTATCAATAGCATTATTTGTCGAATTACCAACATGAAGTTGACCACCTGATGTGATGCGAACTTTTTCTTGAGGAGCACCGTTGTTACCATTTGCAACATTTAATGTTAATGCACCATCAGCTGTTGATACACTACTGGGCCACTTATCACTTCCATTACCTCTTGTATGATATAACTCTAAAGTTGCAGGTTGGTTTGCACTAGTTGATTCAACTCTTATATAAGGAGTTGTATTTGATATATGCAAATCTCTTTCTGGATTATCAACTCCAATTCCCAAATGACCACTTGTACCCTTAAGGGTCATGTGTCTAGTTGCAGTAGATGCTCCAGCAGTATAGAAATGAATACCTCCATTATCACTTGATTGAGATGCACCTATTTCAATTCTTGAATGATTACTATTACCACTTGTACTTTGAAGTTTTAATACATTTGATGCATTATCATCTCCATATATTATTCCACCTTGCAACTGTACATTACCAGTTGATGTGATGCGAAGTGTTTCAGTATTGGATGAACCATTTTCAACTATAAAATTACTCCCACTATCACCATGTATTCTTGCTCTATTTGTTGTTCCACTTGCCCAAGTAAATTGATATCCTTCATCTAAAATAATTCTTCCAGCAGCGATATCAAGTTTTTCTCTAGGAACAGGTTGATTAATACCTATGTTTCCATCAGATTTGAAACGGATTACTTCAGTACCACCAGCTAATGTATTGGTAACATTAGTTGAACCATCACTAACTTTAAAAAGAACGTCAGTTGCAGAATTACTTGTGCTCTTTTTCTCTACAATTACTGAAAATTGTGTATGGTCTGCTACATCTCTAAAATTAATTCCAGTTGCATTATTTAATACTCTTGCTTTATAAGATTTCAACATTAATGTTTCAGAAGAATTGCCTGTAGGAGTGGTATCAATTCTAACTGTACCATCTGAGTGCATTCTTAAACTCGATTTTGTAACATTTGTACCAGCACCATCTACACTCATATGCATATAATCACCGTTGTGATCATAAAAGAGCATTGCTCTTGCCATTTCTGAAGAGGAAGTTCCATCTCCAAAGAAGAGAGAAGTCTTGCGATTACCACCAGATGTATCAGTTGTATGAAGTGTTAATCCTCTATTACCACTACCACTAATGAACAAATCTCTTGCATATACACTAGCATTTCCACTTCCACCACTTGGTGATTTGACTAAATTTGCATTACCATCAATTGCAAATGATCTATTTCCACCTGTTTGAAATGATATACTATCATTACCTGGAAAACCAATATGAGTATTAGTGTCTCCTGAATGGAATATTGACCTTGCAATTCCAACATCATTTCCATCAAATGTTAAGTTTGCACTATCAGTTAAAGTTTTATCACTATCCACATATACGACTCTACCTGCAGTTAATGTAGAATCTTTAATACCACTTCTTGCTGTAATTAATCCGACTGAATCTATATTTGTTACATCTTCATATGTTAATGTCTGTGCAATTGATACGTTTCCATTAAATGTGGCATTATTTGCAACAATATTATCTGTTGATTGTAGGGATACATTACCAATTCGACCATAAAAACCAGTGACACCACCGCCACCGCCTCCTGATGATCCAGCATATCCAATATGTCTAACTTGAATTACTGTGCCATTTCCAGGTGCAGCAGCAAACGTCATTACGTTTTCTGAAACACTATATGATCTTGTGTTTGCTGCGTCTGAGGGATATTGTACCACACCATCAATCGTAACTAAAATATTTCGATTGTCTGGTGGTATCTTTGATAAAGTAAATGAAATTGTACTACCATTACCAGTAAATGTATCTACATCATTATCTGAAGAATCAAAGGTAACTGTGTTAGATGCTAAGATGTGACCCCAGAATATGTCTGTAGATGCTGGTGGAGTTGAAAATATAATATTTCCTAGACTATCTACACCAAATCCTGTTGTGGGTGTTGTAGTGTCATGTGGTTGCTGTATGATACCATTTAATGAAATAACAAGTTGTGCTGCTCTTTTGATCAGCGTATCATGCATTCCATCTCCAAAGGTTGGATCAAACTTTGTATTTACTCCGTCAAATGCAAGGGTCAATGTATGACCTGCTGCATTACTAAGACCAGTTAAATTAACTGCTGTTCCTGCAAGTGCATTTGATGCAGAACTTGCAAGTTTAATTTGTGTTGAACTATGATTAATTACAAAATATGCCTGACCATTTACAAGTCCTGTAATATTACTACCACCACCGTTTGAATATGTAACTCTCTGCCCTGTTATAAATCTATGATTATTCTCTGTTATGGTTATTGTCTCGTCACTTAATCCTATAACACTTGCAGAGGATCCATCAAAAGTCAAGACATAAGATGATATGTCATCTAATATCCTAAATGAGTTATTTTCTCCAACTGCTGGTTTATGACCAAGATATGCCATTCTATTTTTTAGTTATTTATGGTTCAAATATAGTTGGTGCGACATATTCATCGTCTAGTTGCTTCAAAGTTTTAACAACACCTAAAGAATATGCTTGAGTTACTTGTGCATCTACACCAGTTGCAATAGTAATACCATTTGCATTACAGTGTTTTACCAACTTTTCAATTATCTCATCTTTTGCTTTTCTTGCACGATTAGTAGCAAAATTTGTGAGCCATTCATCAACATCAACAGCACAATATTCTAGTGCTTTTTTCTCTGTATCAGTAACTGTAATAGTGTAATCCATTAATTTAACTTAGATTTATTTTTATTTATTATGATAACATATAAACTTGGAATAGTCCAAAGTTATCTCCAGAAAGTGTACCACTGTTAGTCCAACCATAGATTGCTATTTCATCGCCTTGTGCACAATTACAGTAATTAGATCCAGCAAATGTTAATCGTGGGAAATTATAATGCATAATTCTTGTATGAGTAAATGCTGCACTACCATTAACTCTACACTCAAGATAACCCCAGTTAGAACTTGCACTTATATTTGCACTGTAACTTACATAATAAACTCCATCCATTGGGCAAGTAAATTTACTAGTTGCTGGATCATAATCATTACCATTATCAAAAGTTTCAGTTCCATAAGTCACAATGGTTGGAGTGGTATCATAATTTTGACCTCCACTTTTATAAGCAGACATTCTTGGCTGATTATAAGCACTAATTTCTCCATGTGATGATAAACCTTTATAAGCATGGAATCTTCCACTGTGTGATTTGGTTATGCGATCTCCAGTGGTTGCTGGTGAATCTGCTTCACGCTTACCTTGAACTTGTGCCTGAACTGCCATATATGTCTTACTACCAGATGTATCTCCATTTTCATTATTATCGACTACAGGAGTCACAGATTCTATTACTCCACCACCACTAGGATGATATGAAGATTTACCTATGACAACTTGGAAATTACCTGAACTTACATTAGATCCATCCCATTTACCTTGTAGGTAGAGGTAACTAGTTCCGCTTACTACTACTCTTCTTAATCTCCAGTGACTAAACCATCCATCATTATGTGCTGAAGAACTAATGACATCAACCCAATCATTCCATCCATAAAAATATGTGTGATATTCACTACCTATTCTTAGATGTGCAGAACCATGATGACAGCAAGCAGGTGCGACTACACTAGTCCATTTTATAAAAATTTCGCCCATAGCAGCACCAGCATAATTTACACGGGCAAAATCTACATAATCACCATTATTTGGAGTTATACTTGCATCTTTAGCACCACTTTCTATGGATATAGTTGCACCAGTTCTAACATATCTGATACCATTTCCCCTTATTTTCCATATTTCCTTACTGGCAGATCCACCATCTCTGGTTCTGATTGCTAACTCTGCGTAATTTGCACTTACCTTTTTAGTGGAGATTGTCATCTGGGCAGCACTACTACTGCCAGCCTCCATCATCAAACCAACCTCTGAATTAGTATTATTGTCTGTGTTTATTAAATCTAATGCTAAGAAATCAAGGTTAGTTGTATTACTTACGTTTTTACTTGAACTCCACTGAGTGCTGCTTGATATACCCACGTATAACTGTGTTGTTGGAGTATCTTCTGGGCCTATAGCAAGTCTTCCATAATTTGTGAGTGTGGCTTTTCGATTAAAACTATTTGCAGTGTGTGTGCTGAATACTATATCATTTCCATTATATCCATAAAGATAGGTGGCAGAATTATCACAAGAAAAATTACCATATTTCGTTCCATTATTAAGACCAATGGTAATTGATGCAGATGATGATCCTCTTACATCAAGTTGTGTTACTGGAT
>Ga0209348_1001674_pt1 | contig 10719 bp, 4 predicted proteins | sample ETNvirenome_2_30_FD_184065 | JGI IMG/M metagenome (GOLD analysis project Ga0209348, IMG submission 184065) | Marine viral communities from the Pacific Ocean - ETNP_2_30 (SPAdes) (version 2) | ecosystem: Environmental > Aquatic > Marine > Oceanic | place: Pacific Ocean | collected 2013-06-22 | reverse complement strand
AGTTGCTCTGGAACATCGTTGATAAACGAAACAGAGTTCATATAAAACTACTCAGATTCCTAGGGTTCAAATTTTTACGGGAATTAAAACACGGACCTAATAATTTATCCTTTATGGAGTTTGCTCGTGTGTTTAGGAGCCGGTGCGAAAGCACGAAATGAGTCAGCGCGAAGACGCTACAAATATGAAAATGAGCGTAGAGAAAGAAATTGGATGCAAACGATATCCATATACAACGCTCAAAAAGTTAAATATGAAGAAGACGTACAAAACGCTAGTTTAGCTCAGGCTCAAGCAAAGGTCGATCAGCAAGAAGCAATGGATCTAGCTAGAGGTGAAGCACAGATTAAGTACGCTGAACTATTTAGAAAATTACAAGAAGATAGCACTTATGGAAAATTAGTAGCAGCTGGTCAAACTGGTCAATCTACTAGAAGAAGAGGTGTATTAGATTATGCAAAATACGGCAGAGAAGTAAGTGACATTGCTAGAAAGCTAACTCTTAATGACAGAGAATTAGCTCGTAAGAGTTCTGCTGATATAGCAAAATACAAGCAATTTAAAGATCAGGCATTTGCCAAAGTTGCATTTCAACCTATTCCAGATGTTGCACCACCACAACCAGTTATGGAAAATGTTGGAGCTGCAATGTTTATGGATGCTTTATCTATTGGATCATCTATAGCCACAGCTGGTGGAGCCGGTGGATTTGGACTATGGGGGGTTTAAATAATGACAAACAGTTTTTTTAATTTTACAGAAGCTCCTGACTTTGCTTCAGCTATTGCTGATACATATGGTTCTGTTAATGAAAGTTATGACAGACGTGAACAGCTAGAACGGGAGAACGATAAAACTCGGGAAAGAAATGCCGAGATGCCATTAGAGGTAATTAAAGCATTAATTGAATTTTCTCCAAAGGCAAAACAAATTGCAGATGGTTTAGCTGATAGAAAATATAATAGAGATAATACAAAAGAAAATCCTCTATTAGATTCTGAAAAATATGATTTATATGATAAAGCTATTAAATCTACAACAAAAATAAATAAGATCAATCAACAAGTTAAAGGTGAAGCTTTTAAAAATGAAGATCTTATAACTTTAGAAATGCTTGAACTAGATGGGGTTGAGCAATCTAGAATAAGAAATGTTGTATTTGAAAATTCCAGATTAACTTGGGCTAATGCATGGGCTACTTATAAAAATGCTAATTTTAAAAGTGGCTTTAAAAATATGGCACACGCTAATGAAGAATTTTTAAAATGGCGTGCAAATATTGAAGAGAATCTACATGGTACAGGTTTTAATAATAGATTTATTAAATATCGTGGAGATGCAACTTTTAAAAATATACAAAGAAATTTCTTACAAACAGAACAGAAAGCTATCCTAACTAAAAAGGTAACTGATGAAAATAATTTACAAATTAATCAAATAGCAAATATTGGTAAAAGTGAAAATCCATACCAAGCATTTGTAGATTGGGCTGATACTAACCAAGGTACTCATAACAATAATATGGGTGACACTATGAGGTGGGGTCTCAGTCAAATGGTTACTTTAGTAAAAAGTGGTCAGATGAACCCATCAGTTCCAGAAGGAATATTGTTTTCAGCACTTAAAGCAAAGGGAGATAAAGAAAGATTAGTTTTTGAAAAATTAGGTGGAAGTGAAAAAGGTAAGATTGAAATAGATAGCATGTTGCGTGCTTTAGAAAGTGCGGAGAAAGCTTACTACGAAAACATCCAAAATAAATATACTGTCTACAGTAAAAAATTTGCTGCGGGTATACAACAAATAGAGAATGACCAAGGCAGACGTATGACTAAGCTTGAGTTAGCTCAACACATACAGGCAAATTGGAGTATTAAAGAAGGGGGTAGTAATATTCCTGAGTTTGTTAAAAATAGACTTGCTAAAGAAACTGGTGATGACAGAGTTATAAAGGCAGAACTAGATTACAAACTCAATGAAGGTATACCTATTACAGAAAAAGAAGTTCTTAAATTAAGTGACCCATTTCTTGAAGCACAATACTTACCTAAAGTTAAAACTGGTAATCCATTAGCACCGTCTAAAGATTTCCAAAGTTTAGCTATGAATCAAATTAAAGGTTATGCAACAAAACATGCTAAACAACAAGGTGTAGCCCCTGGAAAAGAGTCAACACAATGGAATAACATTGTGGAGAATGCTGAACGTGAGTATCCATTATTCTTCGCTAAACATATGCGTACAGCTGATAGTGCAGTAGATGCACATATTCTTGCTTTAGGTGATATACAAAAAAGAGTTGAAAGTGATGTATACAATGAGTTAGTTGCAAGTATAAGTGCAAATAAACAAAGAAATTTAGATTTAATTAAAGCTGAAGAACATATAAAAACTATTGATCCAAACATCATAAACACAGGTCTTATATTTGGTAGTGAAGAAGTAATTAAAGAATCTAGTTTATTACCATTAGGTCAAACACACTTATTTTATGATCAACTTGCAGCTAAAATTCCAGGCGTAACTGGAGCTGAAATTCAATATAAACAATTAGAAATTTATAACAAAGCAAATGGTTTAGAAAAACCTGTTAAATCTGATGTTTTACTTGCCTATGAAAAACTAGATCCACAAGTTCAATTCTATCTATCTCATCACCCAACTCCAGCAAAAGTAGCTAGAGCAAAAATCAAAGCATTTAAAGATGATGCACAGATTGATTACGATGAAATTTCTTTCTTGCTGCCAGAAGCACAAGCAGAAATAGAGAAACAAATTAAAGAAGATGCTGTTGGATTTGCACGTAATCTTTCTTCTGAAGAATTTTTAAATTTACCAGAAGATATGCAAGAAAGTATCTTAGGACCTACTCCACAACTAGGTAAGCTTGAAGCCCGTAAAGGTGATTGGCAGAGAACTGATCGTGGCACATTTATAGTGTTTAACGGAAGTCAGTGGGTAGAAAGAGGTGTATTTGCTACAGGTAACAAACAACCATTCCAAGGAGAAATAGACGAATATCTCGATAGAGACAAAGTACGAAGAAAAATTTAATTACTACGGTAATGCATTATGAGTTCTGATTATCAGATTGACATTGATGCTCAAGCTATACAGGATTCTGCACTTGAGTTCAATGAGATATATGAGGAGAATGAAAAGATAGAAGCTCAAAAAAAAGAGCAAGAACTTTTACTCCAACAACAACAAGAACAAGCTACGGCTGAGTTCAAAGATCCAAGAGATAAAGAAGGTGGCGGAGGACTAAGAGGAGTTTCTAAGGAAATTCGATCTGCTATAGGTGGAGGATTGCAAGATACTGCATCTTCTGTCGTCACCTTACCTGAAAGAGCCATTGATATGTTCAGTGGTGAAATGGTACAAGAGCAACAAACTGAAGAAGGTTATGGTGCTGAATGGGATGACTGGTTTGTAAATGATGCAAACCCAATAGAAACTAAAACATGGTGGGGAGGTGCTCTACGGAGTCTTGTTCACTTTGGTTCGATGGCTGCTGCCATTATTCCAGCTGCAAAAGTAGCTGGCGTGACAGCTGCAACTACTGCACTCGGCAGTTTAGTTAGAGGTGCTGGAATTGGTGCGGTCTCTGATGTAGTTTCTAAATATTCTCAAGAAGATAATGGTCTTGGTATTTTAAGAGATCGTTTTAATTTTATTGATACACCACTATCTACAAAAGAAGATGACCACCCTTCAATGAAGACATTAAAGAATGTCGTAGAAGGTATGGGTATCGGTGTGATTTTTGATGGCGTAGGTATGGCTTTAGGTAAAGGTTTAAGGAAAACTCGTGTTAAACCTAATAAACCACTACAAAACTTACCAACCTCAAAATTACAAAAAGAATTTCAACAGGAATTAAGTAAAATAACTGACCCTGATGAAATGGTTGAAGTTAGACAAGTAGAACAATTAAATAAGGATTCAGTAGTTGCTTGGAGTATTTATCAAAATCAAAGGGGAGTAATGTCTTTTGATTGGGAAATAGATGGCAAGCTTGGATCTAATGTTGGAAAACTTGAAAAACAATTTGCAAGCTATTTAAAGAATGATGTACCTAATGGAACAGTTATTAAGGTAAATGCATCAAATGACACTTTGTGGGGTGCTAGTCAGGCACAACTAAGACAAGGTGGAAATATACGTGAGAGGTTATATAAAAAATATGGCTTTGGGTCAAGCGGTATTATGAAGGAAGATGGTGTTGAAATGTTTGCTGTTAAGACACCTGAAGGATTAGTACCAGCTAGCAGTCTGAAAGAAGCAGAAGAAATTCAACAAAGACTTTTACAAGGTACTGATTTTATTGAAGATGGTACTCAAGATGCTGTTGAAAAAGCTATGTCTAGAGAAGCCAATGTTAATGCACAGATAGGAGAAAAAGCTGCACTGCAAGCTCAAACAATGAGAGGACAATATGGTGGTTATAAAAACAAACCAATTTCTGATCCTTGGCAAGCATCTCCTAACTCAACAGGCAAACCAGCTGATATCTATTACCAAAAACAAAGAATAGATACTGACTGGGGTTCACAACATGGTTCTACTGATAGTCCATTTACACAGCGTCAAATAGAGAATCTTTCTGAAAGTGCAGATATTGCAGAAAAAGAGATGGTAGACATGCTTAAACCATTTATGTCTGATGCAAGAATCAAGGCAGAAATTCAAGCGTTAAAGCAAGGTCAAACATTAGCAGATAAATTCTATGACTCTATTAGACGAGCACATGAAGTAATGCATGGTAGAGAACGTCTAGAAGATATAGATCCAGATATGTTTGCTGCATTTGATGCTAGAAGTGACACTATTAAAGGTAAAAAAGTATGGCAAACAGCTGATGTTTTAGCAGCTGATTTTGTTATTGGTGCATTATTTAGAAAAGCTAGAGATCATGGTATTGCGGGTAGAGAACTATTTGACATTGCTGATTTGGCAGATGTAGATGGTCCTACTAAAGCTTTATACGACACTTTAGTTGGTGGGATAATTCAAAGAAAAATAGCTTCATACACACGAGGTATGGAACTTAAAAACCTTGATGTTCGTAACCCAGCAAATAAAGCACAGATGAAAGAAGCTGTAAATGCTGAGATAGAGAAAACAAAAACTGCATATCAAATAGCTTTTAAATATGCTGGCGATAATCAAGATGACAGTTTGTTCAGAGCATATTATGAAGCTGTCTCAATGAGTAATGACATTCATAACTTTGATGATTTTGATGCATTTATAAAGAGAAAGCTTAAAGGTGGAGAGTTAAACGGCAAGGTTAAATCTGGTGTTCTTATAAAAGAGCTACAAGGTGTGATGATCAATAGTGTTCTTAGTGGACCTAAAACTTCAGTAAGAGCAATTATGGGTACAGGAACTGCTACGTTCTTAAGACCTTTTTCACAAGTTATTGGTTCTACTATTACTGGTGATAAAACCACACAACGTGCTGCGTTAGCTGCAATGAGTGGAATGATGGAATCTATTCCAGAAGCTTGGAAAGTGTTTAGTACAAAGTTAAATTCTTACTGGTCAGGAGATATCTCAACCATCAAAACTAGATTCAATCAAAGAACTAGAGGAGATGAACAATGGGCTATGCTTGGTGACTGGGTAGAGAATAGTGGGGAGGCAAGTGGCTTAATTGAATTTAAAGGGATGATTCCGACATTAGGAGATAAAGCTGCATATTATATGGCTAACATGGCTAGATCTTTAAATGACAATAAGTTTCTTACTTATTCAACAAAGATAATGGCTGCTACTGATGATACCTTTGGTTTCTTATTAGCTAGATCAAGAGCGAAAGAAAAGGCAATGCGCCTTGCTATGGACCAATTTAATAAAGGTAATATTACTGAAATAACTCCAGATCTTTTAAAAAATGCACAAGATAGATTTTATTCACAAATAACAGATGCTGACGGTAACATCTCAGAAGCTGCAACTTTGTTTGCTAAGAAAGAAGCTACATTAACAACTGACTTAACAGGATTTTCTAAAGGTTTAAATGATGTATTTGAAGCAGCACCTTGGGCTAAACCATTCTTCTTGTTTGCAAGAACAGGTGTAAACGGTTTATCTCTTACTGCTAAACATACGCCAGGTTTTAACTTTTTAGTTAAAGAATGGAATGATATAGCTTTTGCTGATCCTAATAATTTAAAAGGTTTACAGAAATACGGAATCGAAACAGCAGAAGACTTGGCTAATGCAAAAGCATTGCAAGTTGGAAGATTAGCTATTGGTAGTTCTGTTATTTCTATGGCTGCACTTCACTTTATGAATGGTGGTCTTACTGGTAATGGACCAGCTGATAGACAGAAAAGACAGGCATGGATAGATGCTGGATATAAACCAAGAACTATTACTGTTGGAGGAGTACAGGTTAGTTATGATTCATTTGAACCATTTAACCTAATACTTTCCACTATTGCTGATATTGGTGATTACAGCCAATTAATGGGTGAAGAGTGGACTGAAGATAACTTCCAAAAATTAGCTTTAGTAGTTGCTCAAGGTATATCTAGTAAATCATATCTTGCTGGTATACAGCAGTTTGTAGATTTATTTGGAGGTCAAGCTGGTTCATGGGAAAGAATTGTTGCTGGATTAGTTAATAACCAAATACCACTGTCTTCTTTAAGAAATGAATTAGGTAAAGTATTTAACCCACATATGAAAGAGTTAAATTCCGGTATACAAGATGCTATTAGAAATAGAAACTTAATTACTGAAGGATTAGATCCTGAAGGTGGACTACCAACTAAGTACGACATGCTTAATGGTCAACCTATAAAAGATTGGGATTTTCCAACTCGTATGTTTAACGCATTCAGTCCTTTCTATGTAAATTTAGATCAAAGCGAAGGTAGAAAACTTTTATTTAATAGTGGTTATGACATGAGAATGTCAACCTACTCATCTCCAGATGGTATTGATCTTAGTGATAATGCACGTCTTAGATCTTTATACATGAAAGCTATAGGAGATCAAAACTTAGAAGCTAAATTAAATAAGTTAGCTAAAGATCCTAGAGTTATTGCATCTATTGAAAAAATGCAAGCTGATCTTAGAGCTGGCAGACGAGAGATGAATCCGAGAACTGCATACGTTCATAACAAAATGATTCATACATTATTCTTAGATGCTAGGAAAAAAGGCTGGGCAATGGTTCGCAATGATCCTGAAGCATTAGAGCTGTATCAAGAAGACAAGAGAATCAATATACAAAATCAAACTTCATTAAATCAAACAAGTAATTATACATATCAAGAAAGAGACAGTAATCCATCCGATTTACTTCTGCCCTACAGATAAACAATCCACTCGCCACAACACAACTAAATAACTAAACGTTTGTAAAAACAAATGGCGACAACTGAACATTTTAGAAACGGAGGGGGTACAACCTTACCGTTTACTTTCCCAATTCTTGCGAATAGCGATTTAAAAGTAGAAATTTATAACGCTACGTCAGGAGTATGGGATCTCAAAACTGAAAACACAAGTGGTCAAACGGATAATGACTACACAATATCAAACACAAATGTAGTATTTAACAGTGCTACTCCATCAGGAACAGAGAATGTACATATATATAGAAATACAAATGTAGATAATCCCGCAGCTGTTTATGCCGCTGGTTCTTCTATTCGTGCAGTTGACTTAAATAATAACCAAACACAAATTTTATATTCTTCTCAAGAAGCTGTAGGACAGCTTGTAAGAGAAACAGACCTTAAAGATTCAATAGTAACATCAGCTAAAATTGCAAATGGAACTATTGTTGACGGTGATATAAATGCAAGTGCAAATATAAATGGTTCTAAGTTATTAAACGATTCTGTAGCTTTAACAAAATTAGGTTCAGGTTCTTTACCAACAGACATAACAGTAGCAAGTTCAAACATTGTTAATGGAACAATTGTTGATGCTGATATAGCAACTGGAACTTTAGACAACAGATACTATACCGAAACTGAATTAGATGCTGGTCAACTAGATAATAGATACTATACTGAAACTGAACTTAATGCTGGTCAACTAGATAACAGGTATTACACAGAAACTGAACTAACTAATGGGCAATTAGACGGTAGATATTACACAGAAACTGAACTAACTAATGGGCAATTAGACGGTAGATATTACACAGAAACCGAATTACTAAACGGTGCATTAGACGGAAGATACTTTACAGAAACTGAAGCAGACGCTAGATACTACAATTTAGCAAGTGCTGAAGAAATACAATCAGGCGAAACCTGGACTGCCGCTGACAACAAAGTTGCTACTACAGCTGCTATTGATGCGAGAATCATAGATCTAGTAGATGATGTAGGCGGCTTTGTACCAATAGCAAATGAAACAAGTTTTCCTAATGCTAACCCTGATGTAAATAATGGTGCTGGTACTTTAGTTAGTATCAAAGCTCTAAGTACAGCTTATACATCTAATGGTAGTGGTACTTTTACTATTTCTAACGGAACTGTTGGAAACTCAACTGTAACTGTTAACGGAGCTACAGCAAGCACTACTTTTGCTGCTGGCTTTGGAATGATATTAGAGACTACTACTACTCTTAATACTTATACTTTTCATAGACTTGTACCAAAGGCAACTGAAGTAACTACTGTAGCTGGTAGTACAACTAACATTAATATTGTAGCTGGTGAAATAAGTCCAACAAACAACATATCTGCGGTAGCAAGTGTAGCAAACAATTTATCTGCCTTTGATGCTACTTTTAGAGGACAGGTAACAAATGTAGCTAACGATGCAACTGATATAGGTAATGTCTCAGGCAGTATTGCAAACGTAAATACTGTCGCTGGTATTTCTTCTAACGTTACAACAGTTGCTAATAACAACTCTAATGTTACTGCTGTAGCTGGTAATGCAACAAATATAAATACAGTTGCTGGAATATCTGGAAACGTAACTACTGTTGCTGGTAATAACAGTAATGTAACTACTGTTGCTGGAAGTATCGCTAACGTAAATACAACAGCTGGGTCCATAGCAAATGTAAATACTACAGCCGGTTCTATAGCGAATGTAAATACAACTGCTGGCTCAATAGCAAACGTTAATACTGTTGCTACAAACATTACTAATGTTAATAACGCTTCAACATATTTAAATAACTTCTTAGCTCTTTATTTAGGTGAAGCATCTACCGCTCCTTCCGTAGATACTTTTGGAAATGCTTTAACTGAAGGAGATTTTTATTTTAATACTGTTAATAAACAACTACAGGTATTTAACGGAAGCGTATTTACAAGTATTTTTGCTTTTGCTTTTGAACTTGAAAAGTTAGCAACAACAGCTTTCAACGCTTTGTACACCGCTGCTGTAGGTCAAAACTCTATCAATTTAGGTGGACTTGCAATAACAGGTGCAGTTTTTGAAGACGAAGAAATTGCAACAAATCGTATATCACTCACAAAAGGATCAGCAACTTACAACTTAGGAGGAATTTAACATGCCAGATCAATTACAACTTAGAGGTGGAACAACCACCGAACATAACTCGTTTACAGGTGCATCAAAAGAAGTTACCGTAGACACAACAAAGAAAACATTAGTAGTTCATGACGGAGCTACTCAAGGTGGTACTCCACTAATGAAAGAGAGTGGTGCTACTGCTGCATCTACTGTTCAGATTGGTACAGGTGGAATTGAAAGATTAAAATTAGGTTCATCTGAAGTTGTTGTTAACGAAACAGGAACAAACACAGATTTTCGTGTAGAAGGTGATAATAATATAAATTTATTGTTTTGTGATGCTGGGAATGATCGGGTTGGTATTGGTCTAAATAATCCAGCAAGTACTTTAGAAGTTAATGGTGCAACAAAATCCAATGTTAATGCTAATGATGGTGCTTCCACAGCTATAAGAACAGCAAATAGTGGTACTGGTACAACTATTGCTTCTTATGGTTTTGCTTCTGGTAACTCACAAAAAGCAAGTATAAGAGCACACGTTTTAGGTAATGGAGCAATGATGTTCCATAACAATAACGACACTGAAAAGATGCGTATAGATGCGTCTGGAAACGTAGGTATAGGTACAACAAGTCCAACAGCTAAATTACATATTGAAAATATTAGTGGTGATTCACACTTAGTACTAAAAGGTATTAATTATGGTGTTAATTACAGAAGAGGTTCAGATAATGCATTAATTGGATTTACAGGTAATGGTGGTGCTGTTAATTTAGGAGCTTCTAATTTAGGTATATCAGCACCTAATGCTGCTGGAAATATTGTTTTTCAAACAGCAGGTACAACTGCAACTGATGAACGTATGCGTATTACGCCTACTGGAAAAGTTGGAATTGGTCTTACTGATCCTGATCAAAAGCTCGAAGTTGATGGAATTATAAAAGGTAGTTCATATTTCCAAGGTGGAGCTAGTGCTACAGCTGCTAATAATTTCCATTTTGGTGCAGAAGGTGATGGAACCTTTAGAATTTATAAAGGTAATTATGGTGCTGGTACTGAACGGTTCCGTATAGATGCGTCTGGAAACGTAGGTATAGGTACATCAAGTCCTGGAAACATGCTCCATGTTTCACAAAGTGGTACAGGACAACTTATTAAAGTAGCAACAACAAGCAATAACACAAGAGCGCAAATTGAATGTGCAGGTAAAGAGGCTGACGGTACTGTTGTTAGATGTATTTTAGGTGGTGATGGTGA
>Ga0209348_1001672_pt1 | contig 10723 bp, 15 predicted proteins | sample ETNvirenome_2_30_FD_184065 | JGI IMG/M metagenome (GOLD analysis project Ga0209348, IMG submission 184065) | Marine viral communities from the Pacific Ocean - ETNP_2_30 (SPAdes) (version 2) | ecosystem: Environmental > Aquatic > Marine > Oceanic | place: Pacific Ocean | collected 2013-06-22 | reverse complement strand
CTTCAGCAGACATACCAACTGCACTGGTAAGAAGTCTTTCTATATTAGCACCCTGTCCATCTAACTCAACCATACGGTCAGCAAGATTAACAAAGTCTTTTGAAGCGTCAGAGGTTACGGCATCTACGAATGTCTCGTACCTTTTAAAATCAATAGTCATTAGAATTTCAAAGTAGCAAACTTGTCTTTAATTTTTTTAGTTTCTTCCTCAGTATTATACTCTATATTTTGTCCACTGTCAATGATATCTTGTTGAGCACTCTGTTCTACATCATATAGTTTCATCTTTGCACGGTCAATACCAATTACAAATCTCTTGTTCATGGTTGGATCATTATATCTATTCTTGAGTTGCTTGACCATGATCTGATTTACCTCCTCAAGTTCCTCCGTACTAATAAGAGCGAACATAAGATCAGCAGTGGCAGGGAGACCAAAGGATTCTGACGTATCAGTAAGGTCAACATCACTACTACTAAAACCAGAACGAGTCGTCTGAGTGGCGGAGACGATAGGTACATTAGTTTCCACTGCAAGACCACGGAGCTCTTCAGCAATCGCCTTAATATAGGAATACGAGTTAACATTTGATCCAGCCCTGTAACGTGATGAAGCACATATGTTTAGATAATCTATGAATATAATATCTGGTTTGAATGATTTCTTCAATGCAAGTTCATTCAACAAACCTTTGAAGTGTCCTGAGTGTGCGGCGGCAGTTGGATATTCTTTGATGATAAGATTACCCTGAGTCTTCTCTGACAACTTAGTAACTTTATTCTCAAACATCTGACGAGGTATATCTGTCAGTTGTTGAACAGGAATATTTAGAAGATTAGCATCAATTCTTTCTGCAATCTTTTCCTCAGCCATTTCAAGCGTGATGTATAGTACGTTCTTACCTTCGAGTAGAACACTACTTGCGACATGACACATAAACAAAGATTTACCAACACCAGTGCCAGCGAGAGCAATATTAAGTGTTTTGTTTGGAAGGCCGCCCTTCGTAATCTTATTGAAAAAATCGAGGTCGAATTGAATTCGATCTTCTTTTCTGTGATAGAAGTCAAATCTTTCACTATAGTCTTCTAGGTAATCGTGTCCAACATGGTTATCAAATCCTACTGCGAGTGCATCAGATAAGATGGCAGGGATGGCATCAACACCTTTCTTGATGTCATGTCCATCTGCAATAGAGATACTCTCAACCAGAGCAAGATAGATTGCTCTTTCTTTACACCACTTCTCTGTAGTATCTATAAGCCAATCTTCTGAGGTAGGAGTAGGTTCAATATCATTTAGATAAGTTACTATCTCTTTATAAGTATCATCATTAATATCCTTTCTCTTCTCACACTCGATGCTAAGTATTTCTTTTGTAGGGCACTTATCATATTCAACAATAAATTTAGCACACTCATCAAAGATTATCTTTTCATGCGTCTTATCAAAGTAATCTGGTTTTAAAAAAGGTAATACCTTCCTAGTGTATTCCTCATTCGTAACAAGATTCTGAATGATAGTATTTTCAATAGTTTCCATTAATTATAATGAAGATATGTACTCATGATGTATTTTGGACTTCCTGATTTCACTGGCAATCCACTATGAGGATACTGCCATGTCGGTGGGAACACTAATACTTTACCAGTTTCTGGCTTAATTGTCAATTTATTGTAAGGAAATGTAGTTTCTCCCCCTTTGAAATCATCATTTAGATAGATTAGAAAGGCAAGATATCTCTTTGCACTCTGATGATCTTGAACATCTGTATGAATAAGAAACTGATCATCTGTGCCTGGTTCGTACTTTTTAATTCTTAGTTCTTCAAAGAATATTTTTTCTGGAAACCATTCAGTATACTGTGGTAGAGCTTTCTTATATTCTTTTACTATCTCTAATACTTTATAACAAAGCAACTGTGTGAATTTTTGATATCCCTTTTCATTTAACTCATTCAAATTTACTTGAGAGAACTGAGGTGTAAGAAAATTCTCTATTCTTTCTTTCTCCTTAGAAGATTGATATGTTTCTATGAGAGTTTTACAAACTTCGGGAGTTAACATTGGATAGGTTCTGATGAACTCATCCATAACTAAATTCTTCTCGGGCAATCTCCTCCAACCTCGCCATGACCTCTTGAGTGAAATACTCTTGAGGGTTTGCAAGAATTTGTTTTCCGTAGACTTTTTTGCCGTTGACTTCGTATCTGCCTGCGACATTCTTCCATAGTCCACCAAGTTCTCCTAGTTCTAAGAGTCCGTAGTATCTATCTAAACCACGTTCATCATAGTAAAGTCTGATCTTAACTGTCTTGTTCTCTTTACTTAAACGTGATTTATGAGTCTTTGCCTTGATAATATTTCCAACGACTTCCGTTCCATCTTTTTCTTTAGCTTTAGTGAGATATATGATCGTACTTGCTGCGTACTTGAGGCCGCTGCCTCCACCCATCTCTTTTGTAGGGACGTAAGAACCGATGACATCATAAGTATGATTAGTGACTATGAGTGGAATCTTTGCCTGACCAAGTTTAAGAGTCAACATTCTAAAAGCACCCTTGACAAGTTGAGATTTGGTCATGTCTCTGACTTGTTTATCATCTAGTGCATCTTTGATCTCTTTCTCAGTAGAGAGCATACCAAGAGAATCTAATACAAACATACATGGTTTGCGAGATGATTCTTCTGACTTAAGGTATATATCTACTGCCTTTAATGCTTTTGTTCTAAACTCTTCAATTGTTACCACATTAACAACAACAAGTCTTTCAAGATCGATACCTCTAGATTCCAATAGTCCACGATTAACTGCGGCTTCTGTATCAAAATATAGACAATACCCATCAGGATTATTATCGAGGAAGTTCTTAACCACTGCGAGGGAGAAAAAAGTCTTTCCAGTAGAGCTTTCACCAGCAATAGCAGTAATCTTGTTCCCAGATACACCGCCAAATATAGAGCCTGATACAAGGCCGTTAAAAATGTACGAACCTGTGTCCACATAAGTTTCAATCTGTTCTGCCTCTGAGGCGAGTTGGGTGTACTCATCACCAATCTCTTTTACTATTTCTTTTAAAAAGTCCATACTAATTTAGGTCTTGTTTATATTCTACCATATTCCACAACAAATTACCACTAATTGATATTCTTGGTTCTTCTGTGTTGTAAAACGGATATACTTGATGGTGTAGGTTGGAAGGAAATACCATCATAACTCCCTCCATCTCTGGTTCCATATAGATTGGAAACTCTACTGTGCTTCCTAATATATTTGAATATGTGAATTGAAAATCAGATGCTGCCTTTGAATGAAATGGTAGATTATGTTGGTCTTGATACCTTGTAGGTATCTTCATCCAGATAACAAATGATGTGATGCCCGTGTGAGCATGTTCGGGATTGAACTCGGTTTGATATTGATAGTTGACCCACCAATTCATACTTAACTTTGCTTCAAATTTATCTTTAAGATCTGCGTCAACAGGCGGTGCAAAGTTTTTAGGATCAGTTGATACTATTTTATTTGTCAGAGGCCCTATCACGTTGTTTAAGAAAAAATCATCCTTGTCTATGAGTCCAAGACTACCTGTGATATTACCAGCGAGTCTGTGACTATAATCATTACTGTTATTCACATTGTCTTTCTCAGCCTGTTTGACAGCAGACCAGAGATAATCTATGATGTCATCAGGTAATTTAGTTTTATACAGGGGAATGTTTGGAAATTGCCATGGTTCCCATGCTATTTCACTCATCTCTCTTTGGATAGTAAACTTCTACATAAGATTCACACTTAGGGCAGTGGAGGTTAGTTACGAAACTATACTCCATATCTTCAAAATCGTCAAGATCATGATCGCCACCCCATATCAGTTCTGTGTTGCAGTGCCAACAGTTCATTTCTTGAACACTCCTAACTTCGTTAGGATATAGACTCCTAGTATAGTCCAGAACACAACTTCTAACCCAACATTGTTCATTGATAAACTCCTAAATCTATTTTAACTAGAGTTTCACCTTCATGTTGTACTCTCTGTGGTTGTCCTATCTTGTCTAGGATCTCAGCAGCAATCTTTTTCTTAGTTATGTCATAGGGTATGGGTGCATTTGCTACGCATACTCTGATACATTCCCATTGTTCATCAGTAAAAAAGTTATTATGATACATTAGATACCTACCAGTTTTCTCTGTCTTTCAAAGTAGTTGTGTAGCAACCATGAACTACTGTTCTTCTTATCGGTTCCACCGATACCGAACTCCAGTTCGACCCTCGGATCATCACCAAACTTATCTGTCTCTGGTGTGTTGTCTGATCCACGATCTCCACCATTGGCAAAGACTACCGTTTGTGCGATCTCCAAACATGCAGAGATGGCATTGCAAGCAGAACCATGTTCATCATCTTCTACTGTAATTACTGCATCAACCATGTCTAGATGCCTTATAATTTCGGCGCGTTCCTTCCATGATTGGAAGTACTGTCCTTTCTTTCTAGTCAACCATTCTTCGGTGTTTAATCCTACTACGAGATAATTAGTAAGTTCTCTTGCTTGCTCGAAGTAAGCAATATGGCCACTATGAAGAGGATCGAAACCACCTGTGACTAGAGTAAGTATTCTCTTCTTAGTCATCAAACTCTCCTTTCCGTGCTAAGTATACTTTAACATCATTATACTGCTTTTGTATGCTTTGGGCAAACCAATTGGCAGGATCTCTGCCTTCAAAAACTTTCATTTGTCTATCAGAAAATATGCCATCATCTGTCCAGCATACTATGTAACGTGTCATGAGAAGAATGATTCAAGTGTATTCTTACGTTCGGTCTCCCAACCGATACAATTCAAGATAACTTTAATTGGATCTAGAAAAGCTTTGTCAAACTGTAAATCATAATCAATATGTTTATGTAGGTCTAACTCTTTGGGCAGATCTTGGATATATGATATTACATTTTCATGCATCCAATTTGGTGTTTTAAGATAACAAAATCTAATCTTCTCCCCATTTTGTATAGCAGAATATTTGTGTTCTAGGTTCTTGTTCTTTATATAATGATTGAATAGTAATGCTCCTCTGACATTGATGGGTGTTCCCTTGTTATAGATGTCAGATGTCCCCTTATACTTCTGTAAATTATTAACAGATCTAGGAAATCCAACTTCTTCTGGTGGAAGTTTCTTAAACTCAGATCGACATTTTTCAATATAGTCTATAACCTCATCTTCTGTTCCTGTCATCAATAATTTAAAGGCATCTTTCAACATTGATCTACATGGTGCAGGCGTAGAAGTTTTGATTGCTTCAATACCCATGATCTTAAGTTTTGCCTGTTCATATCTCACTCCCTCACTATCCCATACATTGAGAATATATCTTTTCTTGGCAGTCCATATACCTCTATCGGCAATGTTCTCCCTTTTCATGATCATTTTTTGATCGTAGGCGTTAACGTAGTCTGCCAATTCTTGGTAAGAACTTTCAATATAAGGTTCAAGTTCCATTTCACAGACCTTGTTAAGGAACCCGACAATGCTCTCAGTAGTTTTTTCTCTTCCTTTGTATACAGCATCGACCAAATCACCCATATGCAAATAGATAGAATCAGTATCACTAGCAATAACATAATCTTTACCCTCCGTTTTTAGAATTTTGTTCATCTTTTGATTCATTTTATTCTCTATCCATCGGATTGAGACTTGTCCTGACAGTGTGATTGCTTCTGCGTTTGCTAGTTTGTAATAGCGGAAGTATTGATTACCAATCGCACCATAGGCAGAGTTAAGAGCAATCTTCTTAGACATCTGGACATTGTTACATCTTGCAATTTCTTTTTCGAGTTCTTTTGTAGGTGTCTTTTCATATGATTTCTTCGCCTTGATCATTCTCTTCTTGAAGATGACACGTTCGTTATACATCTTCTCCATGAGTTCTGGTAAAAATCCTTTTACATCTTTACGATACATTGCACCATTGGCACAGACAGCAAAGTCTTTGTATAGTTCAAAGGTATCTTCTTGAGATAACATTCTATTCACACTAGCACTAGGATGTCTCTTGTCTTGTAAAGTCTCAGGTGAAATATTGTACTGCATAATCAAATGCGGATACAGAGAGTTCAAGTCAAAAGAAACTACCCAATCATATCTTCCAGGCTTAGGGTCTTTTACATATGCACCAGCATACTTCTCATCTTTAGAATTACGTTCCTTTTGTGGAATTACAATATTCTTTTTCTTTAGATAATTGTATATAATCGCATCCCATGTGCGAACTTGGAAAGCAACATCACTAAAGTTTATCTTTGCGTCATAGGCACGAGTACAACATAGATCAATTAGTTTTAACTTATCTTCCATACGGTCAACAAGTTCAACGTCAATCACGTTATAGTCTACAAACTTCTGCCAGTTCTTTGTATAGAACTCACGGAAAGTATCATACTCACTGTGATCTAATTTCTTTTGACCTAGTTCCATCATAGCAATATGATCCAATCGGAAACTCTCTTGGTTAGGAGTTGCTGGAGATTTCTTGTATAGGTCTAGATAATCTATTACGGATATGCCTGCAAGATCATATACAATATTAGGTCTACCTTGTATTGTAATTTCATTACGTCTACAGATACCCCAAGGAGACATTCTCTTGGCAAACTTCTCACCCATGAGTCTTTCTATCCTACCCATGAGGTAAGGTATGTCATACATCTCACAGTTCCACCCTGTAATGACCTCAGGCGTGTTCTTTGACCACCAATCTACAAACCTAGTTATCAATCCTTCTTCACTGTGGCAGTCGATATAGATATGATTCTTCTTCTGAGGATTCTTTATGTATGGTCTTGATCCCCAAGTGATAATTCTTTTGGTTGCATAGTCCTGTATTGTGATTAGCAACAACTCTTCTGCAACATTAAAAACATCGGGGAATCCACTTTCTGCAGCAACCTCGATGTCGATAGTAATTAATTTAATTTTGTTTAGATCAAAGTTGATCTCATTCTGAGGATACTCCTCTGAGATATATTGATGAACATATCTCTCATTGCCATATATGTTGAAGTTTTGAACCTGTGAATACTTATCTAAGAACTCTCTACAATCTTTAATTGTGCCTGGTTTGACAGGATCTACTAATTGACCATCAAGGGTTTTCCATTTACTTCTTCTTCTTTTGGAAGGCACAAAAAAAGTAGGGCGAAAATCAACCCTATCTTCAAAATGTTTTCCATTGTCATATCCCCTGACCAACATACTGTTGCCGATCTGGAAAACATTTGTATAAAACTTCATGCTGTAGCTAGTTTCAAATATGAATCCACTAATGATTTGTGTGGTTCAACCAATGTTAATATTTTATCAGAACATATCATAATTTCAACGTCATCCGTCACATTACTTAGATATGGTGACATTTCTTCACCTTCTATCTTATATGGCGATAACATCTTACAGTTGGGATCACCAATATCAAGAGCAGCAACCTCCTCTATTCCAGATATAAGAAGATCACCATTTACTAAAACTAATATCTTAACTTCCTGTTCCATTGATTCTTGCCTCATAAGATTGTTTGACCATTGGTTTTGGTTCTACTATTGAAACAACCCAACTAGGATCAATCGAGATTTTTTTCTCAGCAGACAAAGGCATGTAAGGATAATATTGAACACTGTATTTTGTTTCAGTTTCCTCTTGACCTTCAGTAAGTAATACTGGTTCTTCTATCAACTTACAACAGTAAGGATTCTCAAGAACTACAAAGATGGGTTTATCATTCTCATCTACTAACTCTTTCACATCTGCTATAACTTCTTCGTTAGATTTTAGTAGAACTAATTTGATTGACATTATATGTATAGAAAAAAAGAAGACCATCTGCCCCACTTATCAGTTGCATCTTAGGTCTAAAAAAAGAGGGAGGTTGGGTTCCTGTGTACCAACAAAAGGCGGGCATTTCTACAGTTTAGAAATACACCTTTGCCTACGACCTACTTGGTATGTAGTTCTACTGTTCCCAGCAGCGAGCACCACCTCTGTCGCATCACCTTAACCAGCTATATGCCAGTAAGTTTATTCAGTCACTCCCGATGTGCTGATCAGGCACATTTATATAATGACATAAAAAAGGAGGTTTGTCAACCCCCTGTGTATTATTGAAAGATGATCTTGATGTTACACCACTTGGCGTAATGAATTCCTCGGTAGCAGAGAAGTGCAAACACCTCATCTGGATCGTGGATTTCTGGATCGAACTCTGGAACTAATGGATGTTCCAATGTAAATTTAATGTTAAACATTTCTCTTAACCTCCTGTAACATATTTATGTTCGCAGATCCTGACAAATAAGTATAACTTACTACATCTTAATACTTTCTACATAATATCCCATGTTATATGTCCATTGCCATGGTCATTTGAAACCACTGATGTGTCACTATTTCCTCCATAGTAATCCTTTAAGGCTATATTTCCCGACACCACTAACCTATTGATAGATGGATCTTCTACTTTATCTACACCATGCATTAACCATGATGGCCATGCCATGATATCACCACTCTTTTGATCTGGATATGTTTTACTATCATTATCCCCTAAGAAATAAAAGCATTTCTGTTCGGAACAATTAATGATATGTGTAAATGATATTATTTCTGTGCCACCAAAATGAGAGTGTGGAGTATGGGTATCAGTTTCAGAGTTATACATCTGAACCCATAGATTGTAGTAGTATGTACTTCTTTTAAACATACCTAAGTCTTTCATCATATCATCTATGATACTTTCATAGAAAGGATCTACTATATCAGAGAATGTGGGTAAATTAAAAGAAGTATAAAATTTTTTCTTATCAGTATGCTCTTTCTCTATCCTTTTAAAGATGATAGATCTCAGAGATTCTGGAATAATTTTATTCTGTTTCCATATCATCATAAGAATCAACACCAAGATACACAACATTACCAGCAATCATACACCTACCACTTACTTCCGAGTCTGGAACTTCATGTGATTGATGTCCACCAAAAATTATTAACCTACCCTCCGTAACTTGAATTGAATGATCTTCAACTATGAGTGGCGAACTTCCCTCTGGTGCTTGAAGATAGTAACCGAATGATATGGAATAGGGGAAATGATTATGTAACACTGTGCCTCCCCCTTGATCATAATACATACCCCAATAGTCAGCTACCTTGAATTTTTTAGAAGACTCTGGACTAGTATTGTAAGCCGAATTAGTCCACTTAGAAAAGTCTTTTACTGCCTCTACTAAAATACTTTCTATCCAATCAAACAGTATATGATGTTCTGGTAATTCTCTTTCACTACCTGTGTAAAACCTTGTTTTTAATGCTCCACCCTGTACCCTTATATCTGCCTTGTCGGATATCCATTTTATCAAAGGATCTCCTAATTGTTCTGAAAAAGGACAATCATACACTATAGGTTCAAATGGAGATGTTAAACCTGGCAGATTAGAAAATTTGTATTGAGTAATATCCATAATAAAAAACCCTCCGTTAAGAGGGTTGATCCATCTCGAACTACTATTATTTATAGGTAGTCTTTACGAGCGTGATGTTCTGGTATTACTTTACCTAGTTTGACAACAAGAAGTCCATCTTTAAATGTAACTTCTCGGACTTCTGTATCTTCTGATAGAGTCCATTGTCTTGTGAAGTTTCTCTGAGCTAATCCCTTATGGACGTATTCTGCATTGTCCTTAGTCTCTTTGTTCCCTTCAACTATAAGTCTACCATACTCAGTATAGACATTGATGTCCTTCTTACTGAACCCTGCTAGTGCAATTTCTAGTCTAGACTCAACATTGTTTATGCTGATTAGGTTGTATGGTGGATAGTTCTGTGTTGTATCAAAATTAAAGAATGAGTTTAGGTAATCATCCATACCAATTGAATTCTTCGTGATCTTATCCATAAGATCAGGCAAATTCGCAGCGTGATACTGTGCTAATGTGTTCATAGTTCTCCTTAGTAAGCGAGTTTAATTTGTTGTCCCTTGCGGCGACATTACTATTTAACCATATGACATTAAAAAAGGGGGTCGTATAAACCCCCATCCCATCTTGGTAATAACCGTCAGTCTGCTTTTACGAAAGCACTCGGAGATGTTTGTACTACTTTCTTTTTCTTACCAATATTATACTTAGTCTCAAGAGTCCAGTCACCTTTATCTTTAAATGATAGAACTTTAATTTGATTTAGAGGAGCAACATCAGTTATTAATTCTGAATTGATAATAGTAATCAATCCCCAATCAGATAGGAGTGTAATGATTCTATTACGACGTTGAACGTCATTGATAGAAAGGTTTGCTGACTTTCCATCTAGTGCAAATAGTTCTTTGAAATGAACGATATAATATCTACCTTGCTTATGAAGAATGTGGCATGATTGATATATCTTCTTCTCTTTTCTAGAAGCTACACCAATTCTAGTGAGAGTTTCTCTGACTTTCAAAAAATCATCTGGTTCATTTAAAGTGACCTCGATCATTTGATCTTGTGACCAATCAATCTCAGGTTCTGTAAACCCACTCATGTTGTACCTCCAACGTCAATTTTCGCTTTAATGTAATTCAACTGCTCTTTGGATAATATCTTAAGTGCTTGAATTGCTTTCTCATTACTATAACCATAGTATGATTTGACAACATCAAGGTTCTTGATCTTATCTTTTCGGAGCCACGGAGA